>CEQE01128921.1_pt1 | contig 10548 bp, 10 predicted proteins | sample 356201 | NCBI WGS metagenome assembly CEQE01 (sample SAMEA2619970, study PRJEB7988) | marine metagenome | biome: marine biome (ENVO:00000447); feature: mesopelagic zone (ENVO:00000213) & marine oxygen minimum zone (ENVO:01000065); material: "saline water (ENVO:00002010), including plankton...
CTGAAGCTCACCCTGCGAATCTGCGGGTATGCGCGCAGTCATCAGACCCTGTACGGATGCTCCCATGAAACCCTGCCCCGCCCCGATCAGGATAACCACGTACATCATCCACGCGTAAACGGATGACTGCATAACCGATGAAGCTGATCACCGTGCACATCATCCCGGTGTATGCGTTTTTTTCCTGGCCGTACCTGTCGAGCATGACCCTTATTGCAAACACCTGCACGAAAATCATGCACACGCCCACTACCCCGAGCGAGAAGCCCACCTCGGTATTCGACCAGCCGAACTTCTCCATCGTGAACTACACCCATACGGCGGGTAGCGCGTGGTGCCCGAGCAGGTAGAAAAAGTAGGCCCCCTCAAGCCCAGCACGGGCACTCGGCGTACTTCACGCGATTCCTGCACATTGCGCATCCGTGCGAAGCCGGGTTGGCCGGAAGCCTTCCGCGCATGGGTGAACGTGCGCCCGGTGGCCTTCTCGCCATCATCGAACTGCTTGCGGCGCGGCTTGGCGGCCACCACCGGATCCGGATGGCGATCCCGGCGGTGTTTACGCTGCCGTCCATTCCACGGTCCAGTGTGATGCAGGTAATGCCACGAAAAATAGTGGGACGGCCACGCCCACACGGCAGTCGGCTGATAACGATCGGTGTACGGCGGCCAGTAACGGGCCGTGGAATAGCGGTAGTAGTGGTCGTCGAAGTGATAGCGGCGCCCGAAGTAGGGATGCTGCCGGTACCAGTACGGATGCATGTGCAATTCCCGCCGATGCCAACCCAACCCGTACGCCGTGGCCACGCCCCAGTAGCGCCCATCCACGAAGCGGTGGTGCGCCGGGTAGGGGTAATAGTAGACCGGCCGGTGATCGTAGTAGACGATTTGCGAGGTACGGGTTACCGGCTGCCTGCGGCTTACCTCCCAGGGTTCGTAGCGCGGCACGTACATCACCTCGGGATCGGCGGAAGTGATCGTCACCACACCGTCCACGCGCTCGACGTACTGGCGGTCATTACTGACGAGATTGCCGACCAGAAAGGCAACTTCTCGGAATTCGGCCACCGCATCCAACAGCTGCTCCCGGTCGTATCGCACCAGGGCACCAAGCCTGCGCGTCCACTCGCGGTCTTCGTTCATCCTGGCAAGCACGCCTGGGTAATTCAGCAACGCAACCACCGCATCGTCCCACTGGGAATTGGGATGCTGTCCGTCCGCGTCCAGGAAGTCCGCAGCCTCAAAAACCTGGTTCGGATAGGCGCACGCCGCGAGCACCACAGCGAGCAACGCATCGGGGTACAGCGCTATCGGAGCGACAAGCGCCTGCAGTGCCTGCCCGGTCATCACCCCCTCGCGGGGTGGTGAATCATCTGTTCCATCGACTTTCACAGTGTCGTGCGACGCACTCACCCCGGATGTTCCCGCAATCAGAAACATCAAGAATATCAATAGCTTGAACGATCTTCGCATGGGCTCGATCTCCACTCGCAGCATTCAGGTTGTCATCATGCCGCGTAAACCTGAACCCTGCCTGAAGCCTATGTGCTCCCTGGTCTGTGCTATGTTGGTCGGTCTTCCACATCCCGGGGACATCTGATGACCACACCAGAAACCGCGCTGCAGATACGCTCAACCGTTAAGTCCGGCGGCGTGCTGGAACTGTCCGTTGCGGAAGTACCCGTACCTGAGCCCGGATCCGCGGAGGTCGTAATCCGTGTGGAGGCATCTCCCATCAACCCGTCCGATCTGGGCATGCTGTTTGCGCTGGCGGATATGACCACAGCGCGCTTCACCGGAACCGCCGAGGCTCCAGTGATCGAGGCCGACATCCCACAAGGATTGATGAGGGGGCTCACCGCACGCATCGATCAACCTCTGCCTGTCGGCAACGAGGGTGCAGGCGTGGTGGTGGCTGCAGGTGATTCCGAGGAAGCTCAGGCCCTAATGGGCAGAACCGTCGCAGTTCTCGGTGGTGCGATGTACGCGCAATACCGTATGGCCAAGGCCAAACAATGTCTGCTGCTGCCGGAAGGCACACCGTCGCGGGATGGCGCATCCTGCTTCGTCAACCCGCTCACGGCTCTCGGCATGGTGGAAACCATGCGCCTCGAAGGACATACCGCGCTGGCGCACACGGCCGCCGCCTCCAACCTCGGCCAGATGCTGCAAAAAATCTGTCTCGCCGAAGGCATAGGCCTCGTCAACGTCGTGCGCCGCGAGGAACAGGCGCAAATGCTGCGCGATATCGGCGCAACACACGTGGTCAATTCTAGCGCCGACACCTTCATCGCAGGTCTGACCGACGCGCTTGCAGAAACCGGTGCAACCATTGCCTTTGACGCCACTGGCGGTGGAAAGCTGGCAGGACAACTACTCGCCGCCATGGAAGCAGCCGCCAGCCGCAACGCCACGGAGTTCAATCGCTACGGATCCGATGTGCACAAGCAGGTATATATATATGGCGGTCTCGACCGCTCACCCACCATGCTCTCGCGCAATTTCGGAATGGCCTGGGGACTCGGCGGTTGGCTGCTGCCGCCGTTCCTGCAACGCATCGGATTCGAGGCGGCGGAGGCGCTGCGTCAGAGAGTTGCCAATGAACTCACCACGACGTTTGCCAGTCACTACACGCGCGAGGTGTCTTTGAAGGACGCGCTGGATCTTGCCAACATCGCCGTGTACGGCAAACAGGCGACTGGAGAGAAGTTTCTCATCAATCCGAACCTCGAGTGAACAAAGGAGTCAGAGCGTCATGACCAGGCCTGAATCCACTTCCGGGGCCAAGATGTGTTACCTGATCCGGCGCAGGGAGCAAACCTCCCGCGAAGAGCTGGTGGCACACTGGTTTGGCCACCACATGCCGCCTGTGATCGAAGCACAACGCATACAGGCGGAGCACGGCAAGCTGCACGCCTCTCGTTACATCGCGACGCTGTTCGAACCGGATCACCATGGACAGCGACCATGGGACGGTATCGCGCAGCTCTGGTTCCCGCGCGTGCTGCCTCGCCTCGGAGAACCGATCGGCGCCGACCCAACCGACAGCTTCCAGGAAAAGGCCGAGCCGTATGTCTCGTGGCCAACCACCGAGTATGTGGTGATCGACGGCGATCTGCCTGCGCATCCCAATGGCGTCGGTGATGCCTATCCGTCTACGCGTAGCGGCTTCTACAAAGTCACCTACCTGGTCAAGACACAGGCCGCGACCGACTTCAATGCCCTGTTCGACCACTGGCTGGACGTTCACATACCCAATGTCACGGATGTCATGGAACAGGTCGGAGGGCTACGCTACGTGGTCACTCACAGCATCGAACCCGAAGTAGATCCGTACGCCGGTATGGCGGAACTCTACTTCAGCGACGAGTCTGGCTGGGATGCCTACCGTGCCGCAATACGAGCCGATGGAATGGAGCAGTGGGTGGATGGGCAGGGTACCGTGGTTCAAGCAGCTCTAACGGAGATGATCGGCATCGCTTGATTGCACCAGCCATTACAGGGGGAGCTCACGGACGGCCCGGGCCGCGAGGCAGCGCCGGATTCTCCGGAACCGAAAAGTCGGCTTGAACAGAGTTTTTTTTGCATGACCATGTGCCCGAAGAAGAAGTGGACGTGTTCCGCCAGCTGCCAGGTCATCGACATCGCTTGCCTTGTGCACGTATCCGTATTCGTGATCGGCGGTCCTGATGATGTCCGTGCACTCCTGTATATCACTCACGAGTACCGGGCAACGATGGCTCATGGCTTCGAGAACCACGGCTGGCATGCCTTCCAGGTCCGAAGGCAGCACAAACAGGTAGGCGTTGGAATACATTTCGCGCACTTCCTCATCCGTGAGGTACCCTGTGAACACGGTGTTTTCGTTGTTACCGGCGAGCGTCCCCAGAGAGTCTAGATAGCGGTCTCGGGGATCCACGTTGCCTCCGATGACCTGCTTCACGTCATCACGCCCGATCCGATTGTAGGCCTCTATCAGATAGTGGGCACCCTTCTCCGGCACGATCCGGTTGAGAAACAACAGGTATCGCTGCGGCTCGAGACCGAACTTCCGGTGGACCTCGCTGAGGGGAATGTTTCTCGGTTCACTGAAACCAATGGGATGTAGAAGGTTTCTGTTCCGTACTTGTCCTGGAAATATCGCTGCAGCCTCCTCGATACGCCGACCACAGCGGAGGACGTGCGAGCCATCATGCGCTCGCCCTGCTTCAGTATCGAACTGGCCACCGTCCCCCACTTGGCACGTTGCCAGTCAAGGCCATGAATGGTCCCAACGATCCTGGCCCCCCGCGCTCTCGGAATGAAGGAAAACAGAGCAGGACCGAGTGCCTGAAAATGCACCAGGTCATAGGAGTAGCGCAGCGAGTCGAGAGTACCGAAAAAAGAATGGCTAAACGCCTCGGCACCCGGCGCTCTCAGGCTTGGAACGAACAACTGATGGGTATCCGGCGTGTCGAACTCCTCGACGTAGCGGCGACGGCAATAGACATACGATTCATACTCACTGACCGGCAGCCGCCGCACGATTTCATCCACGTAGCGTTGCACACCCCCGTACGTTGGCGGTACCCCTCTCTGCTCTATGTATGTAATCCGATTGCTCATCTATGTCGATTCCAGCTGACCGTATAGTTCGAGAATTCGTTCACGATACCGGGGAACACTAAAATTGCTGTCCATCCAGGAGCGTCCGCGTCGTCCCATTCTTTCGACCTCGGCATCCGGAAGGGTCGCCACGCGACTGAGAACACCTGCGAGGGCATCCACGGATCCGCTTTCGAAGGTGAACCCGGTTTCCGCTTCCTTGATCAGTTCAGGAATCCCGCCAATGCCTGCTCCCACCACTGGTTTCCCCAGCGCATAGGCCTCCATTACCGAGAGTGGTGCGTTTTCGAACCACTCCGATGGGAGCACGACGGTGCGCGCAGAACGAACTGCTTCATGCAGCCCGTTGCCGGACATGTAGCCCTTGAATTCCACGCAGGCACCCAGTTCAGTTGCCAGCTCGCGGAGCGTCTCCTCCTCCGGACCCGTTCCAATCAAGTGCAACTCCACATTCGCCAGCGCCGCTGCACGAATCAACGTATCCACACCCTTCTCCGAACTCAGACGCCCGAAGTAGAGCGCAACCCTGCCCGGCTCATACCCGGGTTCGAACTTTTCTACATCCACGAAGTTGGGAACGTAGGCAATCTTCTCACCATCCTTACCCCACTCCAGTAGCTTTTCTCGGTAAAAACGACTCGGGACTATGAACTTCGTTATGTTCTGCTCATACGAATTGAGTACTTTGTGAAGCATTGCCTCGGCATAGACCACCGCGCTCAGTGACCACGACGACTTCATGCATCGATTCGCGAGTACCTGACGAACCCCCCCCTCCTTGCACGCCTCACACACCTTTCCCTCGCGCAGCATTTTGTATGCGGGGCAAGCAAGCTTGAGATCATGCAGGGTCATCACCGTGGGAGTACCCCTGTTACCCATCACGCCGAGGATGGAAGGAGAAAGATGATGGTAGATGTTGTGTGCGTGAACGAGGTCGGGGTTGAACTCGTCCAACAACGATGCAAGTTTCGACCGTGCTTCGAACGAGTACACGGCCTTGGATCCCCGCCAGGCTTTTTGCAACGCAGAGTAGTCGCCATCAAACTCGATCTCATTGACAAAATATCTTGACCAATCGCTGTGCTCGTTGTGTTGGTGGCGCATCGCAAACTGAGCGGTTTCCCAGCCAATTTCCCTAAACAACCGATCGTGCTCGAAGAACAGCACATCGGCGCCACCGCGTCGGTAGAAATAGTTGTTTACGGATAACAGTCTCTTCACTTCCAGTGTCCTAGCGAGTGTCTTGCCCGCCTCTGCTGAAAGAGCGACCAGAGCAGAAGCATGCCAGAACACGCAGTATGCGACGTTTCCGCCGGGGCGTTTAGAGGAACGTTCGACAATATGACTGCCAGTACCCGTTCCTGTGATCTGGCGCACAATCCCTTTTAGGCGACCACCGCTTCAGCTGGTACACGCCGGACACCAGAATCGCTAGGTTCGGCATCGATGCGTGTGAATCGATACTGCTTGAACCCGTTCCAAGGTCGCTGCGGGCCTATTTCCCGCGCCTCCCTCTATCTCGAGTCGTTCCGCCACACGCCGGTGGCGAGTTCCCTGTAAGTAGAGTCGACGAGTTCCGCCAGCCGCGAATAGGTGCGATGGCTCGTGACATAGTGAAACCCCTTGTCAGCCATCGTCTGTGCCGCCCGCCTTCGGGTCCTCGAAAACCGATATGATCGCTTGCGCGAAAGGCTCTTCCTTATAGGGAACACAGATTGCCCCGCCACTTTCATTTACTACTTTCTGTTGATCAGGGTGGTCGTTGACCACAACCGGTCTGCGCAGCGCCATGTATTCCACCATTTTGGTAGGTGATGTGGAATTGAGGATAGGTGTCGAAGGACAGGAACAGAAATCGCATGTCAGACCCTCAAGCGCTCAACCACGAAGGACATCCTCCAACGACATCCTCCAACGACATCCTCCAACGCAGCGAGTTCGGATGCTTCGAATTGAGCAAAATACTTCACACGTGTGAGGATATCGCTCGTGCCGAAATACTCACTGGCGCATTCCGGGTGCACGAATCCCCCTCCCCCGTACACGCCTTCCTCGAAAGAAGACAGTTTGATCCTCCACGCTTCCTTCTCGATCATCTCGCTGCAACAACGGCAAGGTGCCCTGGCGCTCGGCGCACGCTCGATGCCGCCGATGCGCTCAAGCTGCGGATGTTCGAGACCTTCGGCGATGATTGCTTGCAGCGTTTTTTACATCGGGGATGTCTACTTCGGCCAACACCTCGCAAAGCGAACCAGGGCGCCGGTACGCGGCACACAGCAGATGAAACCACACCGTCATCTCGCCGTCGGCAAACGGATTGGGAAACCGTTCGCCGAAGCGAAACTCTCCCTTGTCGATGGCAGCTGTGCAACCGCGGCACTTGGACCGTCCGCTGGCCGCCGGTTCGAGGACATGTGCCATGTCAGACGCCGGAAGCCTCGCCGGTGCTCACGTCGAACCCGGACACGTACTCGGCGCCATGCACAACCTCCACGCTAGACCCTTCGAAATCGTCACCGATGGGTTCGAAACGCCCACCGAGGCAACCAGCGAGGAAACCTTCGGTGACCGCAAAGAACGACATACGGTTTTCCGGTCTGGCGAAGCCGTGACCCTCGTCCGGGTAGTTGAGATAGGTGACCGGCAGATCGCGCTCACCCATCGCCGCCACCAGCTGATCCGACTCGAGTTTGGTGACGCGTGGATCGTTTTGCCCCTGACCGATGAGCAGCGGTACCTGGATGTCCTTCACCCGCGAGATCGGCGAGCGATTGAACATGTCGGCGCGTTGTGCCTCGTTCGCCGGGTTGCCCACATATTTGAACCAGGTGCTCTCGAGAAACGGTGCCCAGTACGGCGGAAAGCTCTCCACCAGCGTCACCAGGCTGGATGGACCGACGATGTCCACACCACACTCGAAGCTGTCCGGCGTGAAGGTCACGCCCACCAGCGTGGCATAGCCGCCGTAGGATCCTCCCATGATGGCGACCTGGCCAGAGCTCGTGATCTTGCTGGCAATGGCCCAGTTCACGGCATCGATGAGGTCGTCGTGCATCTTACCGGCGAATTCGCCGATGGCTGCGTTGACGAATGTCTTGCCGAATCCGGTAGAACCGCGGTAGTTCACACTCAGCACTGCGTAACCCCGGTTGGCCAGCCACTGGTGGGTGGAGTTGTAGCCGTACGCATCGCGGGCCCAGGGTCCACCATGCACCAGCAACACCATCGGTACTGGTTGCTCGGGAAGCCCGTCGCCATCGGTGTCCGATCCAGGCGGCAGCGTGACGTAGGAGACCAGGGTCAGGCCATCCCGGGAAGTAACTTCCACGGGATGCATGGGCTGCAGCTGCGCGTCTGCGAGTTCGGGGCGCGTGTCAAACATCCTGTCGAGCGTGCGGGCATCGCGGTCGAACAGGTAGTAGGTGCCAGGCGCTTGCGCTGCCTCGGAGTGCACCACGGCGCGAATGCCGTCAGCTGTCCCCGACAGAAAGCTCAGATCGCCATCGAGTCTTGCGCGCAGATACTCGAGATCGTCTTGCGCACCGTCGGTGAGCGCATGCCATTCCACTCGTGTGTAATCCACCGCATAGGCCGTTACTTCATAGGTAACCGGATCGATCACGACGTTGCTGATGTCAGCTCGCGGATCCTCGGCCACCACTTCGGCCGCGCCATCCTCGAGCGAGACCAGCGTCAGCGCAGTGGTGTCTCGCTCCCGGCTGTCCGTGATATAGACGTGCTCGTTATCTGCCGTGAAGCCGACTACGTTGGTGGTGAGTACATCTTCCGCGGGGATGCTCAACCACTCGCTCCAGCCGCCCTCTCCATCGCTCTTCATGACCAGCACTCCGCTACCCACGACCTGCTTCAGGGCGAGTCTCGGTTCCAGATTGTGATCCGCCACGAAACCGACAAAGCCCGGATTTTCGACGATCAGCTTTTGCTCACCGGTACTGATCGTGATCTCGTAGAGGTCGAACAACTGCGGGTTACGTTCATTGAGCCCTACCAGCACCCTGTCCGGACGTTGCCGGCTGACTGCCTCGATTGTTGCCTTGGTGGCTTCCCCCACGGGCGTGAGATCCCGCACTTCGCCACTTTCGATATCGGCGGCGTAGACATGATGATTCTCGTTCCCGCCGGAGTCCTGCAGATAGAGTACAAATCGGCTGTCCGGCGACCAGAAATGCATCGCTACACCGCGTTCGCGCTCCTGGGTGACAGCACGCGCGGTGGAAGGGTCGCTGGCATCCGCCACCCATATATTCAGCACGCCGTCCACCGGCGCCAGCCAGCTCAGGTGTTTTCCATCGGGACTGATCCGGCCCTGGATGCGTGTGGGATTACCAAACACGTCCCCACGCGGTATGAGAGGAAAGGGTGCGGCCGCCTCCTGTTCGCCGGGCTCCGCTGCGGTGGCGGCCGAATCCTGCGCCGGATCGCTGCATCCACCGAGCCACAGCACGCCCATGACGATGAGTATGCCAAAGCGAGGACCATTCATGTATTTCCCCAATCGATGATTGCTGTGTATTTAGAACCTAACCCAGGACCGGCTCAAGCGCTGTGGGCCGTAGTTGCCCTGGTAGTGCATGGACGTGTGCAGGTAGCGGTCGACAAACAAGGTACCGGATGCCTTGTCCATTTCGTGTTTGATGGGCTTACCTCCACCGGGACTTCAATGATGACGTTGATGTCTTCTGGCGGTTGGTCGCCAATCGGAATGGCGTCGGGATTCATGACGGTACCGGGAGTTGCGAAGGCGTGCATTATTCGAACGCCGCCGCAACGCTGCAAGACAATTTGGCCGGGGTCGTGCGCTCGGCGTTTGCACTGCCCTATCCCCAGCCGGTTTTGCCTGCCCATCAAATTTATTCAAATGTTCCGCTGTGCAGGGTAGATCTATGAGCGCCAGGACACCGAAACCCGGTAAGTGTGTTGACGACCGAATTGAGCGCCATGCTACCCGTCGCCAATCTGGTCGGACTCAAACGTGCCGGGGAATCACTGCGCTTGAATGCGCTGGCCGCACTGGTCATCACGCTGGTCGCCTGGGGCCTCACCGATGCAACGGGCAGCGTCGCACAGTGGATCGCACTCGGGGCGGGTGCATATGTCACTTTTTCATGGGCCCAGTCATTGTCGGTAACTCTATCGTTGATTAGACAATAATTGTCGGTTCGCACCATCTGCGCGTGAAACCAGGCGCATCTCGATGGTTCGACATCAGAAACAATACTTTCAGGCAGGTTGTGTGCCTGAATGTCCCTCCCCAATCGACATCCGTACCTGATAGCATTCACGCTGATGCTCATCTGTTTATCCACAAGTGAGCTTCACCGTCGGGAGGGCGTATGCGCAACAACAGCGAACTCAGTATCAGCAAGAAAAAACAGGATGCGCTGGTACTCCTCGTTTTGATCGCCCTTGGCACGCTGGCCGTGATTTTCCTGACCTGACGGCGGGCCTCCACACATGAGGATGACAACACCAGCATGAACGATATGACCGCTCACGCCGTCCCCTACATGGAACGATCACGCCTGTACTACGAGGCGCAGGGATTCGAGAAGCCCTATGTCTGGGCCACTCATGAAGAGGTTCCCTTGGCACCGCTCGCGAGGGCCCTGGCCGACTGTACGCTCACCGTGATTACCACGGCCAGTCTGTGCGAGCGCCTGCCACTGAAACCGCGCTCGGTCACCTCGGGCGAGACGGCCAACATGCCCGAGCGCCTGTACGCCAACGACCTGTCGTGGGACAAGGAAGCCACACACCTTGAGGATCTGAATTCCTACTTTCCGATCGACCACCTCAATGCATTGGCGGACAGCGGCCGCATCGGCGCGCTCGCCAGGCGTTTCCATTGCGCACCCACCGAGTACAGTCAACGCAAAACGAATGAAGCAGACGCGCCGGACATCCTGGCCCGATGCCAGGAAG
>CEQE01324397.1_pt1 | contig 10533 bp, 12 predicted proteins | sample 356201 | NCBI WGS metagenome assembly CEQE01 (sample SAMEA2619970, study PRJEB7988) | marine metagenome | biome: marine biome (ENVO:00000447); feature: mesopelagic zone (ENVO:00000213) & marine oxygen minimum zone (ENVO:01000065); material: "saline water (ENVO:00002010), including plankton...
CACGGAGTCCGCTACCAGGACAGGGAGGAGCGGACCCCGCTCGTGTAGTCCGGCCTGGTGACCAACAGGCCCTGAACCACCGGCCGGGCCTTGTTGTACGCGAGGTCCGAGCCGTCCATTCCGCAGACGTCGAGGCCTGCAGAGGCTGCCACCGCTGCCGGGGCACAGACATCCCACTCGTAGAGGCCCGACGGGTGCACGTAGACGTCAGCGGTTCCCTCGACCACGGCCATGGCCTTCACCCCGGCCGACCCACATGAGCGCACCACACCACCGATCGCGGCTGCAACATGCTCGGCCTCGCCCCACTGCGACCGGCTTGTAATGACGATGGGCCTGTCACGCTGACGGTTCCGCCCTCCCCCAACGGGTTCCTGCAGGGTCCCGTAGAGCCTGCCGACGGCCGGCAGGTCCACGGCAGCCGCCACGGGAACGCCGTTGACAACCAGCGCCACGTGCACGGCCCACTCGACGCTGCCGGGTACCCCGTAGTCCCGGGAGCCATCCAGGGGATCGAGGATCCAGACCCGCTCCGCCGAGAGCCTCCGGACATCATCGTCACCTTCCTCGGAGAGTACGGCATCGTCAGGTCGCATTCGCGCCAGACCGTTCACCAGGTGATCGTGGGCCGCCCTGTCACCCATCTCCATGACCTGATTCCGGGTACGGCCCTGGGACCATGCCTGATTCCGCACATCGACAAGCAGGCGACCGGCCTGTCGGGCCAACAACCCGGCCAACTGGTGGTCACAGACCCGACCCGGGTCCGGCCCGGGTAACGGGTGGGACATGGGCGGCGACCCTACCGCCCCTGTCGGATCCGGCTGAAACGGGGCCAGGCGCACTCAGACACAGTCGGACCACTACCGTGGTGCCGGGCCGGCCGGTCTCTTCACGCCAATACTCGGGGATTCCACATGTCGTACGGACGCATAACGGGGTGGGGAACGAACCTGCCCGACAGGGTCCTCACCAACGACGACCTCTCAAGGATCGTGGACACCTCCGACGAGTGGATCACCGCCCGAAGTGGCATCAGGAGCCGCCACGTCGACGGCAAGGTCACCGAGATGTCAGCAATTGCCGGCCGTGCGGCCATGGACATGGCAGGCGTCGACCCCGACCAGGTTGACCTGCTCCTGCTGGCAACCACGACCGCAGATCAGCAGTTCCCGGCAAGCGCCTCGGTCGTCCAGCACGAACTGGGCCTCACCTGTGGTGCCGTCGACATGAACGCCGCATGCTCGGGCTTCGTCTACGGGCTGGTCACGGCTATGCAGTTCATGAGCGGCGGCGTGGACCGCATCCTGTTGGTAGGCGCTGACGCACTCAGCGGAATCGTCGACTGGACCGACCGGGGCACCTGTGTCCTGTTCGGCGATGGCGCCGGCGCCGTCATGCTGGAACGCACCGGCGACCGGCCTTCCCTCCTGGGATGGGACCTCATGTCTGACGGTTCAGCCGCTGACATCCTCTACTGCGACCATGGCGGCACCATCGTCATGCAAGGCAAGGAGGTCTTCAGGCGGGCGGTGATGGCAATGACCGACTCGGCCGGCAACGCCATCGCCCGGGCCGGGGTGACCGCCGAGGACATCTCGATCGTGGTCCCCCATCAGGCCAACGTGCGAATCATCGAAGCCTCCCTCAAGCGGCTCGGAATACCCATGGAGAAGACAGCGATCGTGCTGGGGCACACCGGCAACACCTCGGCCGCCTCGATACCCCTGGCCCTCGTAGACGCCATCGACAACGACGGGATCGCCCCCGGCGACCTGGCCCTGATGGTCGGCTTCGGAGCGGGCATGTCGTCGGCCGCCGCCGTGCTCCGCTGGGACCCACCAGCCGGCTGACCACAACCGGCGGTACCCTCGCCGCCGTGCTCACCACCTCGGGCCTGTCCCGATCCTTTGGACCAAGGACCCTGTTCCGCAACGTCTCACTTCAGCTGGGACCGGGCCGACGGGTCGCCCTGGTTGGTGGAAACGGCACCGGGAAGACGACCCTTCTCGAGATCCTGGTCGGCATGCACGAGGCCGATGCCGGCGAGGTGCACCGCCCGAAGGACCTTCGAATCGGCTACCTCCCACAGGAACTCCCGACAGAGACGGGACGCAGCGTGTTTGAACAGGTGATGCTGGGTGCCGAGCAGGTGACGGTCCTGGCGCACCGGATTCAGGACCTGGGCCAGCAGTTGGGCTCGGCAACCGGAGCGGAACAGGAGCTGATCCTGGCCGAGTACGGAGAGTCCCAGTCCCGGTTCGAGCAGATCGGTGGTTACGCCGTCGAGGCCGAGGCCCACCGGATTCTGGCCGGCCTCGGCTTTGACCCGGAGGATCACGACCGACCCATGGACGAGATGTCCGGCGGATGGCGCATGCGGGTGGCGTTGGCGAGGCTCCTCCTTTCTGCACCTGACCTGTTGGTCATGGATGAGCCCACCAACCACCTCGATGTCGACAGCGTCGCCTGGCTCGAACAGCAGTTGGCAGGCTGGTCGGGTGGGTTGATGTTCGTCAGCCACGACCGTGACTTCATCGACGCTGTCGCCAACCGGATCCTTGAGCTGTCCGGATCCAGGGTCACCGAATACATCGGTGGCTTCGCCGACTTCGTTATAGCCCGCGAGGAACGCCTGGAAGCCCAGAGGGCCGCTGCCACCCAGCAGTCACGCCAGGTTGCCCACGTTGAACAGTTCATTGAACGCTTCAGGTACAAGGCCACCAAGGCACGACAGGTTCAGAGCCGGGTGAAGGCCCTCCAGAAACTTGAACGGGTCGTTGTGGACGAACACGACACCCCCTCATCCAGGTTCGGGTTCCCCCAGCCGAGGAGGTCCTCGCGGGTAGTCGCCGAGCTCGAGGACGTAACCGCCGGCTACCGGACCGACGAGGGCAACGAGGTGGTGCTCGAGGACGTCTCCTTCACCGTCGAACGGGGCGGGGTGCTGGCCCTTGTCGGACCCAACGGCGCCGGCAAGACAACCCTTGTGAAACTCCTGACCGGAAGCCTGGCTCCCCTGAGCGGGAAGGTGTCAAGGGGTAAGAATGTGGACCTCTCGTACTTCGACCAGTTGCAGGCCGAGGTACTCGACGAACAGCGGACCGTGATCGACGAGTTCCGGACCGTGCCCGGTGTCGGCACCGACGGTCGCAACCCACGCACCTACCTGGCCTCCTTCGGGTTCCGCGGCGATGCCGTGGACCACCTCGTCGGTGACCTGTCAGGTGGCGAACAGACCCGGCTGGCACTGGCCAAGACGCTCGCCGTTCCGGTGAACCTCCTGATCCTGGATGAACCAACCAACCACCTCGACCTTCCGAGTTGCGATGTCCTCGAGGACGCCCTGAGCGCCTATCCCGGGACAGTCGTGCTCATCACCCACGACCGACACCTGATCCGCTCGGTTGCCGACAACCTGGTCGAGGTCAGGTCGGGGCGGGCGGTGTGGCACACGGGGGTACCCGACAGCGTTCTCTACCCGGCCCAGGCCCCGGCACCGGCCAGACCGGGCAGGGAGCCCGAAGACACCGCTCCACCGAAGGCGAAGACGACGCCGAGGAAACAGCGCTCAAAGGACCCCGCGTCCGGCCTCAGGAAGCGCCTCGCCAAGGCCGAACGCGAGTGGGAGGCGGCAGAGGCCGCCGTCGTCGCCACCCAGAAGCGCCTGGCCGACCCTGACCTCTACAAGGACCCTGAGGAGGCTGCGGCTGCAGTCGCCGAACACGGAGAGGCCAAGGACAGGGCAGCCGACCTCATGTCTGAGTGGGACAGGTTGAACGCCCGTCTGGGCAACTGAGGCCACGCCGCTGGTCCCGTGGCTGCGTGGCCCCGCTACGGTCCCAGTCCATGCGGATCCTGGTGACCAACGACGACGGCATCGACTCTGTCGGGCTGCACGTGCTCGCAAGGGCAATGCTCGACCACGGCGATGTCACGATCGTGGCTCCCGATACCGAGTACTCGGGGGCCGGTGCGGCGTTCGGGCCTGTCCACCTCATCCGCCCCGAGGTACACGAGGCCAGGGTCGAGGGGATCGCTTCGGCGTGGTCGGTGAGTGGCCCACCGGGGTTGTGTGTCCTCTACAGCAGGCTGGGTGTGTTCGGCGACCAGTTCGACCTTGTCGTGGCAGGCATCAACCCGGGCATGAACGTAGGACGGTCGGTCTACCACTCGGGAACGATCGGCGCTGCGCTGACTGCACGGAACGGCGGGATCACGGGAATCGCCGTCAGCCAGGCTGTCGCCGAGTGGGGTGTCGAGGGTCAGGGAACCGGCGAGGACCTGGACAGCCAGGTGTGGGATTCGGCTGCCGAGGTTGCACGGGTTGCCGTCGGCGCCGTGGTCGCCGACCCACCGGGTGTGCCGTCGGTGCTCAACATCAACGTTCCGAACCTCCCCCTCGACGAGATGTCCGGCTGGAAGCAGACCAGGATCGGCAGCCTGCCACCCCGCACAATGTCTACGGCCACGCTGGAACCCAAGCCGGGGCACAAGGGCAGCTACCACATTGACATGGCATGGGGTGAACCATCAACGCTCCCACCCGACACCGACGGTGGAGCGGTGATGGACGGCTATGTCAGCCTCACATGGGTGGGTGGCATGGCGGCAGAGCCCCCAGTCGACCACGACCCGGTGGTGGCAGCCGTCAGCGACCTCCTCGCCTGATGCCCGGGGAGGCTACCGATCGGGTCTGGTATGTGGCCTACGGCTCGAACCTGTACGAGGCCCGTTTCCTCGCCTACCTGACAGGCTGCGGTGACGACGAGCCGTGGGGCCCGCACCGCGGTGCCGCCGACCAGAGCCCACCTGTCACCGACCGTCGGGTGGAGGTGCCCCACCCGGTCAGGTTCGGGGGTAACTCGCAACGATGGGGTGGGGGCTGTTGTTTCTGCCCGGTCGAACCCGTTCCCGATGGTCGCCTCACGCCCGTCGGACGTGCATGGCTCATAACCGTCGCCCAGTTGGCTGACATCGCCACCCAGGAGAACCGACTTCCGGTCGAGGCCGCCGCCATGCCCGACCGCTTCCCGGAACCCGGCAGTTCCGTACGTGTACTCGACGGCCTGATCGACCGACTGCTGACGCTCCCTCCCATGGACGGCGTCCCGGCAGTGACCCTCGCCTCCACCGAGCTGCCTCTGATTGCACCGCCGGCCCCCCGCTACCGGTCCGTACTCGCTGCCGGGATGGCAGAGATGGGCATGGAACACGAGCTCATCGAGGCACACCTTGTCGACCTGGACCTCTCCTGAGGAAGGCCGGCGGAACCGTGCAACCAACTGTGCCCGGTGGTAGGAATTGTCACCGACAACCGAGCCGTCCAGCGGAGAGACGAACAAGTTGAAGGTCGTAGTCATCCACCAGAGCCGAACCGGAAACACCAGGCGGGCCGCCGAGTTGATCGGTGGTGCTGCCGAGGCGGCCGGGGCCACAGTCGCCGTGCGCCCGACAACCAACATCGACATGGCCGAGCTGGCCGAGGCCGACCTGGTCTTCGTCGGGACCTGGGTCGACGGCCTGATCCTGTTTGGCCACAGACCGGGTGACTCCACAAAGGTACGCGCCATACCGAAGCTCTGGAACAAACGCGTCGCGGCGTTCATGACCCACGCGGTCAACCCGGGCAGGGCAGCCGAGCGGTTCGCCGGCCTGCTCGAGGGGCATGGAGCCGACGTGGTCGCCTGTCGCTCCCTCAACCGTCGCCACCTCGACAGCGAGGCGGCAGGCTTCGCAGCCGAGGTACTGGCCTCGACCGGAGGCTGAGGATCAGCCGGGGGTGTCCTCCCCCTGCGGCGACACATAGCGCAGCGGCCTGCGGGCCGATTTCCAGCCATCGGTGGCAAATACCCCCACGCCGGTCCAGATGAGGGCAAATCCAACCAGACGTCCCCCATCAAAGCGCTCTCCGTACACGGCTACGCCCAGCAGGAAGTTCAACGTCGGCGCCAGATACTGCAGCACTCCGATCAGGCTGAGTGGTATCCGACGCGCCGCACCGGCGAAGAGCAGCAGCGGAACGCCCGTGAAGGCCCCGCTGGCAACCAGCATCGCTGTCAAACCCGGGTTGGATGGCCCAACGACACCCGCACCGTCAACGGTTCGGACCGCCAGGAACACGAGCGCCGGAAGGATCATCACCGACACCTCCATGGCCAGGCTCACCAGCGGAGGGCTGTCGATCTTCTTCTTGAGCAACCCGTAGAAGCCAAAGGTGAACCCCAGGACCAGCGATACCCATGGCAGGCTGCCCACGTCAACGGTCAGCCACACCACCCCCATGGCGGCCAGCGCGATGGCGACCCACTGCATCCGGCGCAACGATTCCCCCAGGAAGACAACACCCAGGAACACGCTGACGAGTGGGTTGATGAAGTACCCGAGGCTGCCCTCGAGCACCCTGTCCGTGTTCATGGCCCAGACCCAGGTCAGCCAGTTGGTGCCGAGCAGCGCTGCGGCCACAGCCTCGAGGGCCACCGTCCGCGGAGATGACGCCGCTGAGAGGACATCCCGCCACGAGTTGCGGACGAGGTGCACCACCACCAGCATCACGAATATCCACAGTGCCCTGTGGCCCAGCACATCCACCGGCGGAACCGACGACAGGCCCTTCCAGAACACCGGGGACAGCCCCCAGATCGTGTAGGCACAGAGCGCGTAGGCAAGACCCTTGTTCATCGCAGCAGTCTCGCCCCACCCGGTGCCCTATCCTCCCCCGGTATGAACGATCAGGATCAGCGGTGCGCCGTCGGGCTTTCTGGCGGAACTGCCGCGCTTGGGCGCTGATCTGACCGTGCGCATCGGACTTCTGCGCTGTGACGAGGTCGGCGGCGACAGGGCGGAGCGCTTCGGCGGCTACCTGGACCTGTACGCCAACCTGCTGGGGCGAGTTGACCCGGAGACCACGCTCACGGACTACGACGTCACAGCAGGCCAGGTGCCATCTGATCCGGCCGAACAGGATGCCTGGCTGATCTCTGGTTCCAGGGCCTCGGTCTACGATGACGAACCCTGGTTGGCAGATCTCCTGGGTCTGGTTGTGAGGCTCTCCGCGGCAGGGGCACCGATGGTCGGGATCTGCTTCGGCCACCAGGTGCTCGCCCAGGCGCTCGGAGGCTCGGTGGAACCGTCTGATTCTGGTTGGGGCATTGGGGTCCACCAGGCCGAGGTGGCTGGGGGCCACCCTTGGATGGTCCCGCAGCGGCAGCAGTTCGGCATCGTGTACAGCCACAGGGACCAGGTCACAGCGCTTCCGGGCTATGCGACCCTCGTGGCATCAACTGACCACTGCCCCATCGCCGCCTTCACCGTCGGCGACCACGTGCTTGGCATCCAGGGACATCCGGAGTTCTCACCTGAGTTCGCAGCCGCCGTCTACGAGGGCCGGGCAGAGATGTACCGAGCCGAGGTGTTCGAGCACGCGATGCAGACCCTTGAGCATGGAACCGACAGCACCGACGTGGCGGCATGGATCCTGTCGTTCCTGAAGAGCACCGACAGGCTCGCAGCCTGACCGGTCGACCCGGTACGTCTCAGGTGGGCGCGGATCCGACCGGTCTGGTGACGACCACGGCCAGGGCCGCCACCACGACAGCCATCCCCAACGCCTGAAGGCCACCCACCTCCTCGCCGACCAGCCACCATGCGTAGAGCGGAGCAATGGCGGTGAACAGGAGCCCGATTAGGCCCATCACCGGCAGCGAAACGTGGGCATGGGCAAAGTTGGTGAGGAGGTGGCCCGTTCCCGGAATCGCCGCCATGAGCACAATCGGCCACCAGTCCGATCCGACGGGTGGTGAGATGGGGTGGCCGACGACCAGGGCGGCTGGAAGGATCGTCAGGGCGGCAACGAGCGTCAGGCCCAACTGGTAGGGAACCGAGTCGAGCTCCGAGCGGGCCCTCTTGCTGACCACGTAGTAGAGCGAGAACAACAGCATCGTGACCAGGGCAAGGAGGTCACCGGTGCGGGTGGCAACGCCGGCGCCGGACGAGGCGTACATGGCAAGAGCCACCCCGCCGATGGAGACGGCGGACCAGCCGTAGAGAGACCTGTGGGGCCTTTCGCCGAACATCCGTGCAGCCACGCCAAGCAGGATGACGGGCTGCAGGGCTCCGATCACGACAGCATTGGCCGCGCTCGTACGCCGCATGGAGGCCATGAAGAACACGAGGTTCACACCGAAGATGAGCCCTCCGAGTGCGGAACGGCGAAGTTCCATCCAACCAAAGTGCTGCCTTGTGGCCACCAGCACCATGGCGTATCCAAGCGCACCGAACAGGAGACGCCAGAACACAAAGGTCATCTCGGGAAGGTCCGACAACTTCACGATGCTCGGACCGAACGCCATCAGGCCCACAGCCAGGAGCGCGGCGGCCCTGCCGACCCTGGTCCGGTGATCCATGCCCGCACCCTTTCACGACCCACACCCACGACCCCACCCGGGCCCCTGGATCTCAGCCCAGCGAAACAGCGGTGTTCTGGGCCTCCTGCAGGCCCGCCGTGAGGGTCGTGGTCCATTCGCGTAGAACGCTTCTCGGGGCGTTCCGGTCCGGTGGCGAAATCGGCTCTCCCACCGCCACGCAGACTCTCGCCGGCCGGGGGAACCTGGAGCCGGTGGGCATGGCCTCCTCGGTTCCCGATATTCCGACCGGCACCACGCTGGCGCCGGTCCTGGCAGCCAGGTAGGCGGTTCCGTCGAAGAGGTCAGCTATGTGGTCACCGGTCTGGCGGCCACCTTCCGGGAACACCAGCAGGAGGGCACCACCATCCAGCAGCGAACGGGCCGCCCTGATCGACTCCCTGTCAGCGCTTCCCCTTCGGATGGGGAACGCCCCGAGTGCAGCCAGCAGCCACGCAAACGGCCCTACCTTGAACAGGCTCTCCTTGGCGAGCGCACGAAAGCGACGCCGCGTGAGGGGGGCAAGCAGGAGGGCGTCGAGGTTTGACCGGTGAACGGACGCCAGGATCACCGGCCCTGAAGCCGGAAGGTTGCCTCCGCCCGTCTCCCGTAGCCGAAAGTACGGCCACAGCACTGAACGGATCAGCGCTCGGACAGCCCCGTAGACGACGACGGCAGAGCCACCTGACGCAACCTTGTGGGCGCGGGCCTGAATTTCGTCACTCACAGCAGTCGTCCCACAAGCCGGCGGGGTGGAAGGCCCGGTTGTGGGCTCACCTGTGTGCCGCGGCTCCGGGTCAGCGTCGGCCTATCCGGACGCTCAGGACGTCGCGCAGGCTCACCATTCCGACGAGACCGGTGGAATCCACGATGGGAAGGTGCCTGAACCCTCGACTGAGCATGAGGATCGCGGCCTCCTCTGTGTCGCAATCTGGGCCTGCAGTGTCGGGTTCGGCGGTCATCCATGCACCGACTGTCGTGTTGGAGAGGTCGGGTGCGTCAGCAGCGGCCCGCAGGACATCGCGTTCCGTGAGGATCCCCATGATCATCCTTCCCATGACCACCACCACGGACCCGAAACCGCCCTTGACCATTATCCCTGCGGCGTCCGACATGGTCGCATCCTGCTCGAGTGTGGCTACACCACGTGTCATCACCTCTGACACCTCTGTCATCAGCCCGTGCCCCCAACCTCGTCCAGTTCGGGGTCGCTCCGCTCGCGGGCCGGCTCATCGAGGTCCTGGTTCAAGAGGCGCCAGAGGGTTCCAGCCCACACGCTGGCATGGGGCCACTCACGCCAGAAGGTCTGTAGAACCATCGGATCGAGATCGTCTGTGGCCTGGGCGGGCGTGCTGGACCGGGCAAGGTCCTCGAGCGCGTCGATGGCCTCCAGAAGTCGCTCCGACGGATCGGCAGCCATGTATCTCCCTTGCCTGTTGGTCCCTGTGTGATCAGCCCGCTTCCGTGCTGATCGACCATTCTCCCCTGAGAACGGGGCCTCTGGCAAGCGGGCTTCGGGCGCCCGGTGCTGTCAGCGGGTCAGGAAGACCTGGATCTCGACCACACCGTGGTCCTCGACGGAGATCACAATGGAGGCAGAGGGAACCTCAACCCCGAAGTCGGCAAACACGATGTCGAGTGTTCCCACGACGACCAGGACCTCCCCGACCATGTCGGCAGACAGGTCCACGGACACCGCCTGGCTGATTCCGTTCACAGTGAGGATTCCCGGCGCCGACACCTCGACTGACGTGCCCACGTCGCCGAGGTCCACTGGTCCGTCCAGGACGAACACGGCCTCGGGGTGGATTCCGGTGTTCAGGGCCTCCTGGACCTTCGGGTCGCGAAAGGAACGGTCGGTACGCAACCCACGCAGGTCTGCTCGAATCTCGGCTGCTATGAGAACCATGCCGTCAAGCTCGACCTCGCCGGCAACCTGGGGTGTGCGGCCGACCGCCGTGGTGCTTCCTATGCCCCGCCCCAGCTCCTCGTTCACCCGAAAGCCGACAAAGGTGCTCGTGAAGTCGCTGTAGTCGCCGATAGAGGTGTCGACCGTCCACGTCCCTGTCGCATCAACCGGGACCGTTGTCGTGACGGGCGCTGCGGTGGTCGGGACCGGAGCCGCTGTCGT
>CEQE01067881.1_pt1 | contig 10529 bp, 9 predicted proteins | sample 356201 | NCBI WGS metagenome assembly CEQE01 (sample SAMEA2619970, study PRJEB7988) | marine metagenome | biome: marine biome (ENVO:00000447); feature: mesopelagic zone (ENVO:00000213) & marine oxygen minimum zone (ENVO:01000065); material: "saline water (ENVO:00002010), including plankton...
GAGATCGGTGAACCCTGGTAACCGCCAATGTAAGAAACGCCGCTTTGTAGAAGGGCTTTGGTGACTGCCAGCACCCCTTCACCACGGAAGATTTCACCGTCGCGATTACGAAGGCTCTGTACTTCCTTGCTGAATGATCGTTCGGGCATTGTTAAGCAGGCGTGTTCCGTGCCAGTGAGTTACGCAGCATTTTCAGTTTTGCCGGTAATTCGTCGTTGAGGTCTCAAAATGGCTGATGCCGCACGTTATTGAGAATCTTATGGAGAGTGGTAACGAAATCGGTGAATTCACTGTCGCCGATTCCGTGGAAAAGGTGTCGGAAGTGCCAGTAAAAGATAGGCCAGAATCTCTCGAATACCCCGCGGCCTTTGTCGGTCAGATAGACCTCGATAAATCGAGAGTCACCGGAGCGAGGTCTGCGAATGATAAAGCCTTTTCTCTCCATGCTAACGACAGCCCGGCTCATGGTCGATTGATTAGTTACCGTGAGTGTTGCCAGTTCGCTGATAGGCCGTCCATCCTTGTCTGACAAAACGGCCAGGGTTCTCATTTGCCGCGTCGTCAAACCATATTGCCGCGCTGCCTTGAGAATGCTGGCGTTCCACCGGTTGGTGATTCTATTCATGAGATAGGGTGCGAACTGATCAAGCCCGATTTCAGCGAATTTCGGAATCGAACCTTCTTGGTCGTTGCGGGGGAGGTCGGGTGGACTATGAATTTTCTGCGTCATTTCTACCCCTCGCAGGTCCACCGCTGCTGGTTTTTCGCCCGCTTTTTCATTTGAGTGCCTGGGCCAGCAGGAATCCTGAGCCGCCGGCAAGCCCTGGGCCAGGATGGGTGGAGGCACCAATATGGTGTAGTCGATCGATGCAAGTGGTGTGATTAATGCTTTTTTTCAGGGGTCGCCAAAGAAAGAACTGATCTAATCCGCAAAAGCCTCCGTAGGGGTCGCCACCGACAAGATTGATATTGATCGCTTCCAAATCGGCCGGGGAATAGACTCGTCGCTCGATAACACTGGCACCAAACCCAGCAATGTGGCTTTCAAGTATGGCTTGGGCCCGGTCAGCATAGCGCTCTGAAATCTCACTGGTCCAAAGACCGTTAGACGGTGGATCAATCTCCTTTGCGGCATCACCTTTGATTCGACGTGGCGCCTCTGGCAGTTGTAACCAGAGAACGGCTTTACCTTGAGGGCAACGAGTAGGGTCAAGAGCAGTGGGATGCCCAACACATATTGTTGGAATTTCCGGGAGCATGCTGCGTTCAGCTTCGTTAACTGCTTTGGAGACGCCATCGAGGCCAGGCGTAAGATGTAGCAGTGCAACCTGGCCAAGTTCCGGAAACCGCCAGGCGGGAGGTTTGTCAAGGGCGTAGTGAATCTGCATGTTGCCTTTGCCGTATCGGTAGCGTTTCGCATCACTGCGTGTCGATGCTGGAATAACTTGATCATCGAGCAGACGACCATAGAGTTGGTCCGGTGTGGTACTGCAGATAACGCCATTGGCAGCCATGAATTCTTCCTGATTGGCTGTGCGTACACCCTTGGCAGTCGCTTGCGCAACAATGATTTCGGTTACATCCTGATTGACAAAAATCTTGCCACCGTGATCTTCGATGATGTTTTGTATGGCGTGGACAAAGCGTTCTGCCCCGCCTTTGACAATCGGGGCGCCTGCCTGCTCCAAGGCGAAGGCAATGATTTTTGCAATCTGTGCCGAAAAGGCCGATTCTGGCCCCAGCCCAGCGTGTAATACCCAGGGCGCCCATAACGCCCTGATCTCCTCAGAGGAATACGTTGTTTCCAGCCAACCCCGAGCTGTCCCCAGCGCTTCTCCCAACAATGCCAGCAATTCTCGAGTGCCACGGCGACGTCCTTCACGAAAAAGAATCTTGGCCATAGTCCAACTCCATAGATTGCCTCCCAAAAGAGAGAACAGGAGATCAGCGTTAGCGCCAATCTCAGCCATGTCATCGGCGTGTTGCTGGCCGTCCTTCCCGCCCAACGCATCGAATGCCGTGGAATTGCGGTCAGTCGATCGACCATAAATTACGTGCCGGCCATCGGCGAGCAATACTCCAGTTGGAAACTCGGAATCGCAGAATTCAAGACCACGCTGGTGTAGATCTTCAGCAAGAGCAGCATAGGCAGGTGAGGTTATAAACAAGACAAATGTTGCGGCCATGACGTCATGGGTAAAACCGGGGGTGGTCAGCTCCTCACTGCGGATACAGCCGCCGATGCGGTTATTGCGCTCGAGTACGCATACCGAGTGGCCACCTTTAGCCAGTATCGCCGCACAGACAAGGGAGTTGATACCACTACCGACGATGACGTAATCGCTCTTGTTCACGTGGTCATCTCAGAGCGGGATCGAGACTTTGGCAGGGCATGCTCAGTGCATCAAAAGATTGTCGTTCATGGGACAGTTGTTGGCTGCCCCATGACTAGCCACAGCTTAGCTCGCGGAAATTAATGCCAATACCCGGATTGGACTGCCAGTGCCGTTGAGAATCTTCAGTGGCGGTGTGATGATGACCGATCCGGTTGCGGGGAGCTGATCCAGATTGCAAAGGCTGGCCAAGCCGTATTTATTCGCTTCGTGCATCAGATGATGCGCTGGCAGGGGAGGCTCTAGGCCAAAGCCTTGACCGGCGTCGGTGCCGACAGCCTCAGAACCCCAGCCCAAAATATCCTTCTCAAGGAGGTATTGGATGCAGTCGGTCGCGGGGCCTGGTGCATGTGAGCCATTTTCGTCGGCGTTTAGAAAAAGCTCTTCGCTATGGCCGCGTTTGTACCAGTCGGTGCGCATCAGTACCCAGGATCTGGCAGGAATCTCACCATGGTCGGCTTCCCATTCTCTGACGCGATCTGCAGTTAACAGGTAATCCGAGTCGGCTTGCGCTTCCGCTGAACAATCAATTACACAGGCGGGCGCTATGAAGTTCTGAGGCGGTATGGTGTCGGTTGAGCCGTCGGCGTAGTCGCGGCCCGATATCCAGTGAATTGGAGCGTCAAAATGAGTGCCTGAGTGTTCGCCCAGTTTCAGCCAATTCCAGCTCCAGAACGGGCCATTGTTATCGTACTTTGAGATTTCGTGGATTTCGACCTGGGGAGTATTTATGGCCACCTCTGGAGGAAGTTTAATTAATGGCGTATCCGGTCCGAGTGTGCCACTGAGGTCGACCACCTTTATTTCCTCAGAGGCTATGGCTGTTGCCAGGGCGGTCAATGTTTGAGTCGTAGTCATCGAGTAACCTCCTTCGTTGGTTGTATTTCCAGGCCTGGGTTCTGACCCGATCGGTGGAAAATGCCCGTTTAAATGGTTCTATTTTTGACCCGATCAAACGTAATATAACCAAATCATTTGATTTGTAATATGATTTTCAAGGCATTTCGACTGGCTGACTGAGTTTTCAGGCGGGTTCGGGAACTGGTATGACGCATTAGGCCGCTTAACTACGGCGATCTGGCACTGGAGGGCAAAGGCAGATGCAATACGATGCAGTTGTAATCGGGGCAGGCCACAATGGCTTGGCGAGCGCGATTCATCTGGCAAAAGCCGGCTGGAAAGTTGCTGTGTTTGAGAAGGCCTCTCAGCCAGGCGGCGCGGTGAAAACCGTCGAGGCCACGTTGCCGGGCTTCCGGCACGACCTTGGCGCAATGAATCTCAGTTTGTTTGCAGGCTCGGCGTTTTTCCGTGAATTTGAAGCCGACCTGTTGGCGCATGGCCTGGAATTCGTGCCGGCCGCGCAGACTTTCAGTTCCGTATTTCCCGATGGCAGATGGCTGGGGGTTGATCTGGATATCGAGAGAACCGTGGAGTTGATCGGCCGATTCTCGTCAGCGGATGCCAAACAATGGCGGCAAATGGTCGCCGAGTTCGGTAATGACGCGCCACACATATTCGCTCTATTGGGAACCCCGATGCCATCCTGGGCATTGGTAAGAGTTCTGTACAAAGCGTGGCGAGAAAAAGGTCGAACCTGGTGTTTTGACACGCTGCGATTAATCCTCTCTTCGCCGCGGGAATTTCTGGAGGAGAATTTTGAATCAGAACAGGTGAAGTCCCTCATGGCTTGTTGGGGCATGCACTTGGATTTCGCACCCGATGTCGCGGGCGGGGCGTTATTTCCGTATCTTGAGTCGATGGCCAATCAGTCCTTTGGCATGGTCCTTGGTAAAGGGGGCGCAGACACGATCGTGCGTGCGATGACCAGCCTCTTGGAATCTATGGGCGGTGAGATTCATCTAGCAACCGAGGTGACGAAGGTAAAGGTCGAAGCCAATATTGCGACCGGCGTCAAGCTCGCCGATGGCCGTATTATTGATGCGAAACGAGCGGTGGTTGCGAATTTGGCACCCCAGGTTCTTTTCGGGCGCTTGATTCCTTATACAGCTCTGCCCGAAGGTTTCAGCCAGCATATGCGCTCCTTTAAGTACGGCCCGGGCACAATGATGATTCATTTGGCGCTTACAGAACTGCCGGAATGGCAAGCAAGCAACAGTTTAAAGAGCTTTGCCTACGTGCATGTGGCTCCGTTTCTTTCTGATATGGCGCAAGCTTACAACGAAGCTATAGATGGCTTGTTGCCAGGCAGCCCGGTGATCGTAGTTGGCCAGCCGACTGCTATCGACCCGGGTCGAGCGCCCGATGGGAAGCACATTCTCTGGCTCCAGGTTCGCGTTTTGCCGGCAATAATCAAAGGGGATGCCGCAGGTGCAATCCTGGCGACAGATTGGGCTGGGGCTAAAGAGGGGTATGCGGACAGGGTGGTCGAGAAATTGTCCGGCTATGCACCCAATTTACCTGGTGCGATCTTGCGCCGCGCGGTTTATTCGCCAAGTGATCTGGAGCGGGAAAATCCAAATCTGGTCGGGGGTGATAACTTGGCTGGCAGCCATCATCTGCGCCAGAATTTCCTGTTTCGGCCAGCCCTCGGTTGGTCCCGTTACCGGATGCCCATAGAGCGCCTGTATATGGTCGGCGCGTCAACCTGGCCAGGCGCGGGAACCGGTGCTGGGTCGGGCCAGTTGCTGGGGAAAATGCTCTCCCAAAGGTGAATTTTTGCAGTGAAGGCCTTTTGCCCGCTATTTCTGTAGTTTTCCTAACGGATTTACATATTGATATGATTTTGCATACACTGGGCCTAGGCAATACCGACCGAGGTTTGTAAGAGCCGGGTAACATAGGAATGGCCGGCAGTTTCGATCGAATTTGCTCAAGGGGCAAAAACTCAGTACCCCAAGGCGTAACAAGTTAAAGCAATGGAGGATAATTTCGATGAGAATTAATTCAATAAAGAGGCTGAAAAAGTGCCTCGTCGCGGCTGTAGCCGTGACTGCGGTCAGTTTATCCGCAGCCGGTGTGGTTATGGCGGGAGGTAAGGATAGCTTGACCATCGCGTACCACGTCGGCGTACCCGCGTGGGATCCGACAACGGGCCTATCGTCGGTCAATCCACAATTGCAGTCTATCTATAAGTCCGTTTTTGATCAGTATATCGATCAGAATCCCGATTTGTCTTTCAAGCCTGGCTTGCTGACGGACTGGGGCTGGAACGATGATCGAACCAAGGTGCATATGACAGTTCGGTCCGGCGCTAAATGGCAGGATGGCGAGCCCATCACCGCGCAGGATGTGGTCTGGAATCTCAACCGCGCTTCTGATCCAGCTTCTGGTAACCCGGTTGCCGGCTTCATCTGGGCGAGCGTTGGAGATTTTGAGATCAATGGCAATGAGATTACTGGCACAGTAAAAAGTTACACGGCCGATTATTTCAAATGGATGGCCTTTCTTACGGGCTACCTGATTCCGCCCCATTATTATGAAAAAGTCGGCAAAGAAGGCTTTGAAAAGAAGCCGATGGGCTCTGGCCCCTATATGGTCGATAAATTCGAGCGCGGGTCCTACGTTCGACTAAAAGCCAATCCCTACTATTGGGGTGGCAAACCGGCCATCGAGAACGTGGTCTTCAAGTTTGTGACAAACCCGGCCAGTCGGATTGCTGAGATCGAAAGCGGTTCATCCGATTTGACTCTAAATATTCCGTTTGAAGAATACGATCGCCTGAAAGATAAGAGCGGCTTGGTTGGTGTAACAACACCGGTTTCTGATATTGCCATGATCTTCTTTAACGATGTTGGGCCCTTTCTCGATGCTAATGTGCGCAAGGCCGCAGTCCATGCGGTTAACCGCAAAGCGCTGGTCGATCGTCTGCTCAAAGGCTACGGGGTTCCGTTGCATACCCTGGAGGCGCCGGAATACGCGGCTTACGATCCTTCGATCAAAGTTGCCTATGATCCTGAATTGGCCAAAAGCTTATTGGCCGAGTCCGGTTTTTCACCGAGCAATCCCGTGGAGCTGACTATTCAGACTACCCGTGGTTATCTGCCCAAAGACTACGAGATCATCCAGGCTATCGTAGGCATGTGGCGCAAAGTCGGAATCGAGGCCAAGATTGATGTTTACGAGGTCGCCAAGCATTATGAGCTTCGCGCCCAAGACACGCTTGCTCCTGCAGCGTTCTATAACTGGGGCAACTCGGTGGGTGACCCTCAAGATTCGACTGGCCATGCCATGTTCGGCCCCTCCCCGCATTCGGTCTGGGACACCGATGATTTAGATGGGATGATAGGGCCACTTTGGGGCGAGCTGGATGAAAACAAGCGCATCGCCGGGTGGAAGAAAGTATCACGGCATATTGCTGACAATGCCTATGTATTGCCGCTATATCAGCAGGTTCAACCAGTCATTCATCGTTCTGGCCTGAGCTTCACACCATACGTTTCTAATTTTATTCTTCCGCATACGATGGGATGGTAAAGCTTGGCTCCGTGAACTAAGGGCGTGCGGTACCAATAACGATGACGGCGGCGTCCCTTCTGCGGCGCCTGATGTTGTCGGTACCGACCCTTTTCGGAGTCCTCGTTATAAATTTTGTACTCCTGCGGGTAGTGCCCGGCGATCCGATCGCGATGATGATCGGTCCGGGCGCTACTCCGGAGGACATACAGAACCTGCGCGAGATCTACGGTCTCGACCAGTCGATTTTTCAGCAGTTCCTGTTTTACATTCGCGACCTTTTCAACGGGAACCTGGGAATATCGATCAGCATGCGCCAGGACGTGGTCGAACTGATAGGGGGCCGGCTACCGGTTACCTTGGAATTGGCCTTCGTTGCTATCGTGATAGCGCTCGTTGGGATCGTTGGGTTCGGTATCACGGCGAGCATGTGGAAGGGGCATTGGCCTGAAGTATTAATCGATGCATTTTCCGGTTTCGTGCAGGCAGTTCCAGATTTTCTCTGGGGCTTATTGTTCATTCTCATTTTTGGGGTACTGTGGGCGTTCATGCCCATTTTCGGTCGCATGGACCTCACTGTTGAGTTCGATCCGGCAACTCAGTTCTACCTGTTTGAAAGTCTGCTCCGAGGTGATTTCGTAGTCTTCGCATCGGTACTACAGCATATAGTGCTGCCGGCACTATCCCTGGCACTGCCTTTGATTGCCGTCGGTACACGGTTACTGAAATCGTCAATCATTGAATCCATGGCCCAGGATTACGTGCAGCTCGCACGAGTCAAGGGCTTCAGCCATTTTCGAATCGTCGTTTCGCAAGCCTTTCCTAACGCTTTGATTCCCACGGTTACATTGACCGGGGTGCAAATGACCTTCCTGATTGGTGGAACGGTGCTGGTCGAGCGAATCTTCGGTTATCCCGGACTTGGCAACATGGCCATCGACGCTGTCATCAATCGGGACCTGCCCCTGATACAGGGAATCGTACTTACGTTTGCCGTGATGTTCATTGTGCTGAACATATTGATCGATATGACCTATGCGTTTTTGAATCCCCGGCTACGTCATGACTGACAGTATTTTGGTCCGGCATTCCCCTCTTGGCTTTGTTCTGGCTGCGAGCCCGCGAACTATTGTGGGCTTGAGCGTTTTTCTGCTGATTGTCTTCACCGCTATCGCCAGTCCATGGTTGGCGCCCCACGACCCGCTCGAGCAGGATCTTCTGAACTCCTTTCTCCCGCCATTTTGGGTAAGTGGAGCGGACCCGGCTTTTCTCCTTGGAACCGATAACTTGGGTCGTGATGTTCTTTCTCGCTTGATCTATGGAACACGGGTGGCACTTTCAGTCGCACTGGTCGCCGCAACACTAACTGGAATACTGGGCACCACTGTTGGCCTGCTGGCTGGGTTCTATGGGGGCTGGGTAGATACCTTGGTGTCGCGGATGGTTGATATCTGGATGGCATTTCCCGCGGTGTTGCTGTCGATTGTGCTGGTTGCCGTGATTGGCGCTGGTTTGCACGCAGTCATCATCGCAATCATTGTTATCGACTGGACCCGTTTTTGCCGTGTAGTGAGAGCCGAGACAATGGTCCAGTGCCAGCAGGATTACGTAGCTTCGGCTGTGACGATCGGGTTATCCAGGCGGCGCAGGCTGTTCAAAGAGATTCTTCCTAACATCCTGCCGTTGCTGATTTCCCTGCTGACGTTGGAAATGGGAATCGCGGTAGTGGTCGAGGCAATTCTCAGTTACGTTGGCCTTAGTGTTGCCAGTGACGCGGCGACATGGGGCGGGTTGATTCAGGAAGGGCGTTTATACATTAATCAGGCACCCTGGCTCATGGTGTTTCCTATCACCTGTATCGTCGTCGCAGTGCTGGGGTTCAATGCCCTTGGAGATGGGCTGCGGTCGACGCTTGATCCGGTACTGCGTCGGTGACTGCGCTCCTTAACATCCACAATCTCCACCTTGAAATACAGCAAGGGACCACATCGTTACCAATTTTGCGTGGCGTTTCACTTTCTTTGCAGCCGGGCGAGGTTCTTGGGCTGGTCGGGGAATCGAGTGCGGGTAAAACCATGATCGGGAAGGCGACCCTGGGCATCCTGCCCTCCCAGGGTGTAATCACCGATGGCGAGATACTTTTCGACGGTGCAGATATCACCCATATTTCTGTTAAGGCCCGACGCCGACTGCTGGGCACGGATATGGCGATGATTCCGCAGGATCCGATGACCTCATTGAACCCGGTGTTTCGGATTGGCTCGCAGATCGCGGATGTTCTACGGTTGCATTTGGGCCTGAAAAGCAAAGAAGCAGATCAACGGGTGCTCGAGCTTTTAGACAATGTTCACATCAATCGACCAGAACGAGTGGTCAAGTTGTACCCTCATGAACTTTCCGGAGGCATGCGCCAGCGCATTCTTATTGCCATTGCTTTTGCTTGTCGTCCGCGATTGATCATTGCAGATGAGCCTACAACAGCACTGGACGTAACCATACAACGTCAGGTTCTGCGTTTGATCAAAGAGTTACAAGTTGCCTCGGGTACGGCGATTCTTTTCGTTACCCATGATCTTGGTGTGGTGGCAAAGATCTGTAACCGCGTGGGTGTGATCCACGCGGGCCGAATCCTCGAGTTGTCGAGCGCGCGGGACCTTTTCGAAGCTCCGACGCATCCATACACTCAGGCACTGATGGCGGCCACACCACGTTATGACCGACCAAACAGCGCATTGAATCCGGTTCCTGAGGCTTTGGTGAGCGCCTTATGGGACGATGTTCGAAGTTATGACCGCGGCGAAAGGTCAGTGGATACTGGCAATGCTTGAAGTAACAGATCTCGCTCTTGCCTTGCCGGACCTGAGTGCCAAGCGGGTGTTTTCCAAGGCGCCGGTGGTTGCCATCCTGAACAACCTCAACTTCTTTGTGAAGCAGGGTGAATCTGTCGGTGTAGTAGGCCAGTCCGGTTCCGGGAAAACTTCGTTGGGTCGAACCCTTATGCGACTGTACGAGCCTACTTCAGGGCGAGTTGTGTTCGATGGTCAGGATATCAGCCATCTTCGCGAGGCAGAGCTTCGTCCCTTGCGGCGGCGTTTCCAGATGGTTTTTCAAGATCCCCAGTCGTCCCTTAATCCACGGCGCAGAGTGGGCCATAGTATCGTACAGCCGTTGATTGCTTATGGAAGAATCTCAAGTTGGGAGCAGGCAAGGCGGCAAGCACAAGAACTGTTGGAGCGAGTGGGCTTAGAGGGAAAACTTGCGCGCCGCTATCCACACGAACTATCCGGTGGGCAGCGCCAGCGTGTTGGTATCGCAAGAGCAGTCTCGCTGGAACCAGAGTTCGTTGTGGCCGATGAGATCGTCTCCGGCCTGGATGTTTCGAGCCAAGCGCAGATCTTGAAACTTTTGCGTCGTTTGAAAACCGAACTTCGCCTGACGCTGATTTTTATCAGTCACGATCTGTCGGTGGTGCGGGCTGTGTGCGATCGTGTTTTGGTCATGAACCATGGCGAGATCGTTGAAAGCGGATCATGTGCTGAGGTTTTTTCGCGCCCGCGCCACTGCTATACCCGGGAGCTGATATCGGCCGTGCCCTTGCCCGACGTTGACGACAGATGGCTTGACGAGCGTGGCTCTGGGATGCCTTAAAACGGGTGGCAATCATTTAACGAAGCGGTGCTCTGGAGGTTTTGCGCTCGCAAAAAGCCTTGACTGGCCATTTCA
>CEQE01148871.1_pt1 | contig 10523 bp, 7 predicted proteins | sample 356201 | NCBI WGS metagenome assembly CEQE01 (sample SAMEA2619970, study PRJEB7988) | marine metagenome | biome: marine biome (ENVO:00000447); feature: mesopelagic zone (ENVO:00000213) & marine oxygen minimum zone (ENVO:01000065); material: "saline water (ENVO:00002010), including plankton...
CCGGGCGGTATTCGGTGGTTTCCTGCCATTTTAAGATAGCGTCGACAACTTCTTCTGCCCAGCGCGGATCACCAATAAAATTGTCACAGGCGAGGAGAAAACTTCGGACACCCAGACTGCACAGATAGTCGATTTCCTCAACGATCATGTCAACTTGTCTGCTATGGGGACGATTATTATCGGGTAAAATCCGAATATCGCAAAATTCACAAAGAAACGGACAGCCGCGCGAAATTTCCAGCACGGCGCCGTAATAGCGGTCAATGGTCGAGCTTACCATTTGACGATAAAATGGCTTTGACTGCGATAGCGCAAAACGCTCTCTATTTCTAATAACTTTTTCGTCTGCACTACCCGCCAAAATCTGCGCCAAAAGATGATCAATTACGGCTTCGCCGTCACCAATAACGATGTAGTCAAATGCGTCCAGCTTATCGAGATCATCGACCTGATCGAAAGACCAGCATATCGGACCACCGAGAACGAATTTTGCGGAGGGGTGCCGGGCTGCCAGCGCCGACCGTGATTGCAGAATATCGGGAAGATCTTGATTTATACCACTGAACAAAAATACGTCGGCGTAGTCGACATCTTTAATGTTTTCGAAACGGGTATCGACTAGAGATAAATTGTATTGTTTGCTCTCGTCAATATGCGACGCGAGCGTATAAGCCCAGACCGGCATAAAAATGACGCCATTATTCTGGACTTCCGAATAAAATCTATTCGGTGAATGTATAAAAGTGACGCAACTAGAAGTCATGAAATTATCCGAACTCTATTTTTCTTTTTCTATTTTGCAAATATGTTGTCTGGAGCACTGTTTTGCATAATATTGGCTTAAAGACTAGACACTATCCACAATTTGGATACTAAAATTGAAACTGATCGCCCTCATTCCAGCTTACCGCCCTGATGCTCAGTTACAGCTGCTTGCCCAGTCATTGCTGGACCACGATTTTACCGCCATTGTTGTTGTAAATGATGGAAGTGAATCAGAGTATAATGCAATTTTTGAGAATCTTTCTAATATTTTTAACGTCGATGTGCTTAAGCATGCGATCAACCTAGGAAAAGGCGCGGCGTTAAAAAGCGGTATAAACCATATCTGTGGGAAATGGGACGATGATACGGGCATCATCACCGTCGATGCAGATGGGCAGCATAAAGCCGATGACATCATAAATGTTGCTCAAGAATTAAGTCAAAATAGGCAAAATTTGATTTTGGGATGCCGTCGTTTTTCGGGCGAAATTCCGTTTCGAAGCAGATTTGGCAACGCCTCCACCCGCTTTCTATTGAAATTGGCCCATGGAATTAATTTAACCGACACACAAACGGGTTTGCGCGGCATGTCGGCAGAATTGGCCACCAAGTTTCTAAGAATCAGAGCAAACCGATATAATTTTGAACTGGATATGTTGCTCGACGTAAAAAAAATAGGCGTCGAAATTAAAGAAATCCCAATTGAAACTATCTATCTCAACAACAATAAGTCGTCACATTTTAATCCGGTTTTCGATTCGGCAAGAATTTATTTTTCACTATTTCGATTTTCACTGGCCAGTCTTTTTGCCGCTTTAATCGACAATTTGATTTTTATTGTTTTGTTTTCTTTCGGAAGTTCGATTTTGGCAAGCCAAGCAGGAAGTCGCGCGATCGTTATGATCATCAACTATTTGATGGTTAAGAAATTGGTTTTCCATTCGGAGGAGCTAAATAAAATTGCTATACCAAAATATGTAATGACAGTCGTCGTGTTGGGGACTATCTCCTATGGGCTGATAATTGCCGCCTCTGAATTTCTTTCACTTCCGGTTATATTGGCAAAGATAATTGTCGAAACTATCATATTTGTGTCGAGCTTTCTTGTTCAACGCTCACTCATCTTTAAAGAAGAACGGGATTAACATTCGATGCATCAAGAAATACCTGGCCTATCAAAATGTAACCTGTGCGGTAACAACGATTTTAAACTGCTGTTTCACGGAAATATTGGCGATGACGTAGGATCCAGGTTTTCTCAGTATGCTTATTACGATGACATATATCGCTGTAATAATTGCCGATTGGTGGCGCAAAGACAACTGTACGATGGCGAGGCGATTAAACAATTTCTGCAAGAAGAAAAATATCTGGATGAGGCCATCGGCAATCTAAATCTTGTTGAAAAACATTTTCAATTTAATGTTCTGACGAAGATAATTGAGAAACATACGGCGATTGATGATCAGGAATTACTTGATGTTGGCGCCAACACAGGTGTTTTTCTTGCCAGCGTCAAAGATAGAGTTAAAACAGCCCAAGGTATTGAAGCCTCTAAGGAAGCGACATATGCCGCCCGAACTATCCATGGACTGGATGTTCAAGCTGGATTGATTGCAGATGTAAACCTGCCCGATGAGCAATTCGATATCATTACCATGTTCGACGTTATCGAACACCTTACGGACCCGATGAATGATTTAAATATATTGTTTCGAAAGCTAAAACCTGGTGGGAAAATATTTGTCACCACACATGATATTGAAACGCTGCTGGCAAAAATATCGGGCCGTCACTACCCGATGCTTATGTACCAGCATTTTTTTCATTTTTCGCCCAAGACATTATCTAAAATGCTCGAAAAAAACGGCTATCGAATAGTCGGCTTTAAACGGTTTTTAAAATCATGGAGTTTCGAATACATTTATCATTTGATCGAAAAAATGTGGCCTGAAACAAATTTGGCAAAAATCCTACAATCTGTTCTTTATCCGCTTTATCGTCTACCTTCAGTACGAAAATTTTGGATTGTATCTCCCCAGGGGGATTTTTTCATGCTCATCGCTGAGAAACCAAATAATGACAACCGTTAATTTTGACAGATAAAAAATGCTCCTAGGTTTAATTTCTAGTTTTGGCGTCGTATTGGGCCTCGGATCGTTATTTCCGATGCGTGGAGTCGGATTTACGCTTTTTATAGGTTCAGTCCTGCTACCGCTAAGTTTGCTTATCGGCAACATGTATCTTGGCTTGCCGCTATTTTGGATAAGCTTATTAATAGTCGGAATCGCTTTTTTTGGCCTGATTAAGCTAACCGTCAAATCACGGCCTATTTTAAGGAATGGCTGGAAATTAGCCTTGCTGCATCCTGGTTTGCTATTGCCGATGCTCATTTTCATCGTCGGCCTTTTTAGCGATCAGGCAACATATCTGCTTTGGAATTTTGATGAATTTGCGTCCTGGGGAAGCTGGGCAAAACAGATTTTTGTTGCCGATACTTTCTGGCGCGAGGATATGGAGACACTCCGGTCTTACCCAAAAGGCTGGCCCTTGGCTATTGCTTTCGCGCATTTTCCATCTGACTCATACAATGAATTCAGAGGCATTGCCCTATTGGCGATATTTCACGTCGCGTTGCTGGCTCTATTCTTCGATCTCATCAGGAAAATATTAGAAATAGAATCAGGCTGTTCCGGAAAAATCTCATTCTTAATCGCATGGTCTTTGATTTTGTTGTTATTGGCAGCCGAAGTCTCTTGGAAATTACTGCCACCCTCACTTTTGATTGAGCGACCCGTCATGTATTGGTCGCTCGGCCTATTTTCATTGGGCTTGATGGCTTGGTATGAGGAGAAAACTCAACCGATATTATTCATCGGCATGGGTCTAATTTTAGCCAGCGCGTTGACCTTGAAAACACCGACCTCGTCTTTGGCAATTCCGACGATAATAATTGGATTTTTGTATTGGAAGTCTCACCACGTTCGAGAGATTCCTCTGCCCAAGCTGGCCTTATATCTGCTTTTGCCATTCGCTATTATTGCTGGATTATGGATTGCACAATCTAGCGATCAGAACGTAAGTGTCGGTTTCCGAATTTATTTTGATGACGTTATTCGCGAGAGATTTTTTAACGTTACTGCATTGCTAATGACGGCTTTTACAGATTATTTGGGAGCTTATAAATCTCCCTTAACCGGCTTGGGAATAATCGGTCTGATCACCGCATTTTGGTCCGCCAGGCAACGCAATGTCGTCATTGCATTACTAATTTTTGTAGCAATGAGTTGGCTTGGTTTATGGCCGCTATACATGTTCAGCATCCTCGGGAATGAACACGAAGCATTACCTTCATTTCAACGATATGCCCGATTGCCAATTAGATTGATCCATTTTTTCGGTTTGGTGTTACTCGCCGTTAATCTATTTGCTTATTCGAGACTAAATTTTTCCTGGTTCCAGGTAATACTGAGAGAGAAAAATTTGATTCGCCTTTGTTATTTAGCAATTTTATTGCTTGGCGGTTATCAGTTTTGGTCAGCAAATCAAAGTTTTAGTGATATGGCTTTAAGGACTTACGGCTCAACCACAGCAGATTTAAACCGAGCGGAAAGAATTGCGGTTTTTCAAGTTCATTCAAAACGACTGAATACTTTAATTAAAGAATTGAAGCTATCAACGCCGTCAACATTGTTCATTTCCCAAGGTGGTGACGGCTTCGTCCAGAGCATGGCGCGGTATTATAGTATTGGCAATTTGAAGAATTCGACTCTTCGCAGTTACAAAATTAGTGGTGGCTGGTCATGGGGTCCAGGACGCAAAAATATGTGGATGCGAAAAACCACCAAAGAAACGTTCAGCCAATTGATCTCCGGCAATGAAATTATTTGGCCATATAAATTGGATGATTGGACAACAAGTGTACTTAAAAATTTCACCGACGATCAGCAATGCCGACAAGATTTATCAGATTATTTTTTAATAAAAATAAATAATCAATTTAAATGTTTTTCTAAAAACTTAAATTAGCGCCGACAACACGGCCAGCATCCGATCATTATCTGCCGGCTTGCCGATGGTGATACGCAGCACGCCTTCATTACCTCGCCCTTTTTGGCCTTTGGTAAATATCCCGTTTTTTTGCATGCCAGCTTCGATTGCCAGGGCCTGCTCCACTGTCGGCAGCGAAAGACAGATGAAATTACCGGCGGAATTAAAGAAACGGATGCCGTGCGAAACAAATTCCTGCTCAATTCGAGATTTTTCGGTTGAAATGGCAATCAGACACTGTGCCAAATGAGCTTGGTCCGCCAACGCCGCCTCAGCAGCGTTGAGCGTCATCCCGCCGATATTGAAAACGGTGCTGGTGCGTTTGAGGAGGGTAGCGAATTCCTCACAATAGGCGATGCCATAGCCAATTCGCATCCCAGCCAGCGCGTAGGCCTTGGACATGGTGCGAAGCGAAATATAAGGTTGTCCGGCGGCTTCCAGAATTTTGATCGCATCGGGATAATCCGGCTTATCACCGGCAAATTCAACATAGGCTTCATCTAATACAAACAACGTTTCGGGATTGGCAGCGGCGACAATTTTTTTAAATTCAGGCTCGGCAAAATAACTGCCGGTCGGATTGTTGGGCATAACCAAATAGACCATGCGCACATTACCACTCACCGCCTGACAAAATTTATCAGCTCGAAAGGTCAAATCGTCTTCATGCGGCACACCAATGACGTTTGCGCCGGCAGCGGCCGAGAATATATTAATGATGGGAAAGCTCGGCACCAGACTCACAACATTGTCGCCCGGCCGAAGGCAGGCATTCGTCATCGCATGTAAAATGGCTTCCGAACCGCTGTTAAAAATTAATCTTCCGCTGTCAATTCCAAGCATGTCGCCTAATTGATTGGCAATATCGGTACACGTACTGTCAGGATAGAGGTGTACCTCGTTTAAACTTTCTTGAATGACTTTTAAGACCTGCGGGCTTGGGCCGTATGGATTTTCGTTGCTGCCCAGTCTCAACATATCCTGCTTGGACTGCTCTTCCGTTAATTCCTGAAACTTCGTGCCCGTTTTATATACCGGCAGGTTTGCGATTTCGTCGCGAAAGAGAAGCTTGGGATCAATTACCTCGAGGGTCATTTTATTTCTCCTTCTGAGCGTTAAGGGAGCGCTCAATTAGTTCGCTGAGCGTAAAGGCGGGTGAAATGGCTTCTTGGGAAACCACCAGCTCAATCAGGCTCGGGCCTGGTTTAGCCACCGCTTCTTCGAATACTTCTGCAAATTCAGCCGTTTTTGTCACCCGGAAAGCGTTGACGCCGAAAGCCTCGGCATAAGCAATAAAATCCGGGTTTTCGAGATCAGTGGCGATGTTCCGGGTTGGGAAAGCGCGTTCCTGATGCATCCGGATCGAGCCATATATGCCGTTGTTTATGACAATAAAAATAGGTTGAGCGCCATACTTCTTGGCGGTCGCCATATCCTGCGCATTCATCAAAAAGCATCCATCCCCGGCAAAGGCCACCGCCATTCGATCAGGATACTGCAGCGAGGCAGCAATTGCCGCCGGCACGCCATATCCCATAACAGCACCCAACGGTGCGAGCTGGGTGCCGAATTGGCGGTGTTTTAAGAAGCGCAAAACCCAATGGGTGTAGTTGCCGGCACCGCAGGATAAAAAAGTATCCTTCGGCAGGCGTTGATCCAGCCAGCTCATGATTTCGCCAATATGCACATCGCCAGGACAAGTCGAAGGTGTGGTGAAAGCTTCAAAATTTTGGCGCAAACCCGAAGTGCTGGTCGTATGGTCAGCTTTGATCTCAAAAGTTTTATCAGTGACCTGCGCGGCAAATTCCGCCATGCCCGAATGAATGGCGAGATCAGGCTGATAAATCCGGCCGAGCTCATCTTCGTCAGGATGGACATGCACCAATTGCTGCTGCATCTTTGGATGGGAGAACTTGGTAAAGCCTTCGGTAACGATCTCGCTCAACTCAACGCTCAGCATGATGAGCAGATCAGCTTCATCAACCAGCTTGGATATAAACGGCGGCGTGCCAACACCTAACACACCAACATAGTTTGGATGGTCATTATCAATTTTATCCTGGCACCTGAAACTGGCAACCACGGGGATGTCATGACGCTGGGCGAATGCAGCGATTTGGTCACGGGCTTCGGCGGTCCAAGTCGAGGAGCCCAAGACGATAACCGGCTGTTTAGCTTTTGATATTAGTGCGCCGAAGTGTTCAATTTGAGGTGGTGATGGGCTAGGCGCGAATGGCACGTTTAACATGGCTGCTGGCGCCTCGATCAGTTCCCGCTGGATATCTTCGGGCAGGCTGATAACCACCGGGCCGGGCCGGCCTGATGTCGCGACTTTGAAGGCCCGCGACAGTAATTCCGGCAGGCGTTCAGCTTCATCAATTTGCACCGCCCATTTCGCCAAAGGCTTAAACATTGCTGGAATATCAATTTCCTGGAAGGCATCTCGCCCGGTCGACGACACCGAAACCTGGCCAACAAACAATATCATCGGCACCGAATCCTGCTTGGCAACATGGACACCGATGCTGGCATTGGTCGCGCCTGGACCGCGGGTGACAAAGCAAATGCCGGGCCTGCCGGTCATACGGCCATAAGCCGCCGCCATAAAAGCCGCCCCACCTTCCTGGCGGCAATTGACGAATTGAATTTCGTTGCTGCGCTCATAAAACGCATCCATCGAACCTAAAAAACTTTCGCCCGGTACTGAGAAAATTCGATCAATGCCGTTAGCAATCAAATGATCGACGAGGTACTGACCCCCGGATTTTTGCGTTTCATCAGGCATGAGCAACCTCCGGTAATTCGACTTGTGACGGGCGTCGAGTGCTATATGTGTTGTGTTTAATTTTATTGAGCAATTCCATCAGGGTATCGATTTCTGATTTCGACAGACCTTCAAGCACGAAGTCAATATCCTGCAAAGCTGCTGGTCGCGCCGCTTCGAATCTCTGACGGCCAGCTTCGGTGATAAACACTAAGACGTTTCGTTGGTCCCGTTCTTCACGACGGCGTTCAACCAAGCCATCCTGCTCAAGTGAGGCGACGGCCCGGCTGAGATTTGTGCGGTCGGTGTAACTGCGCTCCGCCAGCGCATTGACATTTTGACCGTCGAATTCCTGCAAATTGGTGAGCACCCGCCATTGCACCGGGGTAATGTCGAATGGCCTCAATATTTCCTTCATCGACGTATAATTGCGCACATAGATGGCTCGAATCAATGTGGTCGGATAGGCATCAGGGATATATTTGGGCAGATCTTGAGCAGATTTGGTCGCCATAATTTATCTCACCTTACTTTTTTTAGTAATTTATGTTGCAATGATACATATTTACCTTATAATTTCCCTTGTGGCAATTCTGAATGTCATTAAAATAAATAAAAATGTTTGGTGCCTTAGCAACTAAACTTTGGAAATTACATTGAATTTTACATTGAATTTTACTGGGAGGTAAAAAATGAAACACCTTAGATTTAAAGCTCGTCATCTAATTGCAGTAGCGCTTGCTATTGCGACCTTTGGCATCGTCGCCAATGACGCACGCGCAGATCGGCTTGCCGATGTGAAAAAAGCAGGCATCTTGCATTGCGGCATTGTGCCAGGTGTTCCAGGCTACGCGTTTCCGAACAAAGAAGGCAAAATGGTTGGCTTTGATGTTGATCTTTGCCGGGCTATCGCCGCCGCTGTATTGGGCGACGCAGATAAAATTAAAACCACTAAAATGAGATTGCCTGTTGCGTTCAATGCTATGAAGGCGGGTACCGTAGATGTGGTTACCCACCGGTTTACCTGGACTTTTGGCCGTGACGTCGGCCAGGGCCTCGATTTTACCCGCGTTATGGTTTTTGACGGCCAAGGCTTTATGGTGCGCAAAAAACTCGGTGTTAAATCAGGCAAGCAGCTCAATGGCGCAACTTTTTGCCTGACAACCGGTGCGACAACCGAATCAAACGTTTCTGACTTTTTCCGTACACATGGCATGACGTTTAAACAGGTAACGTTCGGTAGCATGGGCGAGGCTCAAAAGGCATACGACCAAGGCCGCTGTGATGTGTTTGTCACCGATAAATTTGGTCTTGGTGCGCGTCGTCTGGCGATGACCAATCCTGGTGATCATATAATTTTACCAGAAACCATTTCCAACGAGCCAATATCTCCGATGGTTGCTCATGGCGACCAGGTATGGAAAGACATTGTCGTTTGGACGCTCAATGCACTTATCTCTGCAGAAGAGTACGGCATTACCAGTAAAAACATTGACCAAATGCGCAACACTGCGAAAAACCCGTTCATCCACCGTCTGCTCGGAAAATCCGGTAAATTCGGTGGAAAAATTGGTCTGGGCAAGGATTGGGCCTACAGAGCTATTAAAGCAGTCGGCAATTATGGTGAAATTTGGGAAAACCATCTCGGCAAACATGGCCTTGGCATGCCTCGTGGTAAAAATGAGCTTTACACGAATGGCGGTCTCTTAATTGCACCACCTTTCCGTTAAGCCGAAAAGGCAACGGTAATTGAATAAAGTCGGGTGTCCTTGGTATTTTCTAAGGACACCTGACACTTATTATACCAGCAAACGCTTATGGAAAACCTGCTCAGTTTTTGGCGCAAAGGAAGCGTCCGCTCCCTGACCTATCAATGGGGGCTGGTTATTGCGATCCTCCTCGCTATTTTCTGGGTTTTTGATACGGCTAATACCAATCTGGATCGCCTCGGCATATCAACCGGATTTGGATTTCTAGACGATGAAGCCGGATTTCAAATTAGCCAGACCCTCTTTCCTTATTCCGCACAATCCACCTATATCGATGCGCTACTTGTCACTTTTACCAACACCATTGTGCTGTCGGTGATTGCGATTTTTATCGCCACCTTTTTAGGGTTTTTTATCGCTCTCTCTAGGCTTTCGGACAATTTATTGCTTCGAAAATTTGGCGAATTTTACGTCGAAATGTTCCGCAATATACCGTTACTCCTCCAATTATTTTTCTGGTATTTCGCCGCCCTAAAATTGCTGCCGGCTAAACGAGAATCTATAAATCTGTTCGATGTTGCTTTTCTCAACATTGAAGGCTTTGTTGTTCCTGCACCAGTGTTTGAAGCCGGCGCGAATTCAATTATATGGGCCATTGTGATTTCCATCGCCCTAGCCTTCGGCATATGGCGATGGGCAAAAAACCGCCAAATAAATACCGGTGAGCCCTTTCCCTCTTTCTTTGTTGGATTGGGCCTCGTTGTATTAATTCCTTTGATTGTTGCCTGGATTCAAGATTTCCCGATTAGCTGGGAAATTCCAAAATTCGGCCGCTTTAATTTTGAAGGAGGCATCGCCCTTCAGCCTGAATTTACCGCCATGCTGTTTGGCCTTACGCTATATAACGGCGCTTTTATCGGTGAGATTATCCGCGCCGGCATTTTATCCGTTCATAAAGGACAACATGAAGCTGCTAATTCCATCGGCTTCACGCAATTGCAGATTTATTCTCAAATAATTGTCCCCCAGGCAATGCGCCTGATCATTCCGCCATTGACCAATCAATATTTGAATCTGACAAAATCAACAGCGCTCGCCGCTGCACTTGGTTATCCCGATTTCTTCTGGGCCCTCAGTGGAGCCATTTCGTCCCAAACCGGACAGGTGCTCGAACTTCAAGCCATCACTATATTTGGTTATCTCGGTATCAGTCTGTTCATTGCAGCGATTATGGC
>CEQE01047948.1_pt1 | contig 10509 bp, 6 predicted proteins | sample 356201 | NCBI WGS metagenome assembly CEQE01 (sample SAMEA2619970, study PRJEB7988) | marine metagenome | biome: marine biome (ENVO:00000447); feature: mesopelagic zone (ENVO:00000213) & marine oxygen minimum zone (ENVO:01000065); material: "saline water (ENVO:00002010), including plankton...
TTGGTCTGGTGACCAAAATGAGTGCCAGCCTCTAAAAGCAGTTTCATGTTTATTTCAGACATAGTTTCTCCTTTATTAATGTTGGTTTGACCTCCACTTTCATCTTCTTTTTCTGAAACCTCTCGGCACCATCAGAAAAATCCGAAAGTGTGTGAATTAAAATATAACCGATGAATATCATAGTAACAATTCGTTTTCAAGGAGAAAAAATCAAAAAAATGGAACTCAAGGCAAATATCATACCCTCCCTGAAAAAGAGTCAAATTTCTGCATTAGCAAATCGTCAAGGAATAAGGTTCTAATGATTACGACATGATTGTTTTTAAAGAAGATGACGTTCGAGAAATACTAAAAACTGACGTGAAACTCCTTATTAAAGAAGCAGAAAAACAGGTTTTGCTTCAGCATGTTTTAACTCCTGTACTCAGAGTTAATTTTTACATACTCCGGAGAAAGGTCACAGGTAAACACGCGGGATTGTTCATTCCCGGAATTTAAATTAAGCGTCAAAACAATTTCCTGCCCTTTAATAACTGTTTCAATTGTCTTTTCCCGTGCGTTACCGCAGTAAAGACCATTTTTCAGCACTTGTTCCTGATCGAAAAACATATCCACTTTATCCGGGTCAAAGGAAACGCCGGCAGTTCCCGCTGCGGCAATGATTCGCCCCCAGTTGGCATCTTCCCCGAAAAAGGCGGTTTTAACAAGGTTTGACCTGGCAATGGCAAAAGCTATGGCCTTCGCATCATGGGAAGCTTCTGCTCCTTTTACATGAATTTCTATTAATTTAGTCGCTCCCTCTCCGTCTTTTACAATCATCCGAGCTAATTTTGACGTAACAAAATCTAATGCCTCTAAAAAAATTTTAGAAGAAGGACTTTTTTCCTTTATGATTTCATTTTTAGCCAAACAGTTCGCAATAATAATTACTGTATCGTTTGTACTGGTATCGCCATCAACAGTAATCATATTAAAAGATTTATCCGTAGACTCTTTTAATAATTTTTGGAGAGTTTTTTTTTCTATTGCAGCGTCGGTAGTAATGAAAGCAAGCATGGTGGCCATGTCAGGATGGATCATGCCCGCTCCTTTTGCGATACCATCTAATCGTACCTTTATCCCACTTACATCTATCTCAACAGCAACAGTTTTGGTAAAAGTATCAGTGGTAAGAATACCTTCCGCGGCATCTTTAGAGCCGTTTTCATTAAGCGCATTGACAAGGTTAGACATTCCGGCCTCGATCTTGTCCATTGGAAGAGGTTCGCCAATGACTCCGGTAGAAGCGATCAAAACTTCTTCAGGCGATATTTCTAATTTTTCGGCGGTTAATTGAATAATTTTTTTAGCATCCAGATAACCCTGATTTCCTACACAGGCGTTGGCATTTCCGCTGTTAGCAACAATTGCCCTGGCAACCGGCGATAAAATATTTTCCCGGCACAACTGCACAGAGGGAGAAAAGACTTTATTTGTCGTAAAGACGCCTGCAGCAATAGATGGGACTGTAGAATATATCATAGCAAGGTCTTTCTTATTGTTTTTCTTGATACCGCACACAACTCCCGCTGCCTTAAAACCTTGAACTGTGGTAATACTATCTTTTATTTCTTTCATAATGAAACTGTCCATCGATTATTCCATTTATTTGTTAGCATTTTAACATTTAGAATTAATCTAAAGAAACAAATAAGAGTTCACTTTTATATTGACAAACATGGTTTTAAATGAGAGATTGTTTGCTTAAAAACCATTATTCAGTAAAAAATCAGATAAATCAAAGAATTCTATTAAAGCAATACCGTAAACCTGTCGTTATTTTGCTTATGCCACAATATTTTAGACGATTAACTTTTATTCTTTTTGTTGCTTTTTTTGTACTGTTAAGTCTTTCCTCTTTTTCTCATTCAAACCCTCAATCCAATCCCTTTAAAATACCAAATGGTCTGGAAAGTAAAGTCAACTTCTGGTTGAAAGTATATACAAAATATACCACAGATCAGGTGATTATCCATGATGCTGACAACCTGGACATTATATATGAAGTTGTGGACTTTACCAGGCAGAAACATTTAAGCAAGAGAGCGAAAAATAAAAAGGTTAAACAGGTTAAAAGGTTCTATAAAAATGCTTTACGAAAATTAGCCCGGAAAAAAAAGAATACAAAGATGGGCGTCAGTGAAAGAAAGCTTTACAACATGGTTAAAAAAAGTTTTTGGAATGCCTCTAAAAATATTCGAGCACAACTGGGGCAAAAGGACAGGTTTCAGGAAGGTCTGCGCCGATCCGGATATCATATAGATGAAATGAGAAGAATTTTCAGAGAGTTTGGCCTGCCGCAGGATTTAACGGCATTACCGCATGTGGAATCATCTTTTCAAATCGGGGCTTATTCAAAATCAGGCGCAGTTGGAATATGGCAGTTTATTCGTTCCACAGGAAAACGCTTTATGACCATTAACTACGCCGTTGACGAAAGACGGGACCCGATAAAAGCTACAATCGCGGCAGCTAAACTGCTAAAAAAAAATTACGAAGCACTCGGCAACTGGCCTCTTGCCATTACCGCATATAACCATGGGTTGAACGGAATGAAGCGGGCTAAGAAAAAGCTTAGATCGGATGATATTGTTGATGTCATCAATGATTATAAAAGTCGGAGATTCGGATTTGCCTCTGAGAACTTTTACGCGGGATTCCTGGCAGCGCTAAAAGCCTCAAAAAACCATAAAAAGTATTTCCCGGGTGTAAATTTTTATCGGCCGAGGCATTACGACAGTTTCAAACTTCCCAAATATACAGATATTAAAACTTTATCAAAACATTTCAATATAACTGCGGGGAAGATTGCTCTCTACAACCCGTCCTTGAGACCCCCTGTGTTAAAATCCGAACAGTATGTACCTGCAGGATTTGTTTTTCATGTGCCAAAAAATCACGGTTATAATTTGCGTGCATCCTATTCACGGGTACCAAATAATGAGAAATTCAGCTCACAAAAAAGAACTCGATGGTATAGAGTTCACCGCGGCGATACTCTCAGCAGAATTGCAAGGCGTTTTGGCACATCAGTTAAGGCCTTAAAGCAAAGGAACCAGCTTTCCAGATCAGGAATCATTTATGTGGGGCAGGTTTTGCAACTTCCCGGTAAGGGAAGAGTGATGATAGCTTCTTCGCAGAAAAGAAAAACTTCGCGTCAGCAAAAAAGCCGGAACAAAGTTTTCAGCGGAAACTATAAAACAATAGTAGTAAGAAAAAATGATACGCTTGACATCATTAGCAGTAAACATGATGTAAGCATAAAGACTATTTCAAGAAAAAACGATATTAAAAACCGCAACATGATATACCCTGGGCAGGTTTTACAGATACCAATAATGGTAGATAAAAAGGATATAGTTACGCTGGCTAAATTGGAAAGTCCAAAAAAAGAAAAATCAGCGAGTCTTGAAAAAGCATCAATAAACAAAATTGAACTGGCGGAGGTTAAAACAGAAACAGTTGTTGATAAAGGACAAGAAACTTCAAACCACTTGTTACCTGTTTCAGTCAAAAAAGACCCTAAAATTAATTACCTAACCGGAGTTATCTTTGTTGAATTAGATGAAACATTAGGTCATTATGCTGAGTGGAGTAGAGTTTCGGTGCAACTTATCAGGAAGATTAACGGGTTTAAATATGGACGTTTTATTCGCTTAAATCAAAAAATCAAAATCCCTTTTTCCCGCGTTACCCCGGACGTGTTTTTTCAGAAAAGAAGTGAATACCATAAAGGCATCCAGGAAGACTTTTTTGAGAATTATAAGGTGGAAAAAACTATTGAATATACTGTAAAGCGGGGAATTACTGTTTGGGAAATCTGTAATGAAATCTATGATATTCCGTTATGGCTATTGAAGAGATATAACCCAAAGACTGACCTTGAAAATCTCAAGAAAGGTGAAAAACTTACCATACCCATGGTCACTTAAATGGATTATTTCTTCCCATGATTATGGCTTTTTACCAGCGGTAAATAAACAAAACTTCCTTCCCTGTTTTCTCTCCTCAATTTAAGCTCCCTGCGTCAAGCGCTGAAATGTACTGGCACAACACTAACAGTGGTGAATGCGCTCGTTAAGACTTTCATTGTTATTTCAATCGTGAATACTATAGAATAAGAAGAAAATAACAAACAACAAATTTAAAATTCATGGTTCGGCAGACTCACCATGACAAAGAAAGTGTTACCCTTAGCCTTAACTAGATGTAGAGGAATTTCAATGTTTATAGATTCCCGCTAAAAGCATGCGGAAATGACAGATGGGCGAAAGTGTCATTTCGACCTAAGTGAGAAATCTAACTTGTCACCCTGATCCCTTTAATAAACTCAGGATAGGTATTGTCGAAGGGTTGTTTGGATTTAGCAAATTGGAATTCATTTGTTTTTTGGAATTTTGCTTTTTTTTTGATTGCGATTTGCCATATCGTAGAATCTATGTTTTTAAAAAGGAGGTGCTGCTATGTCAGAATATGAAACTTCTATGTCTCGTATGGCTGTTAAGCAGTTTGAGCGTGCGGCTGAATACCTGAATTTGGATCCCAATATCTTGGAGAGGCTAAAAAGACCTCAAAGGGCACTCATTGTATCTGTCCCGATTAGAATGGATGATGGAAGCATTAAGGTTTATGACGGTTACCGGGTGCAGCATAATATGGCATTAGGACCCTGTAAAGGCGGTATAAGATACCATCACGAAGTAAACCTTGGGGAAGTTACAGCCATGGCGATGTGGATGTCCTGGAAATGCGCACTCGCTGGTCTGCCAATGGGAGGAGGAAAGGGAGGTATACGATGCCATCCGGAAACCATGTCCCGAAATGAATTGCAAAACATGACCCGCAGGTATGCGGCGGAAATTTTTTTAGTAATAGGACCGGATACGGATATCCCCGCCCCGGACATGGGAACCAACCAGCAGACCATGGCCTGGATCATGGATACGTACAGTCAACATAGGGGGTTTTCGACACCGGGGGTTGTAACCGGAAAGCCTGTTTCTATTGGAGGCTCTCTTGGAAGAATAGAAGCAACCGGGCGGGGAGTCGTGAGTACCGTTGTAGAGGCAGCAAAATGCTTAAATCTAAATTTGAATGATGCCACTGCCGTGATACAAGGGTTTGGTAATGTCGGTTCTATTTCCGCTAAATGCCTGTCCCGAAATGGATGTAAAATAATCGCCGCCAGTGATTCGAAATCAGCTATTACCAATTCTAAAGGTTTTGATATTGAAAAACTGATTGAATATAAAAATCAGAATAAGCGTCTGGAGGGATTTCCCGAATCAGAGCCCTTTTCGCATGATGAACTGTTGGAAATAAAATGTGATATTTTAATACCAGCTGCTTTAGGAGGAGTAATTAATAAAAAAAACGCATCAAAAATTAAATGTAAAATTATTTCTGAAGGAGCTAATGGACCTACGACTAATGAAGCAGATGAAATTCTGAGTGACATGGGGGTCTTTGTCATCCCGGATATCCTGGCAAACTCAGGCGGGGTAATTGTTTCTTATTTTGAGTGGGTTCAGGATCTTCAAAATTTTTTCTGGTCCGAAGATGAAATCAATAAAAATCTGCAAAATATCATTGAAAAATCTTTTCATGAAACTCTGAAACTTTCCCGGGAGAAAAAAGTTTCCTTAAGAATAGCCGCTCTGATGCTCGGTATTAATAAAATCTCCAACGCAATGTTGCTCAGGGGTCTTTATGCATAACAATTACAAAACTAATATCCCGGAAATAGACGATAAAATCAGTTCTCTCGTCAATAATCATTTTGCTTCGGGGAATTCAGATATCCTCCGACAAATGTTTACAGCAGTAGCAAAAGCAGGGTTGGAATCTTCTGATACAGGGGAAATGAAACTGTTAAACCGTAATATCAAAGAATTGAGATATGCTTTCCGCGTTTTCTCAGAATACCGCGATGTCAGAAAAGTTGCAATCTTTGGGTCCTCAAGAACAAGAAAAAACCAGACTGAATATCATATGGCTGAGGAATTTGCCAGAAAAATAGCGCAAAAAGGTTTTATGGTTATGACAGGCGCGGGAGACGGTATAATGGAAGCCGGTAACAAAGGCGCGGGAAAAGATAATAGTTTTGGAGTCAATATATTATTACCTATAGGGCAAAAACCGAACCAGTTTATTTCGAATGACCGGCTGATCAATTTTAAATACTTCTTTACAAGAAAACTTGTTTTTCTTAAAGAGTCCGATGCTACAGTTTTATTTCCAGGTGGATTCGGAACCCTTGATGAAGGAGTAGAAGTTTTGACATTAGTTCAAACAGGAAAAAGCAAACCCAGACCAATAATTTTTCTTGAACCGGAAGGGAGCAGTTTTTGGAAAGAATGGAATAATTTTATCCACAATAAATTACTCAAAAATAATTATATTTCAGAGGAAGATTTGTCTTTATTCCAGGTACTCAGCAATATTGATCAGGCAATTGACGAAATTGAGAATTTTTATTCTGTTTATCACTCCATAAGATTTGTGAAAAACAAAACTGTTTTGAGGTTAAAAAAATCGATTCCGAATGAAACGTTGCAAAAAATAAATGAACTTTTCAAGGATATTTTAACTGATGGCGTCATAGCAGCCGGGCCGCCTCTTAAAGATGAAGTTAAAAATAACGAGTATATGGAACTCCCCAGATTAATTATGTTATTTAACCGCAAAAGCTTTGGAAGGTTAATGGAACTTATTCGTTTTTTAAGTAAAAATGTGGATTGAATTAAATCATGATGATTTCTATCAACAGCCTTAGCAAGCTTCTTGGCCGTTGCCACACCAATAGAACCTCTTCCTTTTAAAATGTTGCAGATCATGCTGGCAGACAGTCCTGATTTTTTGATCAAATCCTTTTGAGACCAACCATAAAGGGTCAGTAATCCTTTTATCGTTTCTATTGGAGTATGAATTTCAGGATCTAATCTTTTAATAAACTCTTCCATGTTTTCACCGAGCAAAGGCTCAGGATGCTTAGAGATTTCAGCGAAAAGCTTTTTTAGTTTTTGTTCATATTTTTTGTGACCTTAAAAGGCACAATAATTTCAATCACACCGATTGGAGTCGATATTTGAAATTTCCTCCCTCCATGCTTTTTTGCAAGTAGCTGTGGCCTTTGATTAGATTTCCATATTGAAATATCATTGTTAATAGTGATAAAATAATTTCACTTTTAATCAAGATTTTCTTCTTTAATTATTTCTCTCTTGTTTTAAAAAAAGATTATGATTTAATTGATTTTTAAGCTTGACGTTGCTCTTGAACTTTTTGAGGTCATAAAGGAATCGGAGGCGAAAGATGAGAAATATTCCTGTTATAGTTTTGTCCTCGTCGTTGGCGATAACCATTATATCTGTACCAATCCTCTATGACCAATATCTTGATAAAAAAGATGCCCTGTTAATCAGTGAAAAAAAATTATTAGACTTGAATGAAGAAACTTCTTCACTTAAGGATGACGTCCGAAAGAATAACGAAAAACTTGAGAAATTGAAAAGTGCTAAAGCACGCAATTCAGAACTCCGCGATGTCATAAAAACGAAGGATCAAACACTTTCTGAATTTGAGGGAAAGCACCGCGAATTAGAAAATACTTTTGAAGAAAAAAAGACGACCGAGGCGACTCTCAGGGATGAGCTCTCCATGAAGGATCAAACACTTTCTGAAGTTGAGGAAAAGCTCAGCGAATTGAAAAACTCCTTTGAAGAAAAAAAGACGACCGAGGCAACCCTCAGGGATGAGCTCTCCATAAAAGATCAAACACTTTCTGAAGTTGAGGAAAAGCTTCGCGAGTTAGAAAACGCCTTTGAAGAAAAAAAGACGATTGAGATTAAAGGACTCCTGAGTCAGCTCGCAGATCTTCGTGGAGAAAAGTCCGTAGTGGAGAGTAAGTTGGGCCAGATGAAATCTACATTTGACACTATTGTCTCAGATCTAAAGGAGCAGCTTAAAGATAAGGAGGTGAGCATAAAAGCATTCGAGGAACGTATCTCTGTTAGTTTTGTGGATCGCATCCTGTTTGAACTTGGAAAGGCAACCATCACTCCGGAAGGAAGAGAGGTCTTAGAAAAAATCGGAGAGATTTTGAAGGACGTTGAGGATAGGCAGATCCGGGTGGAAGGGCATACTGACAATCTCCCCATCCTTTCAGCAACTCGATATAAGTTCCCCTCAAATTGGGAGCTTTCTGCTGCCCGTGCTGCAGTAGTGACTCATTATTTTCAGGAAAAGATCGGTCTTGATCCTACAAACCTGGAAGCAGTAGGCCGTTCCTTCTATGAGCCTGTTGCCAGCAACTAAACAGAGGAGGGGCGTGCCCTGAACAGGCGGGTGAATATTATCATTGCACCTAAGGTAGATTAAGTCCACCCGCATGTGAGACAATTTTTTCAAATGGGGAGATTCACAGCTGTTTTTTTTGTTTCGTTGGTGTTACATCCAGCCGTTTTCTTTTCTATATAGGGGGAGGATTCGTGGCAAATGACGATCAAAGCCGCCAGTGGATACTGATAGCCACCATCATCATCATCGTTTTAGGAATTATTTTCGGCGGATACTGGTTTTGGATGAGGGATCGCGCAACTGCTCCGCCGGATTCGACGGAAAAGACGACTGAGCCAACCACGCTCCCAAGGATTGCTAACATTCCCCCAAAGAAGCCGGCAGATATAACGCCGCCACCCTCCTATCCGCCCGACGCCCTGCTTCTTGAACAGGTGAGGAAGGCTCTGAGAGAGGGGATAGGGCCCAATGAGGCACTGGTTTTGGCTAAGTCTTTACCCGAACGGTCGGAACAGGCAGACGCGGCTTTTCTTTTATTGGAATACGCGGCTGAGTATGGAAATGCCGAGGCCGCACTCTTCTTAGGGCATTACTACGATCCGACCGACAAGGGGCCGAGCGGAACCATCCGCAAAAATCCGGCAACCGCTTACGAGTGGTACACTGAGGCCTTAGCCGGTGGACAGGAGGAAGCCAGTAACCAGCTGGCCACGCTTCGACAGTGGGTTGAAAAACAAGCGAATCAGGGTTCCGTAGAAGCAGAGGAGCTGTTGAATAGATGGCCTTGAAAATGCTTAGTGAGCAAATATGGAAAAGTAATTCCTTATATTTGAAGTTCCCTGCAGTCTTGCTGCAGGGAACTTTAGTTATTCAAAAAGGAGGGATAAAAATGTTAACAATGATAATCGAACAAAAGGCACGGGGCAGGGCAATTCATCTGGCAATCGTTCTCCTAGCCTGCCTGATGCTCGTTTGGGTGGAAACCGCCGCAGCAAAGCGATGTAAGCCTCTTCTCATAACCGGCAAGCGGACTTTGTTTCAGCGAGTATTGGCCCACCCTGGAGCCAATATTTATACCTTTGCCGGGGGTTTGGCACCAGTGAAGGAAGCGAGGGTTAAACCATTCACTGTGTTCTATGTCTATGAGCGAGCCAAGGTGGCAGGTACCGAATGGTTGTTAGTCGAGCCGTCGACTAACTGCATGGTGAAAGGTTGGATCAAGGGAACCATGGTTTCCGAATGGCGACAATCTTTGACGCTGATGTTCACGGAAAGGACGGGTCGGCAGCCGATTTTGTTTTTTAAGGACCTACAAGCTCTTGAGCAGGTAGCCGCATCCGCAGAGCCGGGTAAGACGGTTGCACGGCTCGCCTCAGAATTCGCAAACATTAAATCAGGAAAAATGACGCGGCCGGACGAGTTCCCGATCCTTGCAATGGAACCCACAGAGGAAGCTGTTCCGAAAGAGCGGTTCTACATCATGCCCATTTTCAAGACGGTGCAAATCTTCGAGGGCGTGAAGTTTCTGAAACTTGGATCCATTGACCCAGGTTCCTGGAAATTTCCTGAGGACACCGAATTGCGAACAGGCATCGTATTCGTTATTGACACAACCATCTCCATGAAACCTTACATTAATCGTACCCGAGAGGCAGTGCGAAAGATCTACGATGCGATTGAAAAGGCCGGTCTGGCTGACAAGGTGGCATTTGGGTTGGTCGCCTTCCGCAACAGCACCAAGAAGACACCAAGATTAGAATACGTGAGTAAGGTTTTGTCTGATCTGCGAGACGGTCGCCAACGCGTTGTGTTCGAACGTGCCCTAGCTGGCACAGAAGAAGCCATTGTTTCGACCCATTCTTTTAACGAGGACGCTTTTGCCGGCCTCAAGACAGCCCTCGATGAGCTCAACTGGGAGCCGTATCAATCGCGCCTAATTTTCCTTATTTCTGATGCAGGCGCCATTCGTAACGACGACCCATACTCCTCGACGGGCATAAACGAAGCTGTGATGGCTGACATGGCTGGAGCAAAGGGCGTCAAGGTTTTCGCCCTCCATCTCAAGACCTCTAAAGGTAAAGAGCGAAATAATCACCCATATGCCGAGGCCCAATATCGGGACCTGACCGGGCAGGCTGATACAATTATCAAAGATCTGTACGTACCCATCGA
>CEQE01076032.1_pt1 | contig 10509 bp, 13 predicted proteins | sample 356201 | NCBI WGS metagenome assembly CEQE01 (sample SAMEA2619970, study PRJEB7988) | marine metagenome | biome: marine biome (ENVO:00000447); feature: mesopelagic zone (ENVO:00000213) & marine oxygen minimum zone (ENVO:01000065); material: "saline water (ENVO:00002010), including plankton...
TTTCATCAACTAGATCTACAGCAATAAATGCTCGCATATTATAGACATCACTTTCAAGATTACAATTTCTCTGGTTTTATTTAACTACAACAAATGCTAATTGGTAAATTAATTCGATTTTTTAATAACATTAAAGCATATTAAATGATGCTGACAACCATGAGTCATCTATAAATGATAAGTAAGGATAAAAAAATAAAAGATCAAAAAATCATCATATGCTTCACAGGAATGCCGGGTGCAGGAAAAACTACAGCTATCGAAATCGTGAAAGATTTAGGTTATGATACAGTAAATATGGGTCAAGGCGTAAGAGAAGAAACAATTAGACGAGACCTCCCGTTGACAGATAAGAATGTAGGCTCAGTTATGTTGGATATGAGACGTAAAAATGGAATGACAGCAATTGCACAACTTACTCTTCCTAAGATTCTATCATCAAAGAAAAAAGTAGTTGGAGTTGATGGAGTTAGAAATATTGAGGAGATAGAAGTCTTCAAAGATGCAGGTGAAGTCAAGATACTAGCCATTCACGGATCCCCAGAAGTAAGATACAATTATCTAAGAGGAAGAAGAAGAAAAGATTCACCAGAATCAAGGAAACCTTTTGAAAAAAGAGACGAACGTGAAATTTCTGTAGGAATACTAAGAATTATTTCTCTTGCAGATGAAGTGATCTCAAATAATGGAATAACTATTGAGCAACTTAGAGAGAAAACACGAAAAGTGCTCATAAATTGGGTTAATCAACTTGAACATTAATCCTCTTCCCGAAAAGATAAAAATTATTGTTGAAGCTCAACTTAACTGTTCTGAAGATCCACAAAAAGTAAAACAAGCAATAAAGAATATTATTGGTATTGAAGAAATCTTATTCAAAAAAGATAAAAAAGAAAGATTAAGAGCAGAAATTAATAATCAGGAAGGACTAAACAACATTTTTAAGAAAATACGGTCAAAACAAAGTATTGGAGTAACCAGAAGACTTCTAATCACAAATTCCACCAAGCGTAAAACATGGATTTTATTCCACAAGCAGGCAGCATATGTTAATGTACTTAATGTATGTGAAGATGAAACAAATGTTTCATTAGGCCATATAAAACTCAATATTCATAGTCCAAAACCAGAAAAAATTATCGATTGGCTTTCTCCTTCAACATCAAAAGTAAAATCAGACAAAGAATAGCACATTAGACTTTCTCGTCAGGATATTGGATATTCAAAACCAAGAAATCCTCCGCCACAATCAGATTAGGATGAATATCTTGAGCTTGTGAAAGAAGTGGTGCAATATCATCATATCTTGAACTGAAATGTGTCAAAGCTAGCTGGTTAACATCAGCCTCAGAAGCCATCTGAGCAGCTTCTCTAGCAGTCATATGCAAATTTTCCTTAGCTTTTTCTTGATGATCATCAAAATAAGTAGATTCCAGAACTGCTAAATCTGCTCCAGAAATAAAGCGCTTGATAGTTGGAGTTGGTCGCGTATCCCCTGATATCACTATTTTTCGTCCTTTTCGACTCGGTCCAAGCACAAGATTTGGATTAATTATTTTTCCGTTAATTTCTACACTTTCCCCCTTCTGTAATTTAGACCATAAAATACCCTCAGGAACCTTGAGGTTCTTCGCAGCCTTAGGATTGAACACACCAGGTCTATCCTTTTCTTCAAGGCTATATACAAAATTCTTCATTCTATGCTGACCAATACAAGCTTTGATAAAATAATCTCTTGTCTCAACCACTAGACCTTCTCTAACAATCTTTACTTCAAGCGGGAATGTTAGACCAAATTTCAATGAACGAATATTATTACGTATAAAACCTATCAAACCTCGTGGTCCATATACCGTTAGGGGTTTATCCCTTTGAACCATTGACATTGTCTGAAGGAGACCCAGCAAACCTACACAATGATCTCCATGCAGATGACTGATAAAAATGCTCATCTTGCGATTGAAACCAATTTTTGCCTTTGGAAAACTCCGTTGAACACCTTCTCCTGCATCAAAGAGAAATAATTCACCATCTCTTAGAACAGCGACTGATGATAATCCCCTATGAATTGTAGGTACTGATGCAGAAGTACCCAAGAATATTAATTTGAGATCTGTCAACAATAACACCCTTTGATGTTTAAAGACATCAAGCAATACATCTGAAAGATAAATTCCCCCCATTACACAAATATTTAGACTCGTTTTAGTATTGTTATTACTCTGGTAAGACTCCTATTTATAGGCAGAATATGCTTCTGTACGTGTTTAAACCGTCTATTATCTATAATACGAATGGTATCTGGATGAACTATACAAGCATATTTACCTACAGGCAGAAGAATTTCAAGAGTTTCAGCAAGATTGTTAACTAAAGATTCTGTTTTACGCTTATAAGTAGAAGAAGCACGGCCATATGGAATATCAGTTGCCACACCATCAACACGCATAAGTGGGATTTTCTCAGCATCACTATGTAAAACATTAAAGCTAAATGTGTTGAAATGTTTAAGGTTCTTTAAGGCTCCTTTACACATTCTCTTAGAAATATCGATACCAATCGACTGCACACCAATTTCTCCTGCTTCAATAATAACACTACCAGTTCCACAGAATGGATCAAGCAAAACATCAGTCTCCTTTACTCGAGATAGATTTACAAGCAATCTCGCAAATTTTGAGTACAAAGCAGATGGGTGAAAGAAAGGTCTTATTCGTGGCCGACGATTGGTCCAAGACCTTAATGTTGAAGCAGCATCAACTGCACAAATGTGAAAGAAATTATCACATATAACTCCAGCCACTATCATATCTGGCGTCTTTAAAGAAACTTTAGCTGAAGGAAATCTCTCCTTTACCGCATAACCTAAGGAACCTTCAACTTCTGGAGGTATAGCAACCTTTGAAAGGTTGTAAATTCGTGCTGCAAAACTATTGAATTTAGATAATTTAGTAAAATTGATTCTCTTAAAAGTTTCATCCAGTGGTAAATCCATTGAATCTATGTATTTGCCACCCAAACGAACATATGCTGCTCTTTTTGTGATTACTGTTGGATCTATTGGACCATTTACAATAGCTACTCGACTACAGGGGAAACTAATTTCGGTTTTTTGCGAATATGTCTTCACAAGTGCCTCAATTTCACCTTTAGGTATAGTTGAATTCTCACCAGAGAGTATGAATAAACTTCTTTGTGACATATCTGAGATAGAAAACAAGTCAGGGTTATCCGAGAGTTTTGAAGTGCTCGGCTATTGCAGAAGATACATCAACCTTAGAGACTGATTGAGGAATAGTGTTTGTACCTATAACCTCATCCACACCTGCATTGTGCATCTTCTCAAGAGCATTCCCAACCAGTACTGGATGCGTACAAGCAGCAATCACTCGATTAGCTCCAGATTTTTTAAGTTGAATACATGCTTTTTGAATACTTCTACCTGTAGAGATAATATCATCCACGATAATGGCATCTCTACCGGATACATCTGAACCCAAGGGTTTAACCTGAACCTCACCAGTAGCTTTATCTCTAGTTTTCTCTAAGGATAAATGGTCAATACCAAGAATCTTAGAAAATGCCTCAACTCTAGCGGAACCACCAAAGTCTGGCGAAGCTGCTATAGGGTTAACTAACTTAAAATTATTCTGCAGATACTTAGCAAGAAGAGGAACAGCAGAAGCACTGTATGATGGAATTGAGAAGTTACTTAAGCCCTCCACACTATGAATATCGACAGTGGTGAACCTTCTCATCCCAACAGATCTAAAGAGTCTTGCGATAACACGCATACTCACAATTTCTCCCTTCAAAAACTCTCGGTCCTGCCTAGCATAAGGCAAATATGGAATAACACCATACACCTCTGCCCCTTCTTCACTCAACTTATGTGATAATATTAAAGCTTGAAAGAGGTGTCTATCAACTGGAGGATAAGCGGATTGAACCAATATTATAGGACGGTTACGTACTTTATTAAGCAAAGTAATCTTACTTTCACCATCCGGAAATAGCTTGAATCCAATATCAATCAAATCAGCATCTAAATGCTCAGAAATCTTTACTGCTAAATCTCTCGATGCCGGTCCTGGAACAATACACCAATCTTTGGTAGTGCCAAAATCTCCATTTGGGGAGTCATTAGCCATTTCGAAACATGAGACAGCTAAAAAGACCACTATTTAATTCTACTCAAAAAAACTTGGATAATCTTGAGAAACAATACCAATTATATCAATAAACAAATCTAATCAACTGAATCACAATATTTCAAACAACATTATCAAAGACCAATAAATAGAAGATTAGAATAAGGTAACCTTTTAAGGGCGGTTTTTTCCGAGGTAAACTCAATATGTCTCAACAGTTCTGTCCCGAATGTGGTGGAGCATTCTTCTACGATATTCCGACTAAACGTTACCTCTGCAAAAGTTGTGGCCTCTTCGTAACCAAAGACGAAATTCTAAATATCCGAGATAAGGAGCGAGATAAAAGATATGAAGAAGACGGCAGACGAAAGAAAACACGTGAACATTCAGAATATCTAGACTGGTGGCTAAGTAAGAAAAAACGTTAAGCAAGGATAAGAACGAAGTTCTTTCTTAACAAGATAGAGACGGCTATGCATTTATTTGGTCATAAATCTATGTAAACAATTTTTATAGCCCAAGAAAATATATTTCAAAATATTTACAGTCAGATCATCATTTAGATTTCTTCAATTGTAATCCTTTGCCTTTTTTTACCTTTTAGTCTCATTCTACTAACGTTCAATTCTTTTTTAAATATTCAGTACTTTCAATATTGTACCAATATGGCAAAGGTTCAGTCTATTCAAGAATTAGAAATAGAAGAATCTAAACAGTATTCAGAGAACAAAGATAAAAAGAAGATTGGAATGAGAATAGTTTTCTCTGAGGAGAAAATTATAGGTGCAAAAGACGCACTTGAAATAATCTTTCCTAATAGAAAGACTCAAACGGCCGCAAGGATATTTATAGAATGGCTTAAATCTAAAGATGGTCAAGCATCTAAAAGTGCAGTAAGTATTTTTGCAGATGAAATCCAAAGCGGAAACTTGTATGATAATGGAATACCTTTCAAATATAGCAAACGAAATTTCTACATGACAGTACTTAGAACTTTAATCTCAATGGGATTTATCCGCAGAAATGTTCCTGTATGGGATAACCGCAGCAAAAGGACACTTTATGTTTACATGAAGAATATATTTGATATACCCCAAAAACCACCGTCAGTAGGATTCTGGCGACTATCATATTACATAGCTAAAAAATGGAATAAAATATTCCTAGAATAGACACTTTTTTTGATTTCTTTAACGATCCAGAAAAACCATATCTATATCCATTATTTAATATAAACGCTGGACAAATCAGTCAAGTATCGTTAAAATATTAAAACTCGTTATTGATGTAAAAACAATTTGAACATAAATATTCTCTATATGTATGGTAGTATACTGCAAACATAGCAACAAAAATAAAGTATCATCTGTAAGCAATTCAGCCATGGGAAAATTGATTTATGTCCTTCTTGACGGCGTAGGGGATAGACCAAATCCAAAACTGAATCACCTTACACCTTTGGAAGCAGCTTATACCCCAAATCTCGATAAGCTAACAAGAGATGGAATAACAGGAATTGTCCATCCGGTAGGTAAAGGCATCTCTCCTGAATCGGATATTGCAGTTTTCTGTATGCTCGGATATGATCTTTCTTCAAATTACTTTGGTAGAGGAGTAGTTGAAGCTGTAGGCGTAGGAATGAATTTTAAGAATGGTGACCTAGCTTTAAGAGGCAACTTTGCTACGCTCGGAGATAAAGGTATAGTGATTGATAGACGGGCTGGTCGTAATCTTTTACAAAAAGAAGCAAAAGGTCTAGCTGATTCACTCAAGAAAATTAAGCTCTCACACAATGCTACTTTCGAATTTGTACCAACGATTGCACATAGAACAGTATTGAAGATTGAAGTAGATGGTAAGAAACTTTCTGCTGAAATAAGTAACACTGACCCTGCTTATGACCGAATTGGGGGAATAGGGGTTGCCAAAGAAACAAGTGGTGGGTTATATTTACAAAAGGCTGAGCCTTTGAAAGACAATGAAGAAGCAAGGTTAGCAGCATATCTTGTAAATGAATTTACTGAAAAAGCAATATCTGTCCTCAAAACTCATGAAGTGAATGTCAAAAGAGCAAGAAACGGAATGAGACCCGCCAATGTTCTGCTACTTAGAGATGCAGGAAACACCCTCCCAAAAATTAAAAAAATACCGAATCTGCACAATACAAAATTTGCATCTATCCTAGATATGCCTGTTGAGAAAGGAGTTGCAAAAATAACCGGTATGAGAGATTATAAAGCAGGCAACACATCAGATTATCATATCAAAGCAAAAAAAACCATAGAACTTTTGCAGATATACGATGCTGTTTACATTCACATCAAAGGTCCAGATGAGCCAGGACATGATGGAGACGTGAAACTCAAGAAAAAAATTGTTGAGACAATTGATTCAGATTTCTTCCACCCATTAACCCAAAAAGTAGATATTAAAAATACAATATTTCTAGTTTCAGCGGATCACTCTACCCCATGTATCATAAAGGGACACAGTTCAGATCCGGTACCAATACTTATTTCTGGTCAAAATATAGAACGTGACAATGTTTGCAGATTCACAGAGAAAGAAGCAGCAAAGGGGAGATTAGGGGTAATGATGGGAAAAGATGTTTTGTCAAAAGCATTATCTTTGAGAAGGACATAATAAACAATTTCAAACTTATCAACAGAATGCCATTATTTCTTTAAATGGATAATCTCATTAATTAATTCAAAACAATTCATCATTGATTATGAATAGCACATCATTCCGGTGAATAAGCTAATGAAATTATGTTTGCATAGGTTATCATATCTACCGATATGATTACGAATAGAACCACGTTGACTTCTGCGTGGAAGTTTTTTTATTTTGTATTAATTGAGTGAATTATACCGTTAGTGAAAGGCTACTTCTTTCCAACTATAAGCTCGATAGTGGATACACTTCGAATATCCTCACCTTCACCAAGTTTTTCTGTGTCTATGTCTACTTTCTTGATAGCATACGCGTTATTTCCAAGGCGCTTTGTTACTATTTCAGCGACGTCCACAGCTCTTGATATTGCCAAGCCACGTGCCTTTAGAACTATTTCTCCACTGGCAGTTAGCTGGATGAGCGATGACATCGCATAACTCATTACAGGTTTTTTGCCAATATAGATATGATTTGAAGAAGCCCTTACAGGTGCAGTCTTTTCAGCTTGTACTTGCACAGGAGTAGTCTTTTTAGGTTCAGAGACTGGAGCAGGTTTCTTCTCAGTCACAGATGTTGGCTTTGGTGCTGGTGAAAGAGTCTTTGCTACTTTAGTTGGAGCAGACTTGATTTCGGTTTTTTTCTCAGATTCATTTTTTGACATATTGATCAGCTAATATTAAAGGTGGAAAACAGACTATATTAAATTTACTTTTTAGTAAAATATCTTAATACATTAGTGCATCAATTGGAATATCTTGATACACATCATTTGGAAGCGACCGTCGAATTGATAATGGAAGTGCATGTTTTTCAATCTCTAGCAATGTCAAACTAATAGGATCTGTAATATCTGATGGAACATGAATAAATGAAGGAGCACCAAGTGCTAATTGAAGAGACCTAGCTCCAATTACCCTAGCTCGTTCAAACCTTGTCAGTCTTGGTGGACCTATAGAGATAGATATTTTGATTTTTTTTTCTTTACTAGCTTTTGCAGCATTTTTTCCAGTTTTTTTCTTGGACACGACTTTCTCTTTTTTAGTAGTAACTAATCACCATCAAACTCCCTATATTCAATATCTCAGAAAAAAGAGAGCAAATAAATCTTACTAAATTTGACTAATATATTACAAATATTATGAGCTTAAGTTCCATTAGTGAGATATTTTAGAAAGACTTTGTGTTATTGAATTTTAGGGTTCCAAGATTTTTGCTTGGCAGAGAGAAACAATTTCTGATTAAAACTTAAAAATTACGGGTTAGCACATTAATTTTAACAATGGAACAATCCGCATCAAAAATCGAAATAAGAATATTTGTTACTGGAAAAGGAGAATCAAAAGCTGAGATATACAGACACTTAGCCCCGATTACAGTCAATAAAATAACTAATAAAATGCCTTTACAGGGTAGAGTAAGCAGATTAAATAACAATACAGTCTGTATTCTAGCTGAAATATTTGTAGGAACAGAGAAAGGCAGAACGAAATTTACTCAGGGAGATATTGCACTTTTACCATTGAATGGATCTATCTGTATATTTCTCAAGGACACCACATCAATTCGGCCAATGAGTCTAATAGGAAAAATTGTTTCTAACCTAGAAATTCTGGAAAGTTCTGGACGCGGGGACATAATAATTATCAAGAAAATTTAGCTATTTGTGCACTATAAGATTGCCAGAGTTACTCATAAAATCAAGAAATCCAATGAAACCAGATTAGAGGAAGATTATTGAAAATCAAAGATGGTAAATGGAAGTTCCATTATTCTAGAATAATGATTTAGTTTACTTTATATTCTGTATGAGTCTAATGGTGATTGACGAACTCGTGGAAAAAGAAGAATTAACAAAACTATGGAATATCAATTGCAGAGATATAACCCAATTAATTCAAGATTTCATTTCAAACAGTGTTAACGATGCGGGAGCAGAAGGAGTAGTAATAGGATTAAGTGGGGGAATAGATTCTACAGTAGCAGTTTATCTTGCAGCAAAAGCTCTTCCAAGGGAAAAAATATTGGCTCTAAGTCTCCCCGACTATCGAATTACTCCAAAATCAGATATAGGTGATGTTGAAAGTATTGCAAAAAACCTAGGAATAGAGCTACAATCAATAGAAATAACGAAAATCCATAACAGTTTCTTGAAACATCTTAAAAGAGAAAAGATTGCAGAAGGAAACCTAAAAGCTCGAATTCGAATGTCTCTAATATATTACCAGAGCAATCTTCACAATAAGATAGTGATAGGAACAGGAGATAGAAGTGAGATTTTATTAGGTTATTTCACTAAATTTGGAGATGGAGGATCAGATATTCTTCCAATAGGAGATTTATACAAGACACAATTAAAAATATTGGGTAAACACCTAAAAGTACCTGAAAGAATACTGGAAAAGGAAAGTTCACCATACCTCTGGGAAAATCAAACAGCTAAAGGAGAGATAGGGTTGTCCTATGAAAAGATCGATATGATTTTACATCTTCTTTATGATAAGAATAAAACACCTGAAGAAGTTGGAAGAATCATTAGAGATTCCTCTGCGATTAAGAAAGTTCAAAACATGAATAAAAGAAGTCACCATAAACGAAATCAGTCTCCAATATGTAAAATACTACATTAGAATATTGAACCCATTTCATAATTGATCACATTTGTTGATTAACTATCTTAAGCAACAATTTCATCCACCTAGACGCTTTAACCTCATTTTAGTAACACCCTCCAAAATCACAACGAACAAAATCCCAAATAAAATTCCAAGTATCTGTGCTGTAATTTCATCCATACCCATTCGTTTTGAAATATTATAAGAAAATCCCCAAACAAATAATGCAAAAGATATCAATAGAATTAATGATGTTTTAGAATTCTTAGACTTAGCCTTATTATCCAATAGGCTAATCGCAACATTTCCAGTCTTTAATTGTTTCTGGAAATAAGAAAATATTTTTCGTCAATCAACTATCATAAGAATATTTGGGAAAAGTTTTTTATCTCTTCTCAAAAGGCGTGACAACAAGTGTTTCATATGAAGATAAATCCTTGTGCAGCAATAATTGGTGCAGGCCGAACTAGGTTTACTGAACGTTGGGAAGAAGATCCTAAGGCCATGATAGGAATGGCAGGTATGAAAGCATTTGAATCGGTTGATAAAGGTATCAAAAGAAACGAAATAGAAGCAGGTTTCTTTGGGAGCTTCTTATATCAAGTAACAAATAAAATAGGTCTCGTACCTGGGTATATGTCCCGTGAACTTGGTTTAAATGTGCCTATGATTAATACAGAGGCAGCCTGTGCATCAGGTGGACTAGCATTACATAACGCTTGCCTAGGGATTGAATCAGGCAGATATAACGCTATTTTAGTAGCAGGTTTTGAAAAAATGAGTGATCGACAAGATAAGATTATCGATGATCTAATGTTTGCAGCAGACCCTTATGAATTTGAGGCCGGCTATAACTTTCCAGGGTTATACGCAACAATGATGACCCGATATATGTATGAGTTTGGTAATAACGATTCAAGATGCAGTGAGGCTCTTGCACAAATATCCGCAAAAAACCATCATCATTGTATCAAGAACAAATATGCACAATTTAAGGATAAAGGAGAAATCTCAGTTGAAGATGTTCTGAATTCAAGAATGATAGCTAATCCTATTCGAATTCTTCATAG
>CEQE01004158.1_pt1 | contig 10507 bp, 10 predicted proteins | sample 356201 | NCBI WGS metagenome assembly CEQE01 (sample SAMEA2619970, study PRJEB7988) | marine metagenome | biome: marine biome (ENVO:00000447); feature: mesopelagic zone (ENVO:00000213) & marine oxygen minimum zone (ENVO:01000065); material: "saline water (ENVO:00002010), including plankton...
AGTCGAAACCACTAAAGCCGCCGAAGTCGTTGAACAGATCGAAACCTCCAAAGGTGCCGAAATCCTAGAAACCGTCAGCACCGCCAAAGCTTCCGCAATCGTTGAAAAGGTCGATACGACTAAGGCTAGTCAGATTGTCGACCAGGATGCCCTGACCGCAGACAAGGCCGCGGACATCCTCAGTGAGGTGGAACCCAAGAAAGCCGGAGCGATTCTGCAGGGCGTGTCCAACGCCAAGGTCAACGACGTCGTCGAGAGTATGCAGGAGCCGAAGCTCATTGAGCGGCTGCCAGAATTGACGCCCGACAAACTTCATGGCCTCTCGAGGAAGGTGCTTTTCGAAAAGTTGGTCTCGGTTCCCGTTGAGCAACTCGTCGGAGAGAGTCCGCCCACGGTCGACCCAACGTTGCCTCCGCCAACCGTGGTGAGCCCGTCTCCCAACGAGAGCGTTTACACTGTCCCGCAGACCCGGCGCGGGCGTTGGGGCACTTTAGTGGCAAGCCCTCCCCCGCTGGAGCGGATACTCGCCAAGGCCGCGACGGACCGCATCGACACTCAGATATTCTTGACGAACCTGCTCGAAGAAGGTCAACCGATTCTGCCGTCGAACATAACGGATCTTCCTTCTGGGAAACTGAATTCGCTCTTCGAGATCGATATTACCAACAGCGAGCCATCTGATTTCGAGGCTGTCCATACAACTTTCTTCGTCGAGAACAGTTGGATGGAGGCCAATGACATCCATAAATGGTCGATCCAATTCAACCGCTTTGACGAAGAGTTGGAGACTTGGGTTCCGTTCTCAACGAAACGTGTACGCGAAGATGAGAATCGTATCTCGTACAGCGTTGTGGTGCCTGGATTCTCGGTCGTCGCAGTTACTGGCACCACCGAGTTGCCGGTGCAGCAGTTCGAAGTTTCGGGTTTGGTAGTGGACCCGCCAGCACCTCGTGCAGACGTAGATACAAAGATTACCGCGACGGTTACCAACTTGGGCACGACTGACGCGGTATACCCGGCGAACCTTTGGATCAACGGTGTAATCGACAAGACGCACACCATCAGCCTACGATCGGGCGAAACTGCGCCGATCGAGTTCAACACGTCCTGGCCCGCGGGCTTCTACGAGATTAGAGTCGAAAGAGAGACTTTCGAATTTTCAATCGGCTCCGCTCTGCCGACTCCGACAGGCGTGCCGCAACCGACGCCGACGTCGATTCCGGTTCCGACCGGCGTTCCGCCAACTCCGAGGCCGCAACCGACGGACACGCCTACGCCGGCGGCGTCGCCAACTGCGACACCTGCGCGCACGGCGACGCCAACGATTCCGCCCATAGGGGTTTTCACGCCCGTGCCGCCCACCGCGACACCTGAACCAGTAGCACAGGTCCCCGATACACCGACGCCAGTGCCGCCTACACCGGTTCCGCCTACATCGACGCCAACGGCGACGCCAACGCCTCCGATCGAGGACGAGGGGTCTTCGCTCGGCCTTATCCTCGGCATTTTGGCCTTGGTAGTAATCTTGGTTGGCGGCGGCGCCGGATTCTACATGTTCACGCAGAAGCGTGGACCTCAGGCTCCGGGTGAAGGTGGACCTGGCGGACCCACGGGACCAGCAGCGCCAACAGCTCCGTCTCCGCCCGCTCCCGATCCGATGGACGCGTTCCGCATCGACGACGATGAGGACGATACGATCACGCTCGCGGAAGAAGCAGCCGAGGACGAAAGCCCTACGGACGACGAATCAGACCAGCGCCCGCCTGCATAAGTTTCGGAACATCGTGGATGCCCTGCCAAGATTCACTCAATCTAGGCGGGGCATTTTCTTTAGCCGGCCTCGACTGCGCCGTTTCCGAAGCACATCGACAAGCGCGAGAAACGGTTATCGTTTTCCGATGGGTGTCGATGCCCACCGGGCTGACTCCGACCGTCGACTCTGCCTCTCCGCCTACTGACGGTCCGCCCGTAGGACCAACATGGCCGGTTATTTGGGGAGAGTGGGTCCTCAGCGTTGCCGTACAGCCTTGCCACGACCGTTGCGCGATTCCGAGCACATGACTATAGTGTTCGGGAGTATGAAAGCGTGACGGTTACATGGACCCATCTATCAGAGACACAGTCCAGCGCATCCACGACTCGCCGCTCCAGGCATCTCTTGTGCTTTCGGGAGCGGGAACCGGTGTGGTTGGCTGGCTGCTCGGCGTGGCTGGTGCGTCACGCACGGTTCTGGAGATCGTCGTCCCGTATTCGGAGCAAGCGTTCACCGACTACCTGCAAAACATCCCAAAGCAGTTCGTGAGTTCGGACACCGCTCGGGCGATGGCTCAGGCAGCTTACACTCGCGGACTTCGACTGACGCCGGGCCCCGATTCCATCGTCGGAGTGTCGTGCACCGCCGCTATCGCGAGCGACAGGCCCAAACGTGGAGAGCACCGATGCCACGTGGGTGTCTGGGATGCTCATGGTTGGCGCACGTTGAGCCTCACCCTGTCGAAAGGACTCCGTGATCGCACAGGAGAGGACCTTGTCGTCAGCCGCCTGATTCTCAGCGCTCTGGCCGAAGCCGCCGCGATTCCGGACGATATCGACTTGGAATTGACCGGTTCTGAACAGGTCGAGCATCGGGCCGAGACATATCACGACCCTCTGGCCGCGCTGCTTGCGGGGCACATCGGAAGCGTGACATACGAGCCAGACGGGTCTTCGAAAACCGATTCTCGATCTGCGGGATGCATCCTGTCGGGGTCGTTCGATCCATGGCATGACGGGCATAGGAAACTCGCTGCCGTCGCATCCGAGATCGTCGGCGCGCCGGCGACATACGAGCTCTCCGTCACCAACGTCGACAAACCTCGCCTGTCCGAGGATGCGGTACGCAACCGGGTCGCACAGTTCGCCGGTTCGGCCGCAGTGTCCGTCAGTTCGGCGCATCTGTTTTCCGACAAGGCGCGATTGTTTCCCGGATGCACGTTTGTCATCGGGTGGGACACCATGGCACGCTTGGTCGACCCAATGTACTACGGCGGTGATCCGGTCTCGATGATCCTTGCGCTCTCCCGGATCCGGGCCAACGGATGCCGATTTCTGGTAGCTGGCCGGCTGCATGGCTCCGAGTTCAAGACTCTGGCCGATGTTTCGGTCCCCGATGCTTTCGCCGACATGTTCAGCGAAATCCCAGAGTCCGCTTTCAGGGCGGACATATCCTCCACCGGCCTGCGTCAGGCCACGAAGGCGATCTAGCGCCGTGCCGCTCAAGGATCTACGAGAATTCATCAGCCTACTAGAGGATCGAGGCGAGCTCAAACGTATCTCGGTCCCGGTCGCCACTGAACTCGAGATGACCGAGTTGGCGGATCGTGCGGTGAAATCCGGCGGTCCGGCGATGCTTTTCGAGAACGTTCAAGGTCACGAAACGCCTGTCGTGATCAACCTGTTCGGGACACACCAACGCATGGCCTGGGCGCTTGGCGTGGATGACATCGAAGACCTGACTGCCCGGCTGATGAAGCTCTTGGACCTCGCCCAGGGTCCGCCCTCCGGGGTCATGGGCAAGGTGCGGGCTCTGGGCGACATCCTGGGAGTAGCCCGCAGCCAACCCAAAGTCGTTCGGCGCGGCCCGTGCCAAGAGGTTGTCGTCCTCGGCGATGATGTTGACCTTGGGATCCTCCCAACAATTCGTTGCTGGCCGGGTGACGCGGGTCCTTACATCACGCTGCCGCTCGTGGTTAGCCGCGATCCCGAGAGTGGACGTCGAAACGTCGGAATGTACCGCATGCAGGTATACGACCGGTCCACGACAGGGATGCACTGGCAAACCCACAAAGGCGGCGCCCAGCACTATCGCACAGGCGAACAGCGGAGACTCGACCGCATGGATGTCGCTGTCGCAATCGGTGGCGACCCTACCACGATGTGGAGCGGCTCGATGCCGTTGCCTCCGGACATGGACGAATTCGCCGTGGCCGGGCTCATCCGGCAGGACCCGGTGGAGCTCGTCAAGTGCAAAACCGTGGACCTGGAGGTCCCCGCGCAGGCCGAATACGTCCTCGAGGGGTATGTCGTCCCCGGCGAGCTGCGCGCCGAGGGGCCTTTCGGCGACCACACAGGATACTACTCCCCTGCCGAAGATTACCCAGTCTTCCACGTAACCGCGATCACGCACCGCCGGGAGCCGATATATCCGACGACGATGGTCGGGCGGCCTCCGACGGAGGACTTTTTCATGGGCAAAGCCGCCGAGCGCATCATGCTGCCCGCCCTCCGAATGGCCCTGCCCGAGATCGTGGACATGAACATGCCGGCGGAGGGCGCCTTCCACAATCTGTTGATCGTCTCAATGCACAAACAGTACCCAGGGCACGCCCGCAAGGTCATGAACGCTCTCTGGGGCATGGGCTTGTTGATGTTGACCAAGACGATCATCGTGGTCGATCACAACGTCGACGTCCACAACCCTTCGGAAGTAGCTTGGCGCGTCACGGCGAACATCAATCCTGAAACGGACATGGTGTTCTCTGACGGCCCTATCGACGACCTGGACCACGCGACTCCCGTGCCGAAGTTCGGCAGCAAGATGGGGATCGACGCCACGGCAAAAGGCGCCATGGACGGCCGCACCAGACCTTGGCCCGAGGACATCGTCATGTCTCAGGAGATCAAGGACTTGGTCACACGAAGATGGAAGGAATACGGCTTCTGACAACCGCAACACACTCGCGCCTGCACGTCCTGCGAAAAGGACCGCTCTTCCTGGACGCCATCAGGTTCCACGAGAGCATATTCGCCTTGCCCTTTGCGTATATGGGCATGATACTGGCCGCCGACGGATTTCCGGGTTGGCAAACGTTTGCCTGGATCACCGTGGCGATGGTCAGCGCACGAACCGTGGGCATGGCCGCGAACCGGATAATCGACCGCAAGATCGACGCCCTGAATCCTCGCGCCTCGGCTCGTCATCTGCCTAGCGGACTGATCAAAGTCAACGAAATGACGGTGCTGACCGCCGTGGCCTTCGCGATCTTCATTTTCGCGGCGTCTCAACTGAACACGCTGTCGGTCGTCTTGGCGCCGGTGGCCGCGGCGTACCTGGTGGCGTATCCGTTCACCAAGCGCTTTACGTGGGCTGCGAACCTGCTTTTGGGGTGGGCGCTCGCCATGTCGCCGTCGGCCGCTTGGATAGGCGTCAACGGCAGCCTGTCCCTTCAACCGGTGTTGCTGTCACTGGCAGTGGCTTTGTGGGCGGGCAGCTTCGACATTATCTACCATACGCAAGATCGAGAGTTTCACCTCCAAGAAGGCCTCAACTCCGTTGCCGTGCGATTCGGCGTCGTGAACGCATTTCGGCTGGCCCGAAGCCTCGACGTTCTCGCCGTCGCGTCGCTGATCGGCCTGGGATTGTGGATGGAGTTGGCCTGGCCATATTTCGTGGGATGTGCGGCGGCGTCCGGCTTGTTAAGCTACAAATACCGGATGGTTTCGCCGACCGACTTATCCAGATTGGGAATTGCGTTCGGAAGAATCAACGCGTACACGTCCACCACGATGTTCGTCGCAACCATCCTAGCGATGTCTGTCTGACGCATCGCCATGGACTTCCGCACCGCCACGACGATCATTCATCGGTCCGAGCCGCCTAACCCAGGAGAGTTCGCATGACCCCGTCGCTAGGTGCACCGGTTGTCGTGGGCATTACGGGGGCTAGCGGGGCTGCCCTGGCACGCGCAACGGTGGATGCCCTGCTCGACCTCGGCGCTCCGGTGATCGCCTCGGCCTCGTCCGCCTCACGCCTCGTGTGGCAGCAGGAGCTGGACGAGTCTTTCGGCGCCGCCCTGGAACGATGGGCGGACTCGGGCCTTTTCACATTCTATCCGCCGACACAACTGAACGCTTCGATCGCCAGCGGCTCATTCGCCACCCGGGGCATGGCCATCGTTCCGTGCAGCATGGCCACGGTCGCCGCCGTCGCTCACGGGCTGGCCGATAACCTCATCAGGCGCGCCGCTGACGTGTGCATCAAGGAGAAGCGGCCGCTGGTGTTGGCGCCGCGTGAGACGCCGCTGAGCGCAATCCACCTCGAGAACATGGCGTCCCTGGCCCGCCTAGGGGTGACCATACTTCCACCGGCGCCGCCGTTCTATTTGCGGGACCTCACGGTCGATCGCATCGTCGACTACGTCGCCCACCGCGTGATCGTCGCGCTCGGTCTCGCCGACACCATGCCGGAAAAGCTGCGTTACGCGGGACCCTGAGCGCCCTGTGTCGAATGTCCGCAGCTAGCTCCCGCCGCGCTTGAATCCGCACGCGTCGCGAACTACAATTCCCTGGGCGGGCGCCCTCACCCCGAAAAATCGCCCTCAGGAGAGCGAACCACATGATCTCTTCCATCGATGCGATCAAGGCCATCAGCAGGGAACGCGGCGAAGCCATCATCGTGAACACGATGACTCCGTTTCGATACTTGGAGTCGGTCACGGAGCGCCCGGACCTGGACCTGCCGATATTCGGAGCGATGGGCAAGGCGTCTTCTGTGGCCCTTGGGCTTGCGCTTGCCCGTCCGGACCAGCGCATTGTGGTGCTCGACGGGGACGGCTCTTTGCTCATGAACCTGGGGACTCTGGTCACGACGGCCGGCGCAGCTCCGGAGAACCTGGTCCACATCTTGTTCGAAGACGGGGTCTATTTCACCACCGGCAGCCAACCCGTGCCTGGTTCGGGCCGGGTCGACTTCGGCGGAATAGCCCGAGACGCGGGCTTCGCCGCGTCATATTCGTTCGACGACCTCGAGGACCTCGCCTCGGAGCTGCCCGCGATCATGTCTCAGGCCGGTCCGGTGTTCGTCTGCCTGAAAGTCCATCATCCCGAGGAACCTCCGCCCTTCCACGTGCCCGACACCGCCGGCGAGATGCGACGGTTGGCCGCCAAACTGGCCAACGAGTAATCCGCGGACGAGGACTCACGACGGGCGGCCAACGCCTGTCCAACCGTTGGAGACGATTACACTTGCACGATTTCCACACTCATACGTTCCTCAGCGACGGGGTGCTGGCGCCGATTGAACTGATCCGAAGAGCGCGCTATGTCGGCTATGAGGTCATGGCGATCACCGACCACGTGGGTCCCGGCAACATGGAGTTCGTACTCAAGACGCTGATCGCAGACTGCGAGATGGCCTCCAATCGATGGGACATTCTGGCGCTGCCCGGAGTCGAGATCACTCACACGCCGAAAGAGGACATTGACCGCCTGGCCCGGGAGGCACGCCATCTCGGCGCCAGAGTCGTCAACGTTCACGGCGAAACTGTCTCGGAGCCGGTCGATCCCGGGACCAACATGGCGGCGGCATCTTCGGAGCACGTCGACATCCTGGCTCATCCGGGTTTGATCACGCTGGAAGAAGCCCGGATCGCTGCCAAGAACGGCGTGTATCTGGAAGTGTCGGCACGCCGCACTCACGCTTACGCCAACGGCCACGTGGTCAAGATGGCGCAGGAGGCCGGCGCCTCAACAGTCCTCGATTCGGATGCTCACGGACCCGGCGACCTGCTCACACGGGATTTCGCGATGAAGGTCGCGTTGGGCGCCGGGCTGGATGACGAGCAAGCGACATCGCTGCTTGATTCGGCGCCGCGGGAGTTTCTGCGGAAGCTGGGCGTGCAGCGCGAGGGTTAGGCAGACCGGGCGATCCACTGGAGGACCCAAACCAATAGCTCCCGCTTTGCGTGCTCGCGTTCCACAGAGTTCGCGCATGTCCGGCGATTTCCCCCACCCCTCGATGGCTGTAATTGTCGCGGTCGGCGCGTGGTTCGACGCGCTCATCACGAACGAAATAGGGGCGCCACGAACGGAAATACAGGCTTCTCCACGCATCGGAGGAGGAGCCGCGGCGGGTTAAGGGCACCGCGAATGAGGGCAAGCTATCCACAAACGACAACAACCTCAGCGCAAACGGAGATACTTTCTTGCCGTTTGCGTCGAGTCCCGACGCATCGGAATCCCGGCCTTGTCGGGACCCGTCGTAGTTCTATTGAACACTCACACCCGGAGAACAACTCGATTGTTAGCTGGCGCTAGTCGGGCAGGACCACTGACTCCGGCTCCTCGCCTCGGGCGACGCGTGCGGCGTTGGCCACCGCGAAAGTTCTGCTTCGGACTCCGGACTCTTGCGTGAAAGACGCGTAGTGGGGCGTGATCAGCACGTTGTCCATGTCCAGCAGCGGATTGTCCTCGGGAGTGGGCTCGATCTCTGTTACATCCAAACCCGCGGCCGCGATCTTCTCCTGTTGCATGGCTCGGATCAAGGCGGCTTCGTCGACGACCGGCCCTCGGCAAGCGTTGATCAGGATCGCCGTCGGCTTCATCAGGTCGAACTCTCGATCGCTCATCATGTGGTGGGCTCTGGTCGTCAGAGGAACGTGCAGAGTGACGATGTCTGAGGTCTGCAGAAGTTCGTCGAGCGACAGACGCGTCAGGTGGAGCTCTTCTTCGAGCTCTTTCGGAATGTCGATGATGTCGTTGTAGACGATGTCGCACTCCCAGCCCTGAAGCCTTCGCGCGACTCGCGAACCGATCCTGCCCAAGCCCACGATTCCGATGGTCTTTCCAGCGATCTCTTGAGCCTGGGAGAACCATTTCTCGCGGATGTCACCTGCCCATTTTCGGTCTTGGACGGCGCTGAACTGTAGCTGGAACTTGCGCAGGGTGCTCACGAGCAAGGCGATCGTGTGCTCGGCCACGGAGATGGCGTTTCCGCCGCCGTTGTTGGCCACCTTGATGCCCAGCTCACCGAGTGCGGTCTTGTCGAGATGGTTGGTGCCTGCGCTAGTGGTTTGTATGAGACGCAAGTTCGGGAATTTGGCCGCCACATCGGGCGTAATCGGTCCGCCCCCAAATAGCACGGCCACGGTGTCCTGCATCTGTGCGGCTGCTTCCTCTAGCGGCAAACCGGAGTCCACCCAGTCCAGGTCCAACCCCTCTGGGGCCACTTCCCGGTAAGCCTCCAGCATCCCTTCTCTCGGTCCATAAAGAACTATTTTGGCGCTCATCGTCTCTCCTGACATTCATTGAAAAACCACTCACGATATGCAGCACGATTATATGCGCGACGCTCGGTCAAGGCAACCGCGGCCTGGCTACGAGCCGGTCAGACCCTCCACGAGGTCCAAGGCTCGGACCAACGTCCGCTCGTCGCCGAACCCTCCCGCTTTGGTCACCAGGACGACACCCGCTGCAGGGCCATCTGCGATCACGCCATAAGGGACGCCGGGTTCGACTTCGCCGGCCACGTCCACGCTGATCCCACCCAGTGCGCCCAATGCCGCGAACGCCGTGTCGCCTCCGACGATGACGAGCCCCGACAATTCGACAGATCGCACCGCCCCGTATGCGAGCGTACCGACGAACAGATCGAGGTCGGTGGCGTCCGCGACCGGATTCGTCGCCGACCCCGAGGTCAGTTCGGCATCGGACCACGCCAAACTCACATTATGTCCGGCGCTGAGCTCGGCACGGACCGATTCCAACAAGCGGGCCATATAGACCCGGCGGTCTACCGGTTCGCTCAAAGCCTCACCGGGTTCAAGTGCGATTTGTGTCGCCCTGCCCTTCTCGACCAAGGCGCGCAACTGCCCCCGATTCGTCTCGTGACGGCTGCCGACGATCACCAACGTCGGGCCACCGGACACCTGGGCATCGACGGGGTTTCGAGTGGAACCGCCCATCCCGCCCGCGATGGCGTAGGCGAGGCCCGCCGATCCTGCCAGCACGAATCCCGGAAACTCATGGGACGCATCGGCTAACGAATCCAGATGCCCGTCAGTCACAGCGTCAACAACGACTACGTTGTGTCCTTTGTCCGCCTGTGCTTTGATTTCGGCGGCGATCGTCCCAGGACCGGCGTCGACAATCGAGCGGCCGACAGATGCCGCCGTCAGCTCGCCTTCCGCGGTGAGCAGCTCGACCAGGTTCCCGGACGTTACCGGCGCGAGAGCGTCTTGACCTTCCGTTGTGTGCTGTACAGGGCGGCCGTGAACTAGCACACGCCCGTCCACAACGGTTCTTCCCAGTCTCGGGAAGGCAGGGCAAACGATGATCGCGACCGCCTCGGTCGTCTCCAACATGGCGGTGAATTCCGCTGCCAGGTTGCCCCGGCCGGTCGAGTCGATCTTCTTGTAGAACGTGCCGAAGCCCGCATCAACGAGGTCTTTGGCAGCGTGTCGCACCGGCGCCAACGCGAACGCTGGGTCTACGTTCCGCGTTTGTGTGTTGATGCAGGCCACGCCGACGCCGGTCAGCAGCGACGGGCGGGAGATCGTTTTGCACATCACCCGAACTCGCTGGCCTTTCGATGCGAACGCGCCCGCCGTATCCATCGCTCCGGTCAAGTCGTCTGCAATCACGCCCATGGACAGTTTGGTCACGTCATGTTCCTTTCAACAACCGGTCGCCGCTTGTATAATCGACGCTACGACGTTCAGACGAAACGAAATCGGGAGACAGCCATTGGACG
>CEQE01093608.1_pt1 | contig 10504 bp, 8 predicted proteins | sample 356201 | NCBI WGS metagenome assembly CEQE01 (sample SAMEA2619970, study PRJEB7988) | marine metagenome | biome: marine biome (ENVO:00000447); feature: mesopelagic zone (ENVO:00000213) & marine oxygen minimum zone (ENVO:01000065); material: "saline water (ENVO:00002010), including plankton...
GGCTCACACATAAAGCCCCCGGCTTGGCCGGGGGATATTTACTCTCCCAGCAGATGATTGTTGACCCAGAAGTTCCCATTCGCCCAGAAATACCCGTTCGCCCAGAAATAGCCATTGGCCCAGAAGTAACCATTGGCCCAGAAATACCCGTTCGCCCAGAAATAACCGTTGGCGTAAACCCCATCAGATGATTCCTGCACAGCATTGGCCCAGAAATAGCCATTTGCCTCCAGGTAAGTTGGGTCGGTCGTGCTGTTTGCCCAAAAGTAGCCATTCGACCAGAGATCCGAAGCATCCCACTGGCTTCCCCACAAGGTTGAAGGATCTTCCATTAGGACCTCTGTACCGGCTTCAGTTAGAACCAATTTTGGTGACACGGCTTGACCGGTGGCTACAGATGTTTCTTCAAGCGCCGCCTCAACATCCAGCAATCCCGCACCAACCATAATGGGGTCGCCGTCCAGCTTCCTGGCCGATTTCATCAGTCGAGCCTTAACAGTCGCCGGTGTCAGACTCGGGTCCTTGCTCAGCATGATGGCTACAGCACCCGATACGACAGCAGTCGACACGCTGCTGCCTGACAGTTCGAGGTAATGATCGTCACAGCCGACGCCACATGAGACACCAGTGGTCCCAAGCAGAATCCTGAGTTCCTGGTTCAGTCGACTGGTTGAGACGACGCGGTTGCCAGGTGCCAGAAGGTCTGGTTTGAGAATCAGATCATAGGCCGTCGGTCCGTGGGATGAATAAGTTGATACATAGTCGTCAGAATAATCGCTACCGGTCGCACTATCCGTGAGCGACCCAACGGTAATGATGTGGCGCGAGTTACCTGGGCTCGTGATGGTAAAATCGCCGAATTCGCCATGGTTGCCAGCGGCTGCCACGACCACAATCCCGCTCAGCCAAACTTGCTCGACCGCGATCACCAAGGGATCCATTTCCGCGCTTTCCTCGACGGGTTTACCGAGGGACATGTTAACCACGCGAATATTGTAGACGGGCGCATTCGTCATGACCCAATCAAGTGCCGCAAGCACGCTGGAACTGGTACCACTGCCATCGCTGCCAAGTGCCTGCAGTGAGTAAAGGCTGGCGGCCGGTGCGATGCCCGAGTACGCGCCTACTGACGCGTCGCCAGTACCGCCGATCACCCCGGCCATGTGCGTACCGTGACCAAATTGGTCGTAATCGCCCGTCGGATGACTAACCGCAACACAACCCGCAACGATATCGGTTGCACAATCGTAGAAATCGATCGTAGTGAGATCGTCATGTTGCGAGATTCCAGAGTCGATGACCGCGATCCCCGCGTCTGAAGACACCGGCCAGAACTCCGATGAGCCTGCTTCCGGCAGCTTAATCGCTTCACGTGCTGCTTGTGAACTTGCAGTTACCGGCACATCCAGGTCCATAACCCTGACTCGCTCCTCACTCGCTAGATCGACGAGCGCATTGGCTGGAATGGTCACTGACTTGAAGGGAAACTGCTTGTATGAACGAGTGAGGGTGCCGCCAAGCGCAACAATCCGTTCGCGCTCCAACAGCGGAGAATCATCAGCATTGTCGTATGCAATAATCAGCTCAACCGGTTCCGTACCGCCGTGCAGGGCAAGTTCAGCCACGGCCCTGGTCATACGGGAGCGCGCAATCTCGGGTAACCTGGTCTTGTCAGTTTTGTTAGTCCGTTTACCTGCTTTGCGATCCACCTCTGTGACTGGGGTTGGAGATAGAGAACCAGCAACCGATACATCTGAAGACGGTAACGCAATCGTTACGTTCAACGCTGGGCCCGCATCATAGGCGGCCGAACCGCTTCGGCTTCGAGATTGATTATCTGCCGGATGAACGCCCTCCCTGGCGGGCAACCACATGGTTCCGGCTGAATAGACCAAGAGAGCACCCAGGGTCGCACCGCCGGCCTTGCGTCTACGTCGATTCATGTGTTCGCTCCCGCGTTATTCGTTCTTTATTGCCTTTCCTACCACGCAACTGACGTGCCAGAAGTACGTGTGGATGGCGAATCGTTGTGCTGTTATCACCTAAGAGACTGATATAGACATACCTTTCGCCGATGAACGTATCAGAAAATCCGATACACGGAATCCAAGGCGGTCAACTTCAGAGGGCCGCACTAACCCTCAGTCAAAACAGTTGACGCCTGGCGTCACTTTCTGACGGCTTCTGACCTGACTGCTTTCTGTCCAAGGCGAATCAGCGTACACCGTAAGAGCCTATCTGATCGCACCAGCCGAATACTACCCTGGGACAATCAGGATGGGTGGATCGGTGACCTGTTCTGTGGACCAGATCACAAATGAATAGCTGGAAATGTGAACTGGTTCCGTTTCGCTTAAGGCGGAATGTGGGGACAGTTCACTTAGACCAAAGCATAGGATGGATCGGGTTATTTTCCAGTCGCATGCAGGAAAAAGGTCCTCAATGGAACAGTAGTTGGATGCCAACAGACATCTTGAGGCTTAACTCAAAGCACAGGACAGGTGGGTTGATGTACCAGTCGTACGCAAGCAACAGGTTCTCAATTGAGTCGTAGTGGATGCAGACATGAGGCAATTAAGTAAACTGTCCCCGGAATTGTCAAAGTAAACTGTCCCCGGAATTGTCAGTATTTACAGCCTGTAAGAGGCGATTGTGTTGTCATCGATCTGCAGATAGATCTGGTCGGTGACGGCGTCAACCATGTATGCCGGTTCCTTGTCTTTACCGAGATCGAGCGTGCTCTGTACTTCCCCGTCACGCTTGCTGACCTTTAGCAATTGGATCTGTTTATCCGACTGCGACAGGATGATGCGGGAATCACGGGTCGCGGTGGTGGCTTTGTATCTCTGCCTGGCCTTGCGGAATGAATCTGCGGCGACGCTCCGGGCGTACTGTGCCTGGTCACCGTAGGCGGTCGCGATTTCAGCTACTATGCTGCGCGTGACATCGTCGACTTGTTGGAATTCGGGTGTCAGCGACGCGCCCAACATTGCACCGGTTACATAGTAGGACTCCGCGCTGATGATTGCGGCCCGAACGCCATGCACCCAGTAGAGTGCACGCAGCCAACCGGGACGTCGAGGCGCGGGATAATACTTGTGATAGACACGCTCACCTGCGTTGCTGAAGAGTGCCAGGTTTTGCGATGAGGCAAGTAGAACACCATCTTCTCTCAACTCGACTGACGTCGGCGACTCTTTTCCTTCGAATGAAATCTTGCTCTTATTAAGTTGCTCAACGCGACCCGACTTTGTGTCGATGACTTTGATTCTTCGGTCCTTGGCGTCGTATGCATAGATCGTGTCACCGGAGATTGCGGTGTGCTGTGGCGCCGACATGACAGCTTTCTTCCACTTGAATTTTCCCGATGCCAGATCCAACAGGTTGATTTCGCGTCCTGTGAAACAGAGCAAACCTGAATCGGTCTCGTATGTTGCTGTGATGTCTCCCTTCAGATCGATCGGCTTCTTCCGTCTGAATTCACCTTTGACCGGATCCAGCAGGTAGAGGAAACTCTTCTTACCGTTGTATGCCACCAGCAGTATGCCCTGATTGATGTCATAGACATTGGTGACTCCTCCCTTTATTTTTAGGCCGTTGTCTTTCTTGCCCCACTGTCCTTCACCCGCATCATAGCCAAGCAGATTCACCCTGTTACCACCCAATACTTTGGTGTTTCTCTGGTGGTAATAAGGCAGGATCAGAATGCCGTTCTCTCTGGGAATCTGGAATCCGGGATAATTGTTGCGCAAAGTACTGGACCAATACCTTTCACCGGTATTGATGTCGATCGAGGTATAGTTGGCTTGGGCCTCAGACAGACTTCCCGCCCCAAGGAGCAGTTCATCACTGTTCGGGCGGCGCGCAAAGTGAACACTGACTTGATCTTCCTTGAATACCTCCTCCGCAAATCTCATCATCAGTTTGTTGATCCGGTCTGACCGAGTCATCTGCAGGTCCGGATGTGTCGGCACGCGCCAGGTGATCGTCCCCGTATTGCGTTCGAGACTGAAGATGTCGAACAACGTCACGACCAGAATATGATCGTCATCGATGCTCAGGGCAGCCAACACTTTGCCGAGGTCGAGCTCAACGTTCCAGAGAGCCTTGCCGGTCTTCATATCGACCAGCACGGTAACTGCTTCGGCAAGCAGATTGCTTTTCCCCTTTATCAGAATGTTATCAGTGCGGTAGAGAAAATAGATCTCATCGACCTCTGCCATGCCCGCTTTAGCGGAATCGAAAACGGTCCTGCCCGACGCAGGATCGAGAATGTGCATCACCTCATCTGCTACCAGTTTGACGAGTGGAGATCCGGCAAGTGATTCCATGACCAGATCACGTCCACCGGAGAGTTCGCCTCTTGACCAGCGGATCGCTCCCGTACCCGGATCAATCCCGTGGAGGCCCCCGGTACTGGCAACAATGAGTTCACCCAGTTCAGTCACCTGCTGCCAGGCAATGCGTCCCGGCACATCGGTACGCCATGCTTCGGTGGCGGCGTTACCAGAACCACAGGCTAGAACCATGAGGAGGAAGAAAACGGCGAACGACCGGATCATATGCAAATCCTTCTTCGTGAATAGTCAGTATTCATCCAGATCTTCAGTCTGTGCGTGGTGTGTGCTGCCGCACAGATGGAGGAAATTCCAGCTTATCACGCTCTCTTCCGCCAATTCAGGCATATTCGACGGACGGACACTGATTAGCAGTTGGCATTAGCCTAATCATAGCAGCGGTCGGAGCATGTGCATTGCCGCGTTGGTTTTGCGGATCTGTGCAGGTTCAACAAAATGGACTACTATCGCATCTCGCCAAAAACGGAGACGCTCTCTGGCGTATCATACGGAGATAATAATCAGCAAGGCCGGTAGTAAGAGAAACGTATGGTGACAGATAAAGTTGGCTTCAACGTCAAATTTGCCTATGGCATTGGCCAGGCAGGCGAGGGTATGTTCGGTACCGGACTGAGCTTCTTCCTGCTGTTCTATTACAGCCAGATACTGGGTATGGGCCCTGGGCTGGCAGCGTCTGCCATCGGCATTGCAGTCATTGTGGACGCGTTCTCCGACGTTTTCGCGGGCTCCTTGTCGGACCATTGGGAATCTAAGTATGGAAGACGGCACCCGTTCATGTTTGCTTCATTCCTGCCTTTATCTGCATGCTTCTTTCTCCTGTTCTTCCCGCTGGTGACCTCTGACTGGGCACTGTTCATTTGGCTGGCTGTTTTCACCAATCTGGCACGAACCATGATGTCGCTCTACCACGTGCCTCACATCGCGCTTGGTGCAGAAATAACGGAGGACATTGAGGATCGAACGGCGTTGGTGGCCTACCGGCAGTTCTTTGCCAATGTCGGTAGTCTGTTGGCATTGTTAGTGTTTTTTATGGTCTTCTCCCCCTTCTATAGGACAGAGGGTGCCGGAGGACGCTTTGTTCCTGACGCTTATATTCCGTGGGCTTTGTCTATCGCCGGCGCAATGGCGCTGACGATTTTTTGGAGCGCGTGGGGCACAAGATCCGTTATACCGTTTCTATCCCAGATCCCGACACAACCGCGCCTCTCATTGATGGGAATCTTCAGAAGTCTCTTCACTGACTTCAAAGAAGTCACGAAAAGCAGGAATTTTCGATATCTATTCCTGGGTGTGCTGGTGGTCTTCATCATGGTCGGTGTCACCGGGACATTGGATATCTATATGTTCACCTACTTCTGGGAATTGGATGAGCAGATAATAGTTCCGGTACTCGTCGCCTACGCAATCGGAAACGCACTCGGTACCTTTATCTCCGTCAGACTGTTTTCTTCATTTGGGAAGAAGGCATGCCTGATCTTTGGCGGCTTATCCTGGGCTTTCTTTCAGACGCTACCGGTGGTCCTCAGATTGCTCGACTGGTTTCCCGACAATGGTGATGCATTGCTGATGCCGCTCCTGGTGGCGCTAAAAGTAATCCAAGGCTTTTCTACCGCCCAGGCGAACGTCGGCTATGGGTCTATGATGGCCGATGTCTGCGACGAACATGAATATCAGACAGGCCTTCGCCAGGAGGGCGCCTTTTTTGCCGCCGTTGCTTTCTCGGCTAAAGCGACCAGCGGTTTTGGTGCGGTGATAGCAGGCTGGGCGCTGGAATTCATCGATTGGCCGACCGGGCCAGAAATAAGAACGGCGGCCGATGTCGATCCGGAAACTCTATTGAACATGGGGATCTTCTACGGGCCGATCGTGGCGGGCCTGGGTTTCATATCTGTCCTGTTTTACACACAGTACAAATTGACTCCAGAGCGTCATGAGACAATCCTAATTGAGCTGGCTGAGCGCCGCAGGAATGCGTGAGCGACATATCAAACACTGTGACGGCGCGCCATCGAGAAGACGATGAGTCTGGCGACGCAGACGGCTGGAGATCCACTACACCCGGTCAACCCGGCCTTCATCTGCCAGAGTAAAGATCTCACCTACCGGAACGTTGAAGACCTGCGCCAAGCGTAGGGCAGATTCCAGTGTTGGACAGAATTTGCCCTGTTCAATAGCGATGATCGTCTGCCTGGCAACGCCGATCTCTTTTGCGAGTTCCTGTTGGGTCATCTCACCATGGCGAAAGCGCAGCTCTCTGATCCGGTTAGTTACACGACTCTTGGTCTTTGCCATCAAATGTCTCCAAAGCGGTAATAGGAGAACACAGACCCGTACTTCACGGCTTCGGAAATCACCACAACGGCAAGCCATATATTGACCTGTGTAAGTGTGGGTAGGGAGGAGACGGCGACGATGGGTACGACCCAGATACCCATGGAGAGGACATAATAAGCGTTACGCATGCTGAGCAACTCTACGGCTTTATCGCGCTCATCGGGTTCTTCGTTCAACTCCTCGGCCGGCGCATGAAACAACGCAAGGGTGATGTGACCGATGACCATCACGACGATCAGCAAGGCCACGGCTCCAATGAACGCAGGTATTGCCGTGTCCAGATCAGATCCCCAGGTACGAATGAAGTAGGTGGCGAATACCACCAGTAGGGTTACCAGCACCAGCGCCGCACTCTTCTCCTTGAAGGTCCTAGCGGAATAGGAAGTCTGCGGATTCAGCCGATGCTGACGTGCACGGAAGGCAGCCAATCCCAGAAGAGTCGCGAAAATGACCTGCATCCCACCGGACCAGAATGAGACGACTCCACTGATGGCGAATACCAGCAGCCCTATGCAGGGAGCCAGAGCCAGGAGCAGTAGGACACCGGTCAGGTACGCGTGTTCCATGAAGAAACGGCCTTGCCGCCTTCTTCTCAGCAGCAGTGCTGTTCCGGTCAGACAGAAGGCGACCCAGACCAACGTGCCAACCCACAAGATCATCGGTTCAGATTGCATCATCGTGCCCTCGTAACAGATTGTGTAATATAAGTATTACATATAGTTAAGTTTATAGTACCTGGCCGTCATGTCAAGTTTATGCGACATTAGTGCTCGAAATATGACATCGGAATATGACATTGGTGCCCGAAATATACGGTGGTATGCCCGCTCACTGGTAATATAAGCGTCATCACGACGGGCACCCGAGCATCGAGGCGTAGGCAAACCATGGAAAAGAAAGTCCAGCAGGCACTTGAAAACGATTTGGTAATAGACATCACCACCAAGGGGCGGCGTTCGGGGAAATCCAGGCGCATCGAAATCTGGTATCACAACATCGATGGTCGACTGCTGATAACCGGCATGCCCGGGCGGCGTTCGTGGTTCGCCAATATGAAGTCGAATCCCCACATCACCTTCCACCTCAAGCAGAGCGCGCAGGCTGACATCCCCGCCGATGTGCGAATCATCGATGACGAAGCCGAACGGCGCAAAATTCTCACCGTAATCATCGCCGGACTGGACGGGGAGCATGATCTCGAGAAGTGGGTTCGAAGAAGTCCCCTGGTAGAAGTCTTACTGTCGCAGGACTGACCGAGCTTGCTGAGCGCCGCAGAAGGGCATGAGCGAACATCTCTTGGTCCATAGTAGCAGATACATTTCCCTGGTCATATCGATTATATATTCCCGGTCACATTGATTACAATTTACCGGTCATAAACGTTACAATGTCCCTGTCAGAGGAGACGGTGGGCTCTATGTATCAAACCAGGATCGTGGACACCGAACTCAGACGGCGTCTGAATGCAGCCGGTGCCGTCGTCATAGAAGGGCCGAAAGCGTGTGGTAAGACTGAGACCGCGCGCCAGATAGCCGCGAGCGAAGTTTTGCTGGATGTCGATCAGCAGGCGCGGGACGCGATCGCTATCGACCCCGGGCTGGTACTCGTGGGTGCGACGCCCAGGCTAATTGATGAGTGGCAGGTGGAACCCGCCATCTGGAATCACATCCGTCGTGCGGTCGATGACCGGAAGGGACCTGGGCAGTTCATCTTGACCGGCTCGGCGGTCCCGGCGGACGACATCACGCGGCACACCGGCGCAGGGCGAATCTCCCGCCTTCGATTGCGAACGATGAGCCTTTATGAGTGCGGATTGTCTTCGGGTGCCATATCACTCACCGGGTTGTTCGAGGGGCGGTCGCCCGAGAGTGCAGATTCTGGCCACAGTATCGGGGCTATTGCAGAAATGATCTCGGTAGGGAGCTGGCCTGGAAACCGGGGCCTGACGACTGACGCGGTGTTGGACGCGCAGCGTGATTATCTGGCGGAGATCGAACGAGTTGATATTCAACGCGTGGACCGGGTGCGGCGCGATCCTGCCCATGTCGCACGTGTCATCAGATCGTTGGCGCGGAACACGGCCACTACGGTGTCGGCAAGAACTCTCGCGGTCGATGCGGGGGGCGCAGACGGACCCCTGGATGACGACACGGTCCGTGGCTATCTTGCCGCGCTGCGTCGGCTGATGATCCTGGAGGAACAGCCCGCTTGGTCTCCCCAGCTGCGCTCTCGCTCGACGCTGCGCAAATCCCCCAAGCGCCATCTCACCGATCCCTCGCTCGCCGTCGCTGCTCTCGGTGCGAGCCCTGATCGGCTGCTGAAGGACCTGAAGCTGATGGGGTTCCTTTTCGAGTCTCTCGTGGCACGAGACCTGCACGTATATGCACAGCACGTCGGTGCATTCCTCTGGCACTACCTTGACAATACGGGTCTCGAGGTCGATGCCATTGTCGAGAAGCGAAACGGCGACTGGTGCGCCTTCGAAATGAAGTTGGGAACGGGCCGTATCGACGAGGCGGCAATGGCGCTGTTGAAGCTACGGAAACGTGTCGACGTAGACAAGGTTGGCGAGCCGCGCATGCTCGGTGTCATCGTCAGTAGCGGCTATGGCTACATTCGAAAGGATGGCGTCGCAGTGGTTCCTATCGGTGCGCTCGGACCTTGAACCCGAATAGAGCTTCTAGCGTTGCCGTTGCCTTGCCAGAATTGTGTTCGTGGCGGAGACTGCGATGCGCTTGGCGAGTTCGTCCAAGTCGCTGCCGACGAAACTGTCGTCGACCCAGAATTTCTGATCGACGGCGCCGGCGCTGATTCGGGCCTGGACCCGTATGTTGTCACCCTCCTCTATGAGTCTGCCTTCCATCAGCATGTCGGCCCGCAGCGCCTTCGCCACATCCCGCAGCAAACCGCGATCTTCTTTGAATTGAAGGGCACTGGTGCTGGCCACCACGTCGAGACTGCCAATTCGGACAAGTTCTGCTGTTACTCGCTCCGTCAGGCGTGTAGCCATGATCTGATCGGCCTCATCGACCGAGGCAACGTGGAAAGGTAATACCGCTATTCTGACGGCGGTGGGCAATGCTTGTTCTGTGCGAAGATCCGCCTGCCAGGCAGCAAACACCACGGCCAACAGGACAACTAGTGCGACACTCAGAGCAGCAGGTTTCGACAGCCAGATTTCCGAGCTCTTCGAGGGAGGAGTCTGACGTTGTGCAGCCCCTAGCTGTTCCGATTCGCGTAAAGCAAATTCGGGCGCGTAGCCTCCTTTGGGCAGCCGGATAATCACGGCATCCTCGCAACCGTGACTGCTGTAATACTCTTCAATCTTGGTGCGCAGCCGACCGGCTTCGACCCGGACGATGGAGTCGACACGCGGGTCGTACTCGGCGTCCCGGTCGAAGACTTCCACGCCGATAACGTACTCCTTGAGTCGATCGCCCTCCCCGGCGGCTGCCTGTTCGACGACAAACTGAAGGAAGCGACTCGACCGACTCGCGTTTGTGAACGCGTTGCTCGATAGGAGCCGCTCGAGCTGGAGCTGTATCTCGTCTCGTGTGGGTGCCATAGGTTCAGTATCTCACACGCGGGATAGCCTGCGTAATCTCTGCAAAACGTTTGTAACGGTTACATGTAACCCCTCGTACCTTGAAGGCCCGGTACTCCCTTCCCAATACTTTGGATCACACTATCGATTGGAGTACTGACCATGGCAAAGCCTGCACACCCAAGCTCGATCCTAATGAAGATGATCTTGTACATGACATTGCTAGTAAATCGGGAGACCCCCCAGCTCTGCTGGGGAGGCACCCAGA
>CEQE01324396.1_pt1 | contig 10496 bp, 8 predicted proteins | sample 356201 | NCBI WGS metagenome assembly CEQE01 (sample SAMEA2619970, study PRJEB7988) | marine metagenome | biome: marine biome (ENVO:00000447); feature: mesopelagic zone (ENVO:00000213) & marine oxygen minimum zone (ENVO:01000065); material: "saline water (ENVO:00002010), including plankton...
TTCCTTCTTGATAACCGCACGGATATCCAACATCCCTTCTAAACGATATCGAAAGAGCTGGTCGATACTGACCCAGCGATTTTCCTGTTGATCATATAGCCGAGTTAACTCACGAGATTCACCATACATCCAAAAGGCCAACCCTCCAAGCATCACTACAACAACTACACTCACCCATATTGCGCCCATTGTGCTACTGATCCGCTTTGCTATATTTGCCATCCCTCAGTTCTCTATCCTGTTCCTGTCTTCAACCACAAATCGGGAAAAATCCCAACCGCAACAAGTCGATCTATCAGACTAAAAGGCGCTTCCCTTCGCAATCCAGCAGTAGTGGTCAATACCTGATACCGCAACCGTGCATTACCGTCAAGCGTTCTTAAAACACGATCTACCGCGAATTGGAGCACAGGATTATCTGAGTTCCAAAAAAACGTTTGTTCATCTCCCAACCGTTGAAGCATCTCCACATAAGGACGCCGCTCGTGCTCGAATGCTGCCAGCACCGAGCCCGAACAATCCCCATCAGAAAGACAATTCTGAACAACACCCGCACACACTACAGCATCATACATCGCCTGCATTCGCCCCTGTGATACATGCGGATTCATTGCATGTGCAGCATCACCAATAATCATCGCCCCATCTGTGGCCCATGTCGCGGCCCGAACTCGAAAACACGGACGAAGAACTGTCTGGTCAAGATGGGTGAGTTTCTTAAGAGGTTGAGAAAGGATCGGATCGATCTCCTCCATCGCATCCTTGATATGCTGAAAATCTGCTACGTCTACCGTTGTTCTCGTCATGTTCGGGAGCAAATAAAAAAAATAAAGTTGATCATTGGGTGCGGGAAGAAGCCCAAGAATTTCCCTTTTGCCAATATAATAACGGGCTCGATGTTCAAAACCTTGAGGTCGATCCAACATCCCAAGTAAATAACCATCAGGGTATTGATGCACCTGAGCAGGAATGTCTAATGCCGTTCGGACAGCAGAACCAATGCCGTCTGCACCAACAACTAATTGAGCCATAATTTCGTGACGTTGGCCCGCATATTCCAGAATCACTCCCACAACAGTGCTCCCATGTCGTATGAGTTCTCGAAATACCGCCCCATATAGAACAGTCAAGGTACTTTCAGAAGCCGTAGCATCTAAAAGATGTTGATGCAGCGGGCCTGACAATGAGGTAAATGCAACATTATATGGTGATGGCAAATCCCCATAATCAAACGTACACAAACGCCCTTTTCCAATACGGAAAAAATCAAAGTGTCGGGTTTGATATACAATATCCTCAGGTAATTCATTGAGAATTCCGAGATCATCAAGAATCTTTTGGCCATTCGGATGAAGAATCTCACTTCGAATATCATTTTGGAACTGTGCATTACGCTCGAGCATAAGTACATTAATCCCCTGCCGAGCCAACAAAAGCCCCAAGATCACCCCTCCACCTCCAGCCCCAACGATAAGAACATCATATTTCTTTTTCATATCACGCATAACATACCCACAGCTCACAACAGCATTGTAGAAATCGCAATCAAACTTTCCAAAAACAAAGAATAGCAGAGTTTACAATTGACTCAATGCACATAAATGTTGTAACAACGCTATTCTATTAGTACTATTTGATCGACTTGGCACATTCCAGTATTGAATCTCCCTAGCATGCAACATTTATATTCAGGACGTTGAGCGAACTATGGGTGATCCGATTTGGCTCTCTCAATATGAGTCTGGCGTTCCACGAAACATCAAATATCCGGACTGGACGATTGTACAGTTTCTTCTTGAATCGGCCACACAATTTCCTAAGCACACCGCAATATCATTTTACGGAAAGTCCGTAACGTACCGCGAACTCAACGATGCATCAAACCAATTTTCACACGCGTTGGCCAAGCTCGGGGTAAAAAAAGAAGATCGCATTGCAATTATGCTTCCAAACATCCCGCAAACGATCATTGCATACTTTGGCATTCTAAAAGCAGGTGCGCAAATCGTCCATGTAAATCCATTGTACGTAGAACGAGAACTAGAACATCAGCTCAACGATTCCAGAAGCACAATCATCATTGCGCTTGACTTGTTTTACGAGAAAATTCAGAGTGTAAAACCCATAACCTCCTTACACTCCATTATAGTAACCAGCATCCGCGACTACTTACCGCCGATGCTTCGCTTTTTCTATCCAATTAAAGAAAAAAAGAACAAACAATGGATCAAAATCAAGAAAGCACCCCCAGTCTACGATTTCGTACAGTTACTCAAAAACGCCCCATCGGATCACCTAAACATCAAGACCACGCCGAAGGACCTCGCCCTTCTACAGTATACCGGCGGAACGACAGGTATCTCGAAAGGGGTCATGCTCAGTCATGCAAACGTCGTGGCCAATACACTACAATGTCAACACTGGATGACAGATCTTCGCCCAGGCCAAGAAGTATTTATTGGAGTACTCCCCTATTTCCACGCCTATGGAATGAGCACATCTCAGAACTTGTCAATTTCTCTGGGAGCAACGCAAATACTTCTTCCTCGATTCCAAGCAGATGAAGTCTTAAAGGCGATCGAAAAACACCGCGCTACGGTGTTCTGTGGCATTCAAGCAATGTTCATCGCCATCAATAACCATCCATGCGCATCGAGTTTTGATCTCTCGTCACTCAAAGTATGTATGAGTGGAGCCGGACCACTTCATGCAGAAGTCCAGAAACGATTTGAAGACTTGACGGGAGCCAAGTTGATTGAAGGCTATGGGCTGACGGAAAGCGCACCTGTCACTCATTGCAACCCATGCCACGGTACTCGCAAGCAAGGCTCTATTGGAGTACCGTTTCCAGACACTAGTGCGCGTATCGTCGACATTGAAACTGGAAATAAAGAGATCTCTCCCGGCAACATTGGTGAGCTAATCATTTCCGGTCCACAAGTGATGACCGGGTACTGGAACCAGTCGAAGGAAACAAAAAACACAATTCGAGATGGATGGCTCTATACCGGTGATTCCGCAACAATGGATGAGGATGGGTTTTTCTATATCGTTGATCGAAAAAAAGACATGATAAAGTCCGGCGGCGAAAATGTGTATCCGAGAGAATTAGAAGAAGTGTTTTTTCGCCACCCCAAGATCAAGGATGTCGTCGTGATAGGACTCCCCCACAGTTTGCGTGATGAAGCGATTAAAGCGTACATCGTCCTTAAAGATGGAGAACATTCAACAGATACTGAAATGTTGAATTTCTGTCGGGAGAATCTCGCAAAATTCAAAGTCCCTCGCTGGATAGAATTTCGTACTCAATTACCAAAGAACTTAGTCGGGAAAGTCTTGCGGCGAGCCCTACGAGAAGAAGAGTTAGAAAAAAAAGACTCGTGACAAAAACCGTTTGCCCCTACGGTCTCTGGCCCAGCCCCATAACTCCGGAATACCTATCGCGTGGGAAACGCCTCGCAGAGGTCGGATGGGACGCTGATGGACTCATCCTCGTCTGGCTCGAAGAACGATCTGACCGCGGAGTGCTCGTCTGTGTCAACAATAATGGACAGGCACCTCGGGAACTCACCAATACTCTCTCGGTACGTGCAAAGGTTGGATATGGCGGCGGAGAATTTACTGTTGGCCATGGATACGTCTATTTTGCAGAACAATCAGGCCGTCTCTATCGCCAATCAGTGGCATCAGGTACAGCCAAACCTTTACTCGAGGCTTTCGGCTATGCGACTTCACCATGCCTATCTCCTGATGGAGCATGGCTGGTCTACATCCATTCCTACGAAGGCACTGATATCATTGCGATCGTTGATTCCGAAGGCAAACAATGGCCTCAGAAATTAGCAACCGGAGCTGACTTCTACATGCAACCCTGCTGGCACCCCTCTGGGAAATGGCTGACATGGATTGAATGGGACCATCCTCAAATGCCATGGGATGGAACACGATTGATGCTGGCACACGTTGTTACTGAAAATGGTCAGTGCCCACGGCTTCTGAAACTTTCTGTCATTACAGGTGACACTCACACAGGGATTTTTCAACCAACCTTTTCACCCGATGGAATGTTAATCGCCTATATTTCAGATCAGAACGGCTGGAGCAATCTGTGGATCTATGATGTTAATCAAAAGACATGTCGATGTCTGATCAAAGAACCGGCTGATTTAGGGGTCCCAGCGTGGACCCACGGACGACGAACGTTTGGATTTAGCCCTAACGGACAGCACATCTATTTTCTACAAAACGAGCGTGGACGATGGAAAACTGGCTCAGTTGAGATTGCAACTGGGAAAATTTCCACCCTCACAGCATTGTCTGACTATGAGTCCTTTGCACAACTCGCCATATCACCTACTACATCAACAATTGCCGTTATCGGATCAGCAGGGACAACTCCACCACAAATTCTCACATACACACCCAATGCTGAAATTAAAATCCACACGCAAGCGATAGATGAGCCGATTGCCGCAGAACGCCTTTCTCAACCTAAGCCGATTGAGTGGGCATCACCGTCCGGTGGAACAATTTATGGAATTTATTATCCGCCGACCAACCCTGACTTTGAGGGGAACGATCGCCCTCCAGCAATCATTCAAATTCATGGCGGACCAACAGGACAACGCGATATGAGCTTTAGCTCCACAAACCAATTTTTCGCAACACGAGGATATGCCGTACTTGAAGTGAATTATCGCGGAAGTACGGGATACGGAAAAGCATACCGCCAAGCCCTAAATGGGAAATGGGGTATCTACGATGTTGAAGACGCAGTCAGCGGGGCACAACATCTGCTCGACTGCAGTTTAGCTCATCCAGAACGACTGGTTATCATGGGTGGAAGCGCTGGAGGCTATACCGTTTTACGTACCCTAACCACGTGGCCAGGCTTTTTTAAAGCAGGGGTTTGTCTTTATGGCATCTCAAATCTATTTACCCTTGATGCCGAGACCCACAAGTTTGAATCCCATTATCTTAAATCTCTCGTTGGACCACTACCCAAAGCAAACGCAATCTACCAGGAACGATCACCTATCTTTTCAGTGGAGAAAATTCGCGATTCTATTGCAATTTTCCAAGGGGAAGAAGACAGAGTCGTTCCGAAGGATCAGGCTGAATTAATGGTAAACGCACTTAAACAGCATGGAGTTCCCTATGAATACCATCTCTACAAGGGAGAGGGACACGGATGGAGAAAAGCCGAAACGATAACGAAATTTTATACTGCCGTTGAAGCGTTTCTCAAACAACATGTCGTGTCTTCCCAATCACTTTAGACTCTCAAGCATATCACCCACACTATGTTTCGATCGGCAATGAAGAATCTCGACTCCACTCCCACCAAGAGCCAGTGTAGTTCCGAACCTTCATGTATCCAGCAAATTGAAGCACCGTTAACAACCAAGCTGATCGAACACCTCCCGTACAATAACAGATGATTTCCTGATCGTCAGTCAGATTGTGCTCGCGAAAGATTCCCTGCAAATCTTCGTGCGATTTTATTGAGGCATCTTCATTAAAAAACCGATCCCACGGAATATTGATGGCCGATGGTACATGTCCACCACGTGGGATTCCAGGTCCCATCGCACCATTATATTCTTTTGGACTACGCGCATCGATCACCGCATGAGATTCGAGACATGCTCCCTCGACACGAGAGTTGATCAGGTTTTTCATTTCATCCTTAAGAACAATGAGTTCCGGTCGTACGCTGGATTTAAATACCGCCGAAGTCGGCCGTGCAAAACCCATTTCGGTTTTCCGTCCCTCACGTTTCCACTTCACCCACCCACCGTCCAACACTTGAACATTTTGATGCCCTAGATAGGAGAGCATCCAATAGATCCTCCCTTCAGAGCCCCACGAATCAAATGGATCGGTATAGACCACTACGCGATTCTCATTTCCAATACCTAGCGCACTCAATTTTTCCTCTAAACAACTCATCTGAGGGTTGAGCAACCCCTTAATATCAGAATCAGGATCGCTGAAATCACGCCACTCAGTTTGTACCGCACCAAAAATATGTCCAGTGGCAAATTCGAGTTTCGGCCGAACATCGACGACGACTAAGCCGGGCAACTCAAGATTCTTCTCAAGCTCATCAGTAGACACAAACAATGATGGCATTCCATATCCTCCAAAAGCATCAACCTTGTTCATTATTCCCATAACATCCAGGTCGATGCGCTGCCACAAGCTCCGAGTGATTCACATTATATGCATTTTCGATCACCTCGGGGAATGTCCCTCTGAGTGGAATTTCTCGTTTAAAAACCTGAAAATTGTACGGATCGTTCCCAGTTAGACCATACTTGTCACGCAACATTTTGTTCTGCTTGTCAGTCTGAATGTGATAGGTGACCACAGCACGAAACGTGAGAGGCCCTTCCGCACCCCCCAGCTGGGGCATTCGATATCGAAATCGGTAGTTTCGACTTTGCAACGGTTTCAACCGATTATCCCACACCTCCCAAATAACCGGCTGCCACAAAATCCACCGTCCCATAGTATGGGATTGAGACTTCAGCACATTGCCTGCTTGATCAACAATTTCAAAATCGAAAGTAAAGTATCGATCAGGATCACCAGTTGGCAGTTTGTGGCCCGCACCAGAATTTGTAATTTCCATTAAAAATTCAACTTCCTGCCCAGAAGGCAACTCAGAAGGATCGGCAGTGAGCTTTACCGTGATGGCTCGTTTGACCTGCTCAGGATCATGGCCTCCTCGCCATAGATGTTTCCTCCCCTTCCTCTCTGGACCGCCAATCGCGACCGGGCGTTCAACCGAAGGCATATGGCACGTCTGACAAATATATCCTTGATTGAAATAATGCTCCCCTTCAAATTCCGGATATGTTCCACATGGCCCAGAGCGGTAAAACTGAAATGGCCCTGACGGCACCTGATGACATCGGTAACACAAGTCCATCGACCTATAGATGGGATCGTACATCGTCGGATGTGGAGCATCAGAGTCTTCATAAGGCCCAAAAATAATTCCATCTCGAACGTGACAAGCGGCACAGGTAACGCCTTCATGCTGAAAATCAGAATCGTAATTCGGATTGGGCATCTTCACTGCTTTCTCAACACGATCCCTCGGAATATCAATGATGAGTTCTGGCTGTTGGTTTTCAAGCGGCGTATGACAATTCAAACAAATCCAAATATTGTTATCCTTCTTCCAATAGGCCTGAAAAAATGGGTCATCAAATGCTTGGGCATGAATAGAGGTCTTCCACTCTTCATAAATCGCTTGGTGACATTTTCCACACGACTCAGCCTTAAGACTATCAATCCCTTCAGGAATTTGCTGAAACGGTGTCGCCCGCGAAAAATCGTCACGGAGACCAAAGATCACTACTGGGCGCAGTTCGGTATAAAAAACATACACTCCAATCCCAAGAAGACCGACAATCGCAATGGTTAATAAGCTACGTTTCACAACTACATATCCATCAAAACCTTGATGTGGCGACAAATAGATTTTGAAGTCGATTCTAGGTGATACCCTCCCTCAAGACAAGAGATCACTCGCCCACCTGCATGTTCCTCAGCAATCTCTTTCACAATACGCGAAAGTTTTGCATACCCTTCTTCTGTCAGTCTCATACTTGCAAGCGAATCATTTCGATGAGCGTCAAACCCTGCTGAAATAATGACTGCGTCAGGCTCAAACTCTTTTGCCACCGGAATTAGTCTACTATTGAATACCTCGATATATTCTTCATCTCCACTTCCTGCCCTCATCGGAATATTAATCGTCGAGCCTAACCCCGCTCCAAGACCCTGTTCATCATCCCGACCGGTGCCTGGGTATAAGGGGTACTGATGCGTGCTAAAAAACAAAACAGACGGGTCTTTGTAAAAAGCCTCTTGAGTTCCATTGCCATGATGAACATCCCAATCGACAATAAGAATCTTCCTGAGCCCATAACGTTTCTGAAAATAGCGCGCGCCAATCGCTACATTATTAAAGAGACAGAACCCCATCGCGCGTGTCGGTTCGGCATGATGCCCAGGGGGACGAACGGCACAAAACACCGAACGCACCTCACCATTCATTACCGCATCAATCCCTGCAAGAACCCCTCCTACGGCTAAAAACGCTACATGAAGCGAATCCCGCGATAGTGGAGTGTCTCCATCAATGTAGGTAAGATCATTTTCGGCTTTCCTCCCCACAGCACGCAATGACGCCACATGTTGCAAAGAATGCACGCTCGTGATCCAACATTCGTCTGCAGGTTCCGGTTTAATTATTGTTAACTTTTCCGTCAGTCGCTCTTCCTCAAGCAATGACATAATTGCAGTAAGTCTCTCAGGCCGCTCCGGATGCATGTGGCCTGTTTTGTGTTTTAAAAAATCAGGGTGATAGACAAGTCCAACATCTGCCATACAATCATGCTCCTCAATTCATCCCCTTTTATTCTATACGATCGTAAAAGTGAATTGCTCGGATAGCTTTGTTATGTGTTAAGAGAAAATGAAACCTGCTCCCTTCACCGAGAAAATAGCCAAACCCAGAGCATTAATTTTTAACTATCACGTGATCTATCATCCCACTCAACTCCGGTAGGTTGTTCAAGCTCTCCATAGTCAAAACCCCAATCATCTTGCTCCTCCTCTTCTTGCTGTCGCCGACGAGCTTTGAGTCGTCGAACATGCATCCCAAACACAACGAATGCCAACATTGAAATTCCTATCCAGACCATAAAATTGCTGGTTACAAGTGGCACCCAGCTCAGCCACACAGATTGCCTATCTACAAACACCTCCACTGCTTGGTCTGGCGAGAGCGATACAATCTGTTGAAACGCAGTAGGAAAAGGCACACCTTGCGCGACAAGCGACAAAATTTGCCTTGGTACATTGTGCCCATACTCCTGAATGATGTCCCGGACAAACCCCGCTGATAATACATACCCTCGGCGAACGGAAGAAACATCTCCACGAAAAAACGCATTCATCCGCTCGAGTGAAAACTCATTGCGATCACCTATAGCCCATAGCAGCCTAGCTTGATCTTCGATATCCCAGGTACGAGCCGCAATAGTGGCAATGCCTTCATCAAACCATCGCGGAATACCTCCCCCATGAGTAGCACGATAGTTTAAGATGTGAGAAACCTCGTGAACGAGAAGATCCTCAATTGCTCTAGCTGGGTAAGAATGCACGCGCTCCGCAAACAGCACAATTGTACTCGCTTCTCCATTAGCAAATCCCGATACCCAAGATGGGAATTGTGCCCCAAACTGAGCGGATTCCAACACCACATAAACGTGAATGGCCGGTCCAGGATGCCCCAGGCCAGCCAGCTGCATAGCATAGCTGTAATAAGGCCATCCCATAGCACTTAAGCGCTTAGTAATGGGCTGCAATGATTCCGGCGCTTTAAAAATCAGGAGGGGAAGATTCTCAGCATTCAGGAGACTTGGGTAAAGAAGAAGGCAAAAAACAAACAGAAACCCGAGAAATTGACGCTCCAAAACTCTGGTGATAAGGTGACCACGATGACAAAGATCCCTCAACGAATTCTTGGAAAAACTGGAATCAGCGTTCCAATTTTGGGATTTGGGACAGCTCCAATTGGAAACAGGCGTAATGCTAAAGATGCGGCTTCCATTTTTCATGAAGCCATCAGCCTCGGAGTGACCTATATCGATACAGCCCCTGAATTTGCTGGATATGGACGTGCCCAAGAGTATCTCGGTCCTGTGCTAAAAGAACGACGAAACGAGGTCTTTCTTGTAACCAAATGCTTTGAGCCTAATGGCGAAAAAGCGTTACGTTTACTGGAACACAATCTCAAAGAACTTCAAACAGACCATACTGACCTAGTATTTGTCCATAGTTTGGGGCATGACAAAATGGATCCATCTCAAGTCTTCAGCCGACGAGGAGTATACCCCTCATTGATGCAAGCCAAAGCACAAGGGCTAGCACGATTCGTCGGCATCTCAGGACACAACCGTCCACACCGCTTTGTGAAGGCGATTCAGCAATATGAATTTGATGTTTTGATGAGTGCGACCAACTTCGTCGACCGGCATACTTACAATTTTGAAGAACAAGTTCTTCCCATTGCTGCGCGAAAACAAATAGGGTTGGTCGCAATGAAGGTGTTTGGCGGACAAGAAAAATCGTTCTTTGCAGGATTGAGTAATCGCAATATACCAACGAAGTACCTTGATATCGCGTTTCGATATGCACTAAGCCTTCCACAGGTTTCCTGCTCGATCATCGGCATGTCAACACGAAACGAACTACACCAAAACGTCACGCGTGCGATAAATTTCACACCTATCTCTCCACGAGAGCTGGTCACACTCGCCCCCGTCGGAAAAGCCTTGGCAAACAATTGGGGACCTCATTTTGGCACACTTACCTAAACATGACACTATTACTGGGTAGCACACCGGAGTCCCTTAGACATTAGAAATATGAGGATCCTATGTTCGAGCATAGTTTTTTTTCTTCTGTGGGGA
>CEQE01107004.1_pt1 | contig 10492 bp, 6 predicted proteins | sample 356201 | NCBI WGS metagenome assembly CEQE01 (sample SAMEA2619970, study PRJEB7988) | marine metagenome | biome: marine biome (ENVO:00000447); feature: mesopelagic zone (ENVO:00000213) & marine oxygen minimum zone (ENVO:01000065); material: "saline water (ENVO:00002010), including plankton...
ACCGATGGTTTAGTCTTGCCTCAACTCATGCTGTAAGCGAAAAAGCAAAAACTCGAGCGCTCAAACGGCGTGATGCCATTGCCCAAACGATGGAGACGCACGAAATTGCTGAAGCGGAACAGCTAGCTAAGAAGTGGAGACCAACGCCGTAGACAACGCCAGCTCGCTAGACGTGAGGCTGCAACCCCCACTGCCCACATGTTGACGATTCCATCATCGTCGTGACCATTGTTGCTGGGTGTATCGCCCATGTTCAGGTGCAGTTCGGCTCTTGTTGTACATGGGTGAGAAGTTTGAGTGAATTCTTGTATGCACAGGTTTTCTCGGCAAAACCGAGTTTTATCTATGATCAGAATTTCGCACATCTTTTTTTTTCGAAGGTGCTGACCGAAATCTGTTCCCACTCCCACTCTATCAACATCAATCCCTCACTGGAGGCGAAATGAAATATATATTGCTTGCACTGCTGTTGATCGGCATAACTAGTGGCGTGATGGCAGGTGATTTTGAGGATGGCAAGAAGGCCATTGCTCACAAGGATTTTGAGACGGCTTTCAAAAAGTTTTTGAATGCCGCGGAGGCTGGTCATGCAAAGGCGCAATACATGCTCGGTGTATCGTATGCCTATGGTAAGGGTGTGTCACGTGATGATGTACAAGCGTACAAGTGGTTTCACATTGCCGCTGCGACTGCGACCGACCATAAAATGAAAGGTCTTGCAGTCAATTCTCGTGATGCTCTTGCACAAACGATGCTTCCACAGGAGATTGATGAGGCAGAACGCTTGGCTCGCGATTGGCATGGTACCTGATGATTAGCAAGACGCGGTGAGATATGCACTGTTTTACATTGAGAGAGGTAGAGGTGTCATCTGCAACCGTAAGAGTTGACGGCCTTCTTTCGTGTTTGTGTGATGTCAGAGGAATGTGCAATTGATACTTTTCGAATGAACTGGCTGGTTGTTAGGTCACCGAACAAGAGCGCTAGCGGTTGACATGCAATAAGCAAATTTGCCTGTATCGCGCTGTTTACTTATAATGACGCCCACCCTTTAGCAACCGTGACATTCAATGATATTGCCTGCGAGTTGACAGCTGTCTTATGCCAAGATTGTCCTTTCAGGACATCATTTTGTCGCTTACCAAGTATTGGTCAGATCACGGTTGTGTCATCGTTCAACCCTATGATTTGGAGGTGGGCGCTGGAACGTTTCATCCCGCGACATTTTTGCGATCGCTTGGCCCCGAGCCTTGGAACGTGGGATATGTGCAGCCCTGTCGGCGCCCTGCCGATGGAAGGTACGGGGAGAACCCAAACCGCCTGCAGCATTACTACCAGTATCAAGTTATTCTGAAACCTTGCCCTGATGATGCTCAAGCTCTCTATCTTCAAAGCCTAACCAGCTTGGGGCTTGATCCTTGTCGCCACGATATTCGTTTTGTGCATGACGATTGGGAGTCGCCAACCCTTGGAGCTTGGGGGGTAGGATGGGAGGTTCGGCTTGACGGCATGGAAATCACCCAGTTCACTTATTTTCAAGAGGTCGGGGGCATCGCGCTTGACCCAATTCCTGTTGAATTTACGTATGGAATTGAGCGTATCGGAATGTATCTTCAGCAAGTTGATAGTGTGTATGACATGGTGTGGTCGGATGGCATTACGTATGGGGACATTCACCATGACTCCGAAGTGCAATTTTCAACATATAATTTCGATGAAGCTGATGTTGATATGCTCACTGACAAGTTTCGTGCCATCGAACATGAATCTCAACGTCTTCTCGGTAAAGGACTAATGCTGCCAGCCTACGACTGGTGCATGAAAGCTTCGCATATTTTCAACCTTTTGGATGCACGCGGAGCCATTAGTGTGACTGAGCGTGCGGGATATATTGCTCGTGTTCGTGCATTGGCTCGTGGGTGTGCGGCAGGGTACCTGAAGGATCGTGAAGTTAAGGGCTTTCCTCTCCTGAAAGCTCATCAACGTTCAGATGTTCTCGATGACCCATTCGGGCATCATTCAGCGCTTGTGACTTAGCGACAATGACCAAGGAGTTACTGCTTGAGATTGGGACAGAGGAACTTCCTGCCACAGTCATTGAACCGATTCTTGCGCAGATGAGAACTGGCGCAGCAACCCTCTTTCGTGAGAAACATATCGTGTGTGATGCTGTTCGCACGTTTGGTACACCGAGACGTTTGACTCTCTGGGTTCAAGAGTTAGGTACTCAGCAAACGCCTGTAAGCGAAGAAACGCTCGGTCCTCCACGCAAAGCAGCATATGATGAGAAAGGTAATCCAAGTAAGGCGGCAATCGGCTTTGCCTTGGCGCAGGGTGTGAATGTCAGCGAGCTCGTCATCCGCCATACGGCAAAAGGTGAATATGTTGCTGTGGTAAAACGCCACAGAGGACGCGTAACTTTTTCTCTACTGCCTGACTTGTTAGACAATTATCTTCATTCCCTCTCTTTTCCCAAGTCCATGAGGTGGAATTCGAGTGGCGTTCGTTTTGCGCGTCCAATTCGATGGGTTTTAGCGGTGTATGGAGGTAGGACTATCCCATTCGCCTATGCCGGAATCAAGGCTGGCAAGACAACCTTTGGTCATCGCTTTATGATGGCATCGCATCGGGAGAGGAAGACACGCAATGGTTTAAAAGTTAAGGACTTTGCATCATATGCTAACGCCTTGGAGCAGCATGGGGTCATTCTCGATCAGGAGCGGCGGCGAGAGATTATTCGTGATGCGATTGGTGTGGTGGCGAATGACCAAGGAGGTATTCTTGAGTACGATGAGTCTCTCCTCTCGGAAGCGACCTTTTCGGTAGAATGGCCTTACGCTCTTGCCGCAGAATTTGATTCTGCTTATCTCGCTCTTCCCAAGGATGTCATTGTGACTGCTATGCAAGAGCATCAAGGGTTTTTTGCGATGGTTTCAAAAAACCAGACCTTGTTGCCGCGTTTCATTACAGTGTGTAACGTGGAATATGCGGATATGGGAGAGATTAAACGGGGCAATGAACGAGTGTTAGGCGCACGGCTTGCGGATGCAAAATTCTATTTTGAGGAAGATGGGAAAACCTCTCTTGAAGCCAAGCTTCCAAAGCTTCACACAGTGACGTTCCAGCAGCGTCTTGGCTCACTGCATGCGAAGGTTGAGCGGGTTAAGACGCTCGTTGGATATCTCGCGAGGTTGTGGGATTCATCGGCAGAACAAACATGCTGCAGGGTGGCTCAACTTTGCAAAGCCGATCTTGTGACGGGGATGGTCGGTGAGTTTCCAAGCTTGCAAGGCATTATGGGTCGGGAGTACGCCAAGCGCGATGGGGAACCTGACGTGGTCACACAGGCGATTGCCGAGCATTACTACCCTCGATTTTCCGGTGACACTCTCCCGGAGAGTCTTCCTGGTATGGTCGTATCGATCGTTGATCGGATCGACACCATTGTCGGATACTTTGTTGTGGGGTGTGCTCCTACTGGATCACAGGACCCTTTTGGCTTGAGGCGGCAGGCGCAAGGAGTTTTGCAAATCGCTTTAGCAGGGTCCACACCGCTTCCCTTGCGGGATCTTGTGGGAAGAGCGTTGGGCGCGTTTCAGCCAGCATTAGAGTTCGACCGAGAGAAAAACGCAACTGATGTCCTTGGATTTTTTCGACAGCGAATGGAGTCGACCTGTGGCAGTGAAGGCTATCGTTATGACCTTGTGAGGGCGGTACTTGAACGTGATACATTTGATGACCCTCTTGATGTTATGCAACGTGTTACAGCGCTCCAGCATGTTGCATTTGATCCAACATTTGTGGAACTTGTTGGAACCTTCAAGAGGGTGATTAACATTCTCCCTGATTCTCCTCCCTGGGCCATATCTGAGGCGCTCTTTTCTGTTGATGCGGAACGTGAGTTGTACGCACAATTGCAAGAAATTCGTGGTCAAGTAACTGAACATCTAGCGTCTGGAGAGTATGATCGCGCTCTTTCTCTTCTCAGGTCACTCAAGGAGCCCATCGATAAATTTTTCCTTGACGTACTGGTCATGGCTGAGGATTCTGCTGTGCGTGACAATAGGCTTGCACTTCTTAGTCAGTTGCAAATGCTCTTCCACCAATATGCTGATTTTTCACAAGTCGTGATTGAGGTAGAAGGATAGTTGCTTTATTCAGATTTAACAGAAGTAATTGGAAACACCCCAATGGTTGAGATTCGGAGACTCAATCCCAATCCTGACGTCAGGATTTTTGCCAAGCTGGAAGGGTTCAACCCTACGGGAAGCCTTAAAGATCGTATTGTCAAATATATGATTGAGTGTGCTGAGGCTTCCGGTGAGCTTATGAAGGGCAAGATTCTTCTTGAGCCCACAAGTGGGAACACTGGAATTTCACTTGGGATGTTTGCCAAGATCAAGGGATACCCTTTGCGCGTTGTGATGCCAGATAATGTCAGTACTGAAAGACGAGAACTTTTGCATGCGTTTGGGGTCGAGGTGATTCTCAGTTCGGGAAGTGAAGGGACCAATGGTGCAATCCGAATGGCGCAAATGCTGCTGAAAGAGGACGACCAGCATTTTATGCTGGATCAGTACGGGAATCCAAACAATGTCCTAGCGCATTATGAAACCACGGCTGGAGAGATTCTTGATGACCTCAAAAACACTGTGAATTCTATTGACCTTTTTGTTGCGGGTCTTGGGACTGGTGGAACCCTTATGGGGGCAGGACGGCGGTTAAAAGAAGCTTTTCCTAATATGAAAATTACAGCTGTTCAACCGTATCCTAAAGGAGGTTTGCAGGGTCTTCGCAGCCTGATGGATGGATATGTTCCTCCGATTTTTGATATGAGTCGCATAGATATGAATGAAGTTGTCAAGGACGAGGATGCGTTTCGGATGGTGAAACAACTTGCTGCAGTCGAAGGGATTCTTGGAGGCATCTCGTCTGGAGCGGTTGTTTATCGGGCGATTAAAGCTGCCGAACGTATGGAGCATGGCGTGATTGTTACCATACTTCCAGATGGAGGATGGAAATATCTTAGTGAACAAATATGGACAGATGATGCTAGGACTGTGAGTGATCGATTTACCGGTCCGATGTGGTAGGGGGGGTAATGTGGTAGTGAAGAAAACAAGGAAGCCGGTGAAGGCCGTAAAGAAGGCCGTAAAGAAGACCGTAAAGAAGACCGCAAAGAAGGCCGTAAAGAAGACAGTAAGAGAGATCAGGAGCAAGCCAAAGACAATCGCAAAGTATGTATATTTTTTCGGCGACGGAAAGGCTGAAGGGAAGGGTGAACTCAAGGAACTGTTGGGAGGCAAAGGTGCTGGCTTAGCTGAAATGACCAACCTTGGCATTCCTGTTCCACCAGGTTTTACCATAAGTACTGAGGCCTGTGGCGAATATACTCGGCGACGCAGAAAGTATCCTCCGGGGTTATGGGACACTGTCATCAAATACATGAGTCGCTTGGAAAAGACTATGCAGAAATCTTCTCCGAGTATAGGGTTTGGTAATCCTTCCAATCCCCTTCTGGTCTCTGTTCGATCGGGCGCACGGGCATCGATGCCTGGCATGATGGATTCGGTGCTCAATTTGGGTTTGAATGACCAAACTGTCCAAGGACTTATCAAGAAAACTGATAATGAGCGTTTTGGTTACGATGCATACCGTCGTTTTATTGCTATGTTTAGTACCATCGTCATGGACGTAAAGCGTGAAGTTTTTGAGGAATGTTTACACGACAAAAAGACCTCGCTTAGATGTGCCCATGATATTGATCTTGACGCGAGCGCGCTTCGAGAATTGATTGATGAGTTTAAGATCTTAGTACATCGGCATACGGGACGAGATTTTCCACAAAATCCCAGCGAGCAATTAAGAATGGGGATAAATGCGATTTTCGATTCTTGGAATGGTGATCGCGCCATTGCGTACAGGAGAATCTACAAGATTCCGGACGCCTGGGGTACTGCAGTAAATATTATGGCGATGGTGTTTGGCAACATGGGAAATGACAGTGGGACAGGGGTGGTTTTCACGCGCTCTCCATCTTCTGGAGATGCGATGCTTTTTGGAGAATTCCTTTCGAATGCTCAGGGTGAAGATGTTGTTGCTGGCGTTCGCACTCCTCAACCAATTACGAAGCTTGAAGCAACTATTCCGGAAGCGTACAAAGCCCTTACGAAGATTCAGCGCAAACTCGAACGACATTATCGCGATATGCTGGATCTCGAATTTACTGTTCAAAAGGGACAGCTTTATATGCTTCAAACCCGAGTGGGTAAGCGCACTGGCATCGCTGCCGTGAAAATTGCTGTTGACATGGTTAAAGAGCGGCTTATTACAAAAGAAGAAGCGGTTCTACGAGTTGAGCCTGAACACATTGAGCAGTATTTGTATCCCGTATTTGATCCGAACACAGAGGCTCGGTACGCCAAGCAAGGGAAGGGATTGCCTGCAGGTCCTGGCGCTGCTGCTGGGAAAATAGCACTCACACCAGAGCAGGCCATCACGATGAAGGCTGCAGGAGATAGGGTTATTTTGGTGAGAATGGAGACTAGTCCAGATGATATTCATGGGATGAGCGCGTCATCAGGATTCCTTACTGCTCGAGGCGGCATGACCTCCCATGCCGCAGTTGTTGCGCGACAGATGGGTAAGGTGTGTATCGCAGGTTGTGAAACGGTAGAGGTCAACGGAGACTCGTCGGTCCGCATCGGGTCCGCTCGACTTAATCGTGGCGACTTCATTTCAATTAATGGGTTTGACGGCAGTGTGTATTGCGGGGACATTCCTGTCATGGCATCAGAGGTCGTGCAGGTTATTCAGGGGACACTGAAACCTGAGAAGTCTGAGCGATATCAGTATTTTGCAAAGGTCCTGGAGTGGGCGGATATGTTTCGTTCGTTGGACGTTCGAGCTAACGCAGATGTTCCAGATCAGGCAGTCGTAGCACGTGGGTTTGGGGCACAAGGGATTGGTCTTTGCCGAACGGAACACATGTTTTTTGCCGAAGACCGCGTCGAGATCATGCGAAGCATGATCATGGCGCGATCCACTGCAGATCGTATGAAATATCTCGATGATCTGCTCCCTTTGCAAAAGCAAGATTTTATTGGGCTTTACCAACAGATGGATGGCTACCCTGTGACCATCCGGCTGTTCGATCCTCCTCTCCATGAGTTTCTTCCAAAACGAGAGGATCTGATGGTGCAGATTGTGAGGGCAGAGTTGGGCGGGGAGGATTCGAAAAAACTAGCCGAAACAAAACGTATGCTCGCACGTGTAGAGGAACTCCACGAGTTTAATCCTATGCTGGGTCTGCGCGGATGTCGGCTGGGAATTTTGATGCCAGAGATTACCAGAATGCAGGTCCGGGCCATTATTGAAGCTGCGTGTGAAGTTACGAAGGCAGGCGGGAAAATTTTTCCAGAAATTATGGTTCCGCTGATTGGAATTTGGGGAGAGATGAAGACCCAAAAACAAGTGATTCAGGAAGTTGCCTCACAGGTTATGACCGAGTGTGACAGAATTATTCCCTATCAAGTTGGAACCATGATTGAACTTCCACGTGCAACTATTATGGCAGGTGAAATTGCCGAGGAAGCGGAATTTTTTTCGTTCGGAACCAATGATCTTACACAAACTACATTTGGGTTTTCACGTGATGATGCCGCTAAGATTATCGATTTCTATATGACCATGCGTGATCGCTGTCCGCGATGTCAGGCCATTGATATTGATCAAAAGACAATGGTTTGTCGGTCTTGTGAATTCCACATTGTTGAACGGGCAGACAATATTTTGACTGGAGATCCCTTTACCACACTTGATCGACGGGGTGTTGGAGGTTTTATCCAGATTGCCATTGAACGTGGGCGCGCGGCACGTCCTGATCTTAAGCTGGGAATCTGTGGTGAGCACGGAGGTGACCCTAGCTCGGTTGAATTTTGTCACCGTGCAGGTTTATCCTATGTTAGTTGCTCTCCATATCGTGTTCCTATTGCACGTTTGGCTGCAGCTCAGTCTGCCATAAACCATGGGGTTTCTGCTTCTGCACGTCTGGCCTCTCTTCCAACACGACGGATGCGAACTGTCAAAAAACGAGGCAAAATCGCTACTCGTTCTCGTTGATGACGGATGACACCCATATGCGTCTTGCGTTACGTCTTGCCACTAAAGGGTTGGGGAGGACTGGCGCAAACCCTATGGTTGGAGCGGTGGTTGTTAAGAATGGCCATGTTGTTGGGCATGGTTATCATCGTGCTATTGGGGAATCTCATGCGGAAGTAGTTGCGTTGGCGCATGCAGGGAAGAAAGCTAGAGGCTCGTCTTTGTATGTCACTCTTGAGCCTTGTGTCCACAAGAATAAACGAACTTCACCTTGTGTTCCTGAAATTATTTCCAGTGGCGTGACACGGGTGATTGTCGCAATGGTAGACCCAAACCCGGCAGTAAATAGAAGAGGGATTCATGCACTCCTACAGGCTGGAATCGAGGTTGCGGATGGAGCATGCGGGGCACAGGCGTCCCGCTTGAATAGATCGTTTATAAAGCTAATTACAACTGGATACCCTTATGTGACGCTCAAAGTTGCATCCTCTCTAGATGGGAAAATTTCCGTTGCTAATGGCGAATCGCGTTGGATCACTTCAGTGCCTGCGCGACGTTATGTCCATCGACTTCGTTCGCGTGTTGATGCGGTGTTGGTGGGGATTGGGACTGTCCTTGAGGACAATCCATCTCTAACCGTTCGCCTGCCTGGAGAAAATAGACATCAACCTCATCGGGTGATCATTGATTCTCAGCTTCGAGTTTCCCCTGAGGCAAACGTTTTCATAGCATATCAAGGAGTTCGGATGTTCGTTGCATGTGCAATTGCCGATCCCACTAAAAAGGCATTGCTGGAAAAAAAAGGAGTGGAGGTTATTGAAGTCAGTGATGGAAATGGCAGGGTCTCGCTTTCGGATTTGATGGTTCATTTAGGTCGAATGGGATTCGCGCACGTTATGATTGAAGGCGGTTCCCGCATTAGTGCATCTGCTCTTGAAACGGGAATCGTTGACCATGTACTTCTTATGATTGCCCCAGTTTTTCTAGGGGATTGTGGTGTGCGGGCACTTCTCGAAAAAACTACTCAGTCGGCATTGGCAGACCGCATTACACTAACCGATTTGCGTGTCAGGCGCATTGGATCAGATCTCATAATTGAGGGTCGTCCCGATTCCAGTACTTCCACTCTTTCTGCAGGCAATCACGTATAAGTCATAGACTTACGTGATCGTATGACCCACCCCTTTCTGTTCCTCTGCATTGCGGGGGCGAGCTGTTTTTTCAGCTATAACCTCGTCCGAATGCCGGTTTTGTCGATGTTCGCAGGGTCACTCGGCGCCACGCCGGAGGCAATAGGTGTTATTGTCGCCGCTTCGACGATGACTGGGGTGTTTCTCAAGTTTCCTATGGGCATCCTTTCTGACATCATCGGGAGAAGACGTCTTCTGGTTGTTGGGGCAGTTGCTTTTGGAATCACACCCTTCGCGTATCTTCTTATTAAAGATCTCCAGACATTGCTTCTTCTTCGGTTGTGTCACGGCCTTGCAACAGCGGTGTTTGCACCCATCGCTCTTGCGATTGTGGCGGAGATGTTTGCTGAGAAGCGAGGAGAAGGGATTGGATGGTATACCGCATCAACTCAAGTTGGTGCACTACTTGGGCCATTGGCGGGTGGTTTCTTTCTTGATCAATCAACATTTTCCGATGCGTTTGCCCTTGCTGGATCGATTGGACTCTTGGGTCTTTTAGGGGTTCTCCGGGTTCACATTGTTGATACTGCAGCAGTGTCCACGAATTGGACAGAGCAGATGGGCATAAAAAACATCTTTCCCATGATGGCAACTGGCGTGGGATGTATAATCCAAAATAGTTTAGTGCTTGCCGCAAGTGTTGCGGGAATGGCGAAAATGTTTAGTACAGGCGTTCTGATGGCATTTCTTCCGCTCTACGGGTTCTCCGTTGGGTTGAGTGGAACTCAAGTTGGGTTTTTGTTCGGTATCCAAGGTGTGGTTTCACTTGGAGCGAAACCTCTGCTTGGGAGAGCATCTGACGCAATAGGCCGATGGCCATTGATTATGATTGGCCTTGTGCTTTGTGCCCTCGCGATGTCCTGCATCCCATTCACTAGCGAGTTTGAACGATTACTCGTGCTTGCCGGGATGTTTGGGTTTGGTGATGCGGCAGTCATGACGGCAAGCGCCGCATTGGTTGGAGATAGCACAGAACCACGTTTCATTGGTTCTGCAATGGGAGCGTATGGCACTCTCTTGGATATAGGTCATGGCAGTGGACCTGTCATAGGAGGAATCCTCATCTCGAGCATAGGATATCCCGCTGCATTCCTCTCCGCCGGGGGAATCTTTGGCGTTGCGATTGTATATCTTGGAGTTGTCATGAAGACACGAAAGTCGTGTCCTCCCCACGATCTGGACACTACACACTCTTCCAGATA
>CEQE01099312.1_pt1 | contig 10485 bp, 10 predicted proteins | sample 356201 | NCBI WGS metagenome assembly CEQE01 (sample SAMEA2619970, study PRJEB7988) | marine metagenome | biome: marine biome (ENVO:00000447); feature: mesopelagic zone (ENVO:00000213) & marine oxygen minimum zone (ENVO:01000065); material: "saline water (ENVO:00002010), including plankton...
GACCAACAGCTTGGAAGGCTGTGACTCTACCACTGAGTTACTCCCGCTGGCTGCCCCCTGCGCCTGTCACGTACCCGAGCCGTGCTGGTGGCGAGGGGAGGATTCGAACCTCCGAAGCCGCTAGGGCGACAGATTTACAGTCTGTTGCGTTTGACCGCTCCGCAACCTCGCCAATGTTCCGTCGGCGTTCAGCAATCCGCCACGCCGCGCGACCGCCAGGCTGGGCACGCCGTCGGCTGCTGATCACTGCACGTCATGATTCGTACTGGGTGCGATGGTTTCTCGGTACTGCTGGAAAGCGCGCCGTGTATCGGTTGAGTCCATGGAGCTGGCGAAGGGATTTGAACCCCCGACCGGCTGATTACAAATCAGCTGCTCTACCGGACTGAGCTACGCCAGCCAGACCAAACGGGCACTGTAGCACGTCTCATGCCATCCGGCAACCCGTGGCCGCGTGGACCTTTAGGGCTTTTTCGCCCCGCGCCGCTGCCGCACGGCCTCGAACAAGGCCACGCCGGCGGCCACGGAGACATTCAGGCTGCTGACCTGCCCCGCCATCGGAATCGACACCAGCCAGTCGCAGCGCTCCCGGACCAGGCGCCGCAAGCCGCGACCCTCGGCCCCCAGCACGACGGCCGTCGGCAGGGTGAGGTCGATCTGGTCGTACCGCTGGCTGCCGGCGGCATCGAGCCCCACCGTCCAGACACCCGCGGCCTTCAATGTCTCCAGCGTCCTCGCGATGTTGACGACCTCGGCGATGCGCAGATGGGCCAGGGCGCCGGCCGACGCCTTGGCGGCGACCCCATCCAGCCTGGCGGCCCGGCGCGACTGCCGCACGACGCCATCTACGCCAGCCGCCTCCGCCGTCCTCAGGATCGCGCCGACGTTTTGCGGATCTTCGATGCCGTCGAGAACCACCAGGAGGGGCTGGCCGGCCGTCTCCAGCAGATCGTCGAGCGTGTGCGACCGCGAAGGCCGCACCTCGGCCACGACGCCCTGATGCGGATGTCCCCCGGACGATCGGGTCAGCTGAGCGTCGGTCCGGCGGCGCACCATGACTCCGGACGCCTCGGCCAACTGCACCAGCGGGCGCAGTCGGGGGCGCGAAGGATCGGCCACGTCGAGCGAGGTGACCCGGCCCGCCTTGAGCGCTTCCTTGACGGGATTGACGCCGTAGACGACCACACTAGATTCCCAGCGCCTTCGCGAACGCCGCCGCAGCATCCTTGGATGGGGCGCCTTGCGCCCCAAGCCCCAGCTCGGCCCTTCGCGGGGGCCCCATGCCCCGCGCCAGGGCCTCGCAGGTCCGCCGTGCGGACCTCTCCCGGCATTGCTCAGCCTTGCTCACTCGATCCCCAGCGCCTTGGCGAAGGCCGCTGCTCGCTCGCGGCAACCAAGAATCGGTCGGACGCCTGAGCCCGAAGGCAGTTCGGCACCCTTGTCGATCGCCGGCACGGCGCGGTCCAATTCCATTCCGTCGCTCCGACCGGTCAACGCCACCCGGATCGGGTGGAACAGCGCGCGTCCCTTGCAGCCCGTGGCTGTTCGCATCGCGGTCTTGAGTTCGCGAAATCCGTCGCCGTCGATCCTCGGACGGGCGGCCAGCTCCGTCGCCAGCGCGCCGATCACCCGCATGGCGTCAACACCCTCGACCTCGCGCCGGATCTCCGGGTCGGCCAGGGCCTGGGCGACGTCGAACTCGAACAGAAATCTCAGCCGCCCGGGAATCTGTTCGACGCGATCGACCGCGTCCACGGCCAACGACGCGATCTCGCCGAGGAATGCCGAGCCGGCGCCGTCGGGACCGGTCGCGAAGCCCGCGGCGGCGAAAGACGGCGTCGCCAACTCCAACAGCCGGTCGTGCGGCAACGCCTTCATGTAGTGGCGGTTCACCCACGCCAGCTTCTCGGGGTCGAAGACGCTCGCGCTCCGCCCGACGTCGGCGATCCGAAAACGGCGCGCCAGCTCCTCGATCGGAAGGATCTCGTCGTCGCCGCCCGGGGACCACCCCAGCAGCGCGAGGTAGTTCGCGAGCGCCTCGGGCAGATAGCCACGCGCGCGGTACTCGGCCACCGAGGTCACCCCGTGCCGCTTGGACAGCGGCGCGTGGTCGGGCCCCATGACGAGCGCCAGGTGGGCGAACGTCGGAGGCGTGAAGCCGAGCGCCTCGTAGAGCAGCAGCTGACGCGGCGTATTGGAGATGTGATCCTCCCCACGCACCACGTGGGAGATCTGCATCAGTGCGTCGTCCACCACGACGGCGAAGTTGTAGGCCGGCCGACCGTCCGATCGCACGATCACCGGATCGCCGATCACGTCGCCGCTGAAGCGGACCGTCCCCCGCACCAGGTCCTCGAATTCGACCTGGCCGACCTCGGGAACGGCGAACCTCAACGCCGCGCGTTCGCCCGCCTCGAGCCGGCGGCGGACATCCTCAGCTGGCAACGCGCGACAGGTGCCCGGGTAGCTCGCCGGTCGCCCCGCCGCGACGGCGGCCCGGCGGTCGGACTCGAGCTGATCGGCCGAACAGAAGCAGTGGTAGGCGGCGCCTCGTCCAAGCAACTCCTGCGCGTGCTCCCGGTAGATCTCCAGCCGCTCGGACTGCCGGTAGGGACCATGCGCACCGTCGACACCGGGCCCCTCCTGCCACGCCAGACCGAGCCACCGAAGGTCGTCGAGGATTCCCGCCTCCGATTCGGAGGACGAGCGCTCGGCATCGGTGTCTTCGATCCGCACGACGAAGGCGCCGCCGGCGTTGCGGGCGGCGAGCCAGTTGAACAGCGCGGTCCGGGCATTGCCCACGTGGAGCTGACCGGTGGGGCTCGGGGCGAAGCGAAACCTCATCGTCATGCTCGTGGCCCGCCACCCTCGCGGTTCCCCGCCGCCGGCGATCCCAACTGCGCCACGGCGTGCACCGCAATCGCCTCGCCGTGCCCCAGCGGGCCAATGCCCTCGTTCGTCTTCCCCTTGATCCCGACGTCGGCTGGTGAGACCCCGGCGGCCTCAGCGACCTTCGTCCGCATGGCCTCGAGATACGGACCGAGCTTCGGCTGCTCCGCGATGATGACGACGTCGAGATTCCGCACGGCGAGGCCCCGCTCGCCGACAATCGCACGGGCCCGGGCGAGCAGATCGAGGCTGGAGACGTCCTTCCAGGCCGGATCCGAGTTGGGAAAGTGCTGTCCGATGTCGCCCGCGGCGGCCGCCCCCAGCATCGCGTCGACGACGGCGTGACAGACGGCGTCCGCGTCGGAGTGGCCGAGCAATCCTCGGTCGTGCGGGATGGTCACGCCGCCGAGCACGAGCGGCCGCCCCGACACCAGCCGGTGCAGGTCGTATCCGATTCCGATGCGCATCCCCTCGCTCCCTCCGGGCGCCCCGACGCGGAGGCGCGCATTCGCCAGATCGGTCGCCGTCGTCAGCTTCACGTTTCCCGGATCGCCGTCGACCAGCCGCACCGTATGGCCGGCCCGCTCGACCAGCATCGCCTCGTCCGTCACCGCCATCCCAGCCACACCCAGCGCCAGCCCATCCTCGAGCACGCTGCGCCGGAACACCTGCGGCGTCTGGGCCAGGTAGATCGTGTCGCGTGGCAGCGTCGTGTCGACCACCGGCGCGCCGTCGGCGCGGTCGGCCAGTTTCACCGTATCCCGGGCCGTCACCGCGGCGACGGCCGCACCGCTTTCGAGCGCGGCGTCCAGCGTGCGATCGATCACGGCGGCCGACACGAACGGGCGGGCGGCATCGTGCACGGCCACCAGATCCGCGTGTGGCGGCACGAGCGCGAAGCCGCAGGTGACCGAATCCTGACGCCGCGGCCCGCCGGCCACCACGTGGGTCGGCGTCCGACGGCCGGTGACGTCCGGGCCGTAGCGCTCCGCGAGTTCCGCCGGCAGCACGACGATGATCTCGTCGACGCGCGGGTGACGATCGAACGCATCGAGACTGTGCCCGAGCACGGTCGTCTCACCGAGCGGCAGAAACTGTTTCGGGGTCTCGCCGCCCATCCGGACGCCGCTGCCTCCCGCCGCGATGATCGCCACGATGTGCATCTGAATGGCTCGCTCTCTACTCCGCCGCCTCTGCGGCGGCGACCCAGCGCGTGATCCCCTGTGGCGCCACGAACTCCGCCATGCGCGCCGCGGTCATCTCGATCGTCGACGTCACCCGGCCGGCCTCGACCGCAGCGGGCACGAACACGACGAGCAGGGCGCTGGCGGTCGACGACGAGATCATCGTACGTGCCGAGTCCGACGACGGATTGCCGAACGCCCCGGTCCGGTCGGCCAGCACCAGACGCCCGTCGAGGTGGACGTCGTCCTTCCGGATGCCCGGGTAGGCTTCGCCCGAGCGGCCGCGGCGGCAGACGATCCCGCCGCTGATCCGATCGGCGTCGTAGAGCCCGAACGGCAGGCGCGATTCCATCGAACACCAGTTGCAGACGTCGACCAGGGCGTTGACCCGCGGCAGCGGGTCGCCGCGGCGGACCCGGCGCAGCAGCGCCTCGGATGACGGCCGCCGCCGCGTCGGGTCGATACCGAATTGGCGATACAGGGCGCGGACCGCGACGGTCACGTCGTCCTGGTCCGGCTGTCGCAGCATCTCGGTCGCGGCCGCTTGCAGCGGGCCATCCAGCGCCGGCTCGCGCACCTCGACGTGGAGGCCAGTCAGTCGCAGACCGGCCAGACGAACGATCGTGCCAAGTTCCGGTTCGATCACGAAGTCGTGCTCGGCCGTATCGTCCACGCCGGTCATTCGGCCGTCTCCCCGCTCGCCGGCGTGTCGTCACAGTCTACGGCGGTCTCGACGATCCGCTGGACGCGCGCGGCCAGATCCGCCGCGTCGTCGCGCGACAGCCCTGCGGTCGCAATGGGACGATGGAGGGTCAGCCTGACCTGCCCCGGGCAGGTCATCAGCCGGCCGCGCCGCATCACGTGCCGGCTGCCCGTGACCGACACCGGCACCACCGGCAGGCCGGCCTCGATGGCCAGGACGAAGATCGCCTTCTTGAACCGGCGGAGCCGGCCATCGATCGACCGCGTCCCCTCGGGAAACACGATCAAGGAACGGCCTCGCGCCATGATGGTCGTGATCCGCCTGAAGACCTCCGTCCCAGGCCGAGCCCGGTCGACCAGCACATGGCCGGTTCGCGCCAGGTGCCACCCCAGCACCGGGAACCACCCCAGCGACGCCTTCGCGATGATCCGGAGTTGCACGGGCAGGGACCAGAAGATGATGGGAATGTCGTAGATGCTCTGATGATTCGAGGTGAACACGTAGACCTCCCCCGGCGCGACCAACTCTCGACCGCGGACGTCGACGTCGACGCCCGTGGTCGCCAGGATCAACCACGACCAGGCTCGCGCGCAGCCGTGCCCGAAGTCCCCGTATCCCCCGAGCACGCTCGAGCCGAGCGACAGGGCGCCCAGCACGAGCGTGTACACCCCGATCGCGGGAATCAGGAAGAACACCGTGCGCCACCAATGAAATGGAGGGATCGACACTCGCAGCAATCGGCCGGGCGAGCGGGTCAGGCCCGCGCGCGGTTGACGTGCTCGTCCTTCTGGGGCGTCTCCGCCGGCTGACTCCGGGCCGGCCCGCCGGCTTCAATATAGCGTCCGAAGATCATTTTCCCGGCTGTCGTCTGCAGGACGCTAGTCACGACGACGTCGATGGTCTGACCGATCAGCCGCCGCGCGTTGTCGACGACGACCATCGTGCCATCGTCGAGGTAGGCCACGCCCTGGCTGTATTCCTTGCCTTCCTTGAGGATGAACACCTGCATGAACTCGCCTGGCAAGACGACCGGCTTGAGCGCATTGGCCAGCTCGTTGATGTTGAGCACCTCGACACCGCGGAGCTGAGCGACCTTGTTCAGGTTGAAGTCGTTGGTGACGATCTTGCCCGGCAGCTCGCGCGCCAGCTCGATCAGCTTCAGATCGACCTCACGGATGCCCGGGAAATCCTTGTCCGAGATCTGGACCTCGGTCCACGTCATCTTCTGGATCTTCTGGAGAATGTCGAGGCCCCGGCGTCCGCGGTTCCGCTTCAGCGAATCCGCCGAATCGGCCACCGCTTGCAGTTCCCGCAGGACGAACTGGGGCACGACGAGCGCGCCGTCCAAGAAGCCCGCCTCGCACACGTCGGCGATTCGACCATCGATGATGGCGCTGGTGTCGAGAATCTTGAAGCGGTGCTGCGGGCTCGAGTCTCGAAACACACCGACCCACCGCGCCGGGTCGAGCCAGTCGCTCTTCCTCACACCGATCATCAGTCCGAGATAGGGCAACGCGACGAGCACTCCGCCGTACAGCCCTAGCAGCCGTCGATCGGCGATCTGGGCGGTCGGCACGAGGCCGGCGATGGCACCCGCGAGTCCAAGGCCAGCCAGAGCGCCGCCGACGCCGCCGAGCACCCGGGTGCCGGGCACGTCCCGCACGGCGCGCTCGATCGCCAGCACGACCCCGGCAAGGCCCACGCCGGCTCCGGCGTTCAAGCCGAGCTGCCCCGGGAAGGGGCCCAGGACGATCGCGACTCCAGCGACGAGCAGGACGAGCGGCAGGCGCGATAGCAGCCAGATCATCGGAAGGACGCTCCCGCGTCCCTACTCTAGCAGTCCGTGGTGAAGGTGGCGAGTGGCACCGAGCGCGTCGCGGTGGGCGGATCTCGCTAGAAGCGGTTTTACAACCTCCGCCGGCATTCGGCCGCCGCGGCATCCCATCCTGCGGCGTTGCTCGTCGTTCGAATACTCCCGGTATGTTCGCTCCTCGCGCCTTGCAGGCCGGGTGCCTCGACGACCTCGGTGCTACGCCTGAGGCTGTGAAACCACTTCTAGGGAATCAAGGCGTCCAGCGCCTCGTCGACCGTTCGCACCGCAACGATGTCGCACCCGGGCGAATCGGTCGAGTCCTGATTGGCTTCGGGCACGACACAGCGCCGGAATCCGAGCTGCGCCGCCTCGCGGACCCTCAGCGCGGCCTGGCTGATGCCGCGCACCTCGCCCGCCAGCCCGATCTCGCCGAAGACCGCGGTGTGCGCCTCGATCGGCCGATTCTTCACGCTCGACGCCACGGCGGCGACGATACCCAGATCGGCCGCGGGCTCGCTGACGGTCATGCCGCCCGCGATGTTGACGAAGACGTCGTCGCCCATGACGCTCAGGCCGACCCGCTTCTCGAGCACCGCCAGCAGAAGCGCCAGTCGATGCTGGTCGATGCCACTCGCCGTGCGCCGGGCATTGCCGTAGGCCCCGGTGCTGACGAGCGCCTGGACCTCGACGAGAATCGGCCGCGAGCCCTCGACGCAGCAGAGCACGGCCGAGCCCGGCGCCCCGGTCGACCGCTCGGCCAGAAACAGCTGCGACGGGTTGGCCACGGGGACGAGGCCGGCGTCGGTCATCTCGAACACGCCCAGCTCGCTCACCGCGCCGAATCGGTTCTTGACCGCCCGAATGACGCGATGCGACTGAAACCGTTCGCCTTCGAAGTACAGCACCGCGTCGACGACATGCTCCAGGGCTTTGGGCCCGGCGAGCGCGCCGTCCTTGGTCACGTGGCCCACGAGGAAGGTGGGAATGTTGTGGCTCTTGGCGCCGAACAGCAGCTGGGTGGCCGCCTCGCGGATCTGCCCGATGCTGCCCGGCGCCGACTGCAGCTTCACCGAAAAGACGGTCTGCACCGAGTCGACGATGATGAGCGCCGGCTGACGGCGCGCGATTTCCTCGAGGACCCGCTCGAGGCAGGTTTCGGCCAGCAGATAGAGCGGCGCGCGCCCGATGCCCAGCCGCTCACCACGCACCTTGATCTGATGCTCCGATTCCTCTCCCGAACAGTAGAGCACCGGCCCGACCGATTCCGCGACCCGCGCCGCCGCCTGCAGCAGCAGCGTCGACTTGCCGATCCCGGGCTCCCCACCGAGCAGCACGAGCGACCCCGGGACGACGCCGCCGCCGAGGACGCGGTCGAGCTCGTCGATCCCCAGCGACACCCGGTCCATCCGCGCCATCTCGACGTCGGCGTAGAGCTGGGCGCCGGATGACCCGGATGAAGATGACGAGCTGAGGCTGGTCCGGGCAGCATCGCCCGGCGGCGCCGGCGCGGTGCGCTCCTCGACGAGCGAGTTCCACGCGTCGCACTCGGGGCAGCGGCCCAGCCATTTCTGGGTCTGAGCGCCGCAAGACTGGCAGACGAAGTAGGTGCGGGACTTCATCGCGTGGACCGGATCCGCGCCAGCGGGAACTCGACGGACGGCCGACTAGTGGTACGCCGTCGTCTGGTTCTCGAACCGCGTGATCTCCTTCAAGAACGCGAGGCGCACGACGCCGGTGGGCCCGTTGCGCTGCTTGCCGATGATGAGCTCCGCCGTGTTCTCGTTCTCGGGCTGCGGGTCGTACTGATCCTCGCGGTAGATGAACACGACGACGTCGGCATCCTGCTCGAGCGCACCCGACTCCCTCAAGTCGGAGAGCAGCGGACGATGGTCGGAGCGCGATTCGGGCGCCCGGCTGAGCTGCGACAGCGCGACGATCGGGATGTTCAGCTCCTTCGCCAGCCCCTTGAGCGACCGCGAGATCGATGCCAACTCCTGCGTTCGATTCTCGAAACGCCCCCGCCCCTGCATCAGCTGGAGGTAGTCCACCACGAGCAGATGCAAGCCGTGCTCGGCCACGAGTCGCCGTGCCTTCGCGCGCATCTCGAGCACACCGACCGCGGCGCTGTCGTCGATGAAGACGCGGGCCTCCGCCAGCGTGCCGAGCGCGTGGGACAGCTTCGCGTAGTCCGCCTCGCCGAGGAATCCGCCCCGGAACCGATGGGCATCGATCCGGGCTTCGGAAGTGAGCATCCGCATGAACAGCTGCTCCTTGGACATCTCGAGGCTGAATATGCCGACGGTCATGTCGGTTTTCGTCCCGACGTGCTGCGCGATGTTCAGTACCAGGCTCGTCTTGCCCATCGACGGCCGCGCCGCGACGATGACCAGATCCGACGGCTGCAGCCCGGAGGTCATCGCATCGAGGTCGGTGAAGCCCGTGGGCACGCCGGTAATGAGGCCTTTGTGCTCCTGAAGTCTTTCGATCGCCTCGAAGCTCCCCTGGACCAGGTCCCGGAGCGGCACGAATCCGGCGCGGATCCGATCCTCGGCGATCTCGAAGATCGCCCGCTCCGCGTCGTCGAGCTGCAAGTCGGCATCGGCCTCGGCCTGGTAGGCCGTGGCGAGAATCTTGTTGGCCGAGAAGATGAGATTGCGAAGGGTCGACTTCTCCTTGACGATCTTCGCGTAGTACTCGACGTTGGTCGATTTCGGCACCCCGTCGACGAGTGCCGCGATGTAGGCTGGCCCGCCCGCGTCGTCCAGGTCGCCGGAACGCCCCAGCTCTTCCTTCAACGTGACGAAATCGATGACCTCGTTGCGCTCACTGAGCGCGATCATCTTGTCGAAGATTCGGCGGTGGGCGTCGCGATAGAAGTCGCGAGAGTCGATTAGCTCCACCGCGAGGTTGAAGGCGTCGTTGTGAATCAGGACGGCGCCGAGCACCGACTTCTCGGCTTCCAGATTGTGCGGAAGCGATCGCTCGGCCGCGGCGGTTTCCGCCATCGGATCCCCGCGCTACTCCTCGCCGGCGTCCCGGACGACCTTGACGGCCACGTGGGCCGTGACGTCGCGATGAACCTTGATCGGCACGGAGAACTCACCCAGCGCCCGGATCGGGTCGTCCAGCTGGATCTTCCGCTTGTCGACGTCGATCTGCCGGGCGGTCAGGCAGTCGGCGATGTCGGCCGACGTGACCGACCCGTACAGGGTCTCCTGATCGCCCACCCGGCGCGCGACGACGCATTCGACCGACGCCAGCTTCGCGGCAAAGGCCTCCGCCGCCTGCTTCTCGGCGGCTTCACGAACCTCGGCGAGCTTTCGCTCCCGATCGATCTGCCGGCGATTGTTGTCGGTCACCGGCAGCGCCAGCTTCCGGGGCAGCAGGTAGTTCCGGGCGTAGCCCGCGGCGACCTTCACGACGTCGCCGCGACGCCCCAGATTGTCGATGTGTTCCCGAAGAATGATTTCCATCTGATGCACCCCAACCCGCCGGCGCCCGCGGCGCCGAGTCAGGTCACAACGCTCGCGCCTAGTCGGTCACGTACGGAACGAGCGCCAGCTGCCGCGCTCGCTTGATCGCGGTCTGCAACTTCCGCTGGTGCATCGCGCACGTGCCCGAAAGGCGGCGCGGCTGAATCTTGCCCCGTTCGGGAATGAACGGCATCAGCATCCGCACATCCTTGTAGTTGATGTAATCGATCTTGTCGACGCAGAACCGGCACACCTTCTTGCGTCGGAAGAGGCCGCCGCCCTTGCGTCCGCCGCGCTCCTCCTTCTTTCCCTTTCCGCCGCGGCCGCCGCGTCCACCTCGTTGGTCAGCCATGCACTCCCCCTATGCTTCCTTCGATTCGGTTGACGTCGCGGCGGGCGCCGGTGCGTCGGCCGTCGCCGGAG
>CEQE01146518.1_pt1 | contig 10481 bp, 10 predicted proteins | sample 356201 | NCBI WGS metagenome assembly CEQE01 (sample SAMEA2619970, study PRJEB7988) | marine metagenome | biome: marine biome (ENVO:00000447); feature: mesopelagic zone (ENVO:00000213) & marine oxygen minimum zone (ENVO:01000065); material: "saline water (ENVO:00002010), including plankton...
TTCGCAGCCTTACCGTAGGCGATCCGCATCGTGTTCTTCACGGAACTGTCGTCGCATTCGTCGTGGCCGGATTGACGCTCGCTCCCCAACTCAATGGCGCTGTCGGCGCCTCGTCAACAATTGGCGCAATCACGACAAACGGCCAATCCAGTCGCGTCGAATCCGCTGATCGCGAAGGTATCCCTGAAAATCCCGCGACCTGCGGCGTCGCCGTGCCAATCACTAGTCTGGACGGATTTCTACAAATCCGAAACATTGCCTTCCACCTCGGAGTGCAGATAATCGCCAGCCGGAATTTCGCCATCGACGCCGAACGCTCAAACGCTCGTGGATCCGCGATGAGTAGGATAGGATCGGGCAACAAGTCAGTCGTTCCGGTTGAAGCCGAGAACAGGTTCACAACCGGTCCTCTGCGCGCCCGCGGTGTGGTTGAAATCTCTTCATTCCCACTTCAGCGAATCGCTTAGAAGCGACAGAATCACAAGAGATTGACCAGTTTGTTGCGCAGAACAATGCGTACGATCGACAGCACAACCGCGCTGCTCATGATGAAGACGACCGCGGACCAACTCCACGGATATATGACTAGACCGAACGCGGTTCCCGCGGCCGGTGGATACTCAGTGTTTGTGGAGACCATCAGCAGCGTCCCCAGGCCGACGGCGAGTGCGGCCGCAACGTCGGCAACGAACCGTGAATCTTGAGCGGCCGAATCTACAATCGAAACCATCGTCAGAGCGGAAATCAGCGCCCCTGCGATCACCGCGGCGAGGTGTCCGCCGATGACCCTCCTCGGCGTCGACGCGACGCTGTCTGGGAATACGAATATCGTGAACGCCGTCGAAGCGACAGCGACGACAATTGCAGCGCGGAATACCGCGTCTTCGACCAGTAGAACCAGAATCAGCGATACGGTCGCCAATCCGGATTGGAACAAGTAGTTCTTGGGACGCACCCGTATCCGGTGGTCGAAGACATGCCACAACAGCGTTGCCTGGTTGGCGGCAGGGCGGAGACGTCTGGGCATATGGGGATGCGGCGGTCTCAAGCGCTTGCGGCTCCTCACTGCACCCTGAGGATTCGGCTACAGGGATTCATACGATAAAGGCGTCAAAGGCTGGAGTGCAAGGGCAACATGCGCGACGAATCGACGTGTACACTGCGTTGACATTGAGAGCGACCGCCCGTAAAATCGCTGATAGCGTTCGAGCGTAAGTCAAACTGCAATACAACCGCACGACACAAGCCGCTCCGCTTCCCTTCACGAACGACAAGACCGTCGTCGGGTTGCGCCCGCCGGATTCACCGTCGCGAGGATCGATTTGCGAGAGACCTGGGAACCGAAACCTGGCGATAGGGTAATCAGGCATCCTCGCCAAAAGGAACTCGAACCCGTCCAAGTTACGGTCGAGCAACGTAGAGTCCAGTCGCGGGTGGTTGCTTCTCCGCTCATCATCATCTACACGTTCGCCGCTCTGATCGCAATCGGAACGGTCTTGTTGTCACTGCCGTTTACCCACGTTGGCGGCGGCTTCACCCCTTTCGTGGTAGCCCTCTTCACTTCGACCTCGGCCGTCACCGTGACCGGGCTCGTGGTGAGGGACACCGCTGCGTACTGGACCACCGGCGGGCAAGCAATTCTGCTCGCTCTGATGTTCGTCGGCGGACTGGGTTTCATGACGTTGGCCACGTTCTTCTTGATCCTTATCGGGCAGCGAGTGACCTTGACCCAACGACTGCTAATACGCGAAGGGTTGGGCGTTAGGCAATTGGGCGGGTTGGTCGGACTCTCCATGCGGATCGTCGCTTTGGCCGTCGGCATCCAGATAGTTGGGTTCGTCGCTCTTGCGATCAGATTCTGGTTCCTTTACGACCCGGGCGAGGCGCTATGGCAGGCTGCATTTCATGCGGTGTCCGGATTCAACAACGGCGGATTCATAATCTTTAAGGAAGAAGGCGGCACTGCCGCGTTCAAGTCGGACGGTGCCGTGATCGGCGTCATCATGGTGTTAACGATTCTCGGAGGCCTCAGCTACGCGGTTATGGTCGACGTGGCCAAGAATCGAAAATTCACACTGCTGGGTCTCAACACAAAACTTGTGCTGATCATGACGCCCTTGCTGCTGGTCCTGGGCATGGGACTGTTCCTGGCGTTCGAATATCAGAATGCTGGAACTTTGGGAGATCTGTCGGTCGGCGAAAAACTCACGTCAGCGTTGTTCGAGTCGGTCAATACCAGATCCGGTGGCTTCAGCGTGGTCGACTATACCGCCACGAAGCAGCACACGAATTTCATCATGACCAGTTTCATGTTCGTCGGCGGAGCGTCGGCCTCCGTTGCCGGCGGAATCAAAATCAACACCGCGGCTGTCGTGTTGGTGGCGGTGCTGTCCACGATTCGCGGACGGGCGCACGCTTCGGCATTCGGCAGAGAGATCGCCGAAGAGCAGGTTCGGCGAGCGCTGGGCGTTGGCGCGATCTCGACCGTAATCGTATTCGTGATCGTTCTGTCGTTGGTGTTCACGAACAGCGAGTTCGATTTCCTCAGCCTGTTGTTCGATGCTGTGTCAGCCTTCGGAACCGTGGGTTTGAGCACCGGAATCACGGAGAAGCTGTCGACGTCAGGGCAGTTCGTTCTCGTTGTCGCGATGTTCGTCGGCCGAATTGGGCCGTTCGCTCTCGGTTTGGCGTTGACACAACGCACGGAAGGGGACCGGTTACGGTTCGCTCAAGAACGCGTTACAATAGGTTGACCAAAATGGAGTGCAGCAGCCAGGATCAAGTGAATCAAAGATGAAAAGACAGATCGCAGTTATGGGCTTGGGCAGGTTTGGTTCTTCGGTTGCCAGGTCTCTTTACAACCTCGGTCACGACGTGCTTGCCATCGACAAGGACGAGACTCGAGTCCAAGGAATCATGGGCCAGGCGACTCACGCGCTGACCGGAGACTGCACCAACGACGCGGTGCTCAAGGAATTGGGCATCTCCGATTATCACGCCGCTGTCGTCGCGATCGGTTCCGACGTCGTGTCGTCGATCATGGCTTCGGTGCTTTTGAAGACGATGGGCGTTCCGTACGTCGTGTCGAGAGCGCACAACGAACTCCACGGCAACACGCTTGAGCGAATCGGCGTCGACAAAGTCGTCCATGCCGAAGAGGAGATGGGAAACCGTCTGGCTCACAGCATGTTCAACCCCAACGTTGAAGAGTACCTCGAAATTACTCCTAACTTCGGGATCAGCAAGCTCAAGATTCCGCCTAAGTTCGTGAACATGAGCCTCAAAGAGCTGGGATTCTCGAGCCCGAGGAACAAATACGGACTTGTGGTCTTGGCCATACGAAGAGGCAAAGACATCACGTTGAATCCCGACACCGATGATCGACTCCGCGCCGGCGACTGGCTTGTGTTGGCCGGTCGCGACGACATGCTCGACCGCCTGGAAGCGATCGCCGAAGACATCTCCCCGGTCGGCGCCAGGCTCTAGCGACTCGCTAATCGCCTGATCGGTTCTCCGCAATCGTCCGAAACGAGATCAATCCGATTGGAACGGTGAAGGATTGAAGGTAGGTTCTGTATTGGTCCCCGTAACGGGTGACCCGAACGACGAAGACATGGTTCGTCTGGCTTGTGAATTGCTCGAATCCAGCCGTAGCCGAGTTCACATCCTTTACGTGATCGAAGTCGAACGAAGCGTCCCGGTCGATTCTGAAGTCGCTCCGGAGGCTGCCAAGGGCGAACAGGTCCTGAAGGATATGGAGCAGGTCGCGCGGAACTACAAATGCCAGATGGTTGCTGAGCTCGTGCAAGCCCGCACCGCGGGCGCCGCCGTGGTGCACCAAGCCGTGGACAAAGGCGTCGAGGCAATCGTACTGGGCACGTCACACCTCGAAAGATTCGGAGCCTATGCTCTGACCGAGCCCATCCCCTACATCCTGAAGAACGCTCCATGCCGCGTGCTGATTTCACGGTCGGCCCCGGTTAAGGTGCAAGCCGGTCGCCCGTAGGGCGGTCGGAGTAGTCCACCAACGGTATTCGAGACGTGATCGCGCGCCAAGAAATGAGCAGACCCGGCCTTCGACTGGTCATTGTCGTCGGCTGCGGTCGCACCGGTGCCGCGATCGCCGCGACCATGTCCGAGACCGACTCCACGGTCCATATCCTCGATATCGATGCAACCGCATTTGACCTGCTGCCTGTCGGACTTGTCGATCAAGGGCATATCGTCCCGATTCTCGGAGACGGCACGTTGGAGCGAGATCTGCGGCGAGCGTCGACCCAAGATGCAGACGTCTTCATTGCTGTTTCCGGCAAAGACACAGCTAACGCTCTGTCGGCCCAGATAGCGCACCACATATTACGGGTCCCCAAAGTGATCTGTCGGCTGGGCGACCCAGTCATGAAAGAGATGTACGAGGGACTTGGGCTCGCGACCGTGAGCCCAACCGGCCTTGTGACCGACCTGATTATCGATGCGACCGACGGGTAGGTGAGATGTACATTCTGATTGTAGGCGCCGGCCGAGTTGGCGCTGCCGTGGCACGACAGCTTCTGATGGCCGAGCACGAGATAACAGTGATCGACAATGATCCCGAGCGGTGCATGGTCATTGAGGAGGAGTTCGGCGGCGTAGTCGTCCTCGGCGAAGGCGCCGAGGCGGCAATTCTTGGCCGGGCCGGCGCGAACCGAGCCAACGTTTTCATTGCGACTACTCGCCGTGACGACGATAACTTGGTCGCGTGCCAACTGGCCAAACACTGGTTCGGCGCAACCCGAGTCGTCGCCTTGGTCAACGTTCCGGAGCACGTGGAGCTGTTCAACCGATTGGGAATCGATGTCTCGGTGAACACCGCGCAACTCCTCGTGGACAAAATCGAAGACAGCCTCAGCACGATGCTGACCGAAGAAGTCGGAGGCTTTTGATGGCGGATCGGCTCGCATTTCTCGGACCGGCGGGCTCGTACTGCGAGCAGGCCGCGATCGCCTACGGGCCGAACGCCGAGTTAGTTCCGTTTACGGGAATCCCGGCTGTCGTGGCATCCGTCGACCAGGGTTTGGCGGAAGAAGCCGTCGTGCCGATCGAGAACAGCCTGGAGGGAGGAGTCACCTTCACGCTCGATCTGTTGATTCACCAGACCGATTTGAAGATCAAGCACGAGGTGGTGGTGCCAATCGAGCATTGCCTGCTGGTCGACGGCGACCTGAACGCCGGAGACATCGAAGCCGTGTACTCGCATCCGCAGGGGCTTGCTCAGTGCCGCGCGTATCTGACCCGAAACATGCCCGACGCTGCTCACGTGGCTTCGCTTAGCACTTCCGGCGCCGTCGAGGACATGCGGAACAGCTCAGTGCCCGCCGCCGCCATCTCCAGCCTGCGAGCCGCCCAGCTATACGACGCTCGGATCTTGGAGCGAGGGATCGAAGACGAGCACAACAACCAGACACGGTTCGTCGTTCTCGCGCGAGAAGACCAGTCTCGGACCGGCACTGACAAGACCTCGATCTGCTTCGATTTCAGGAGCGACGCCCCGGGAATGCTGCACGCGGCCTTGGGCGAATTGGCTAGACGCGACATCAACCTGGTGAAGATAGAGTCGCGGCCTGACAGACGCAGCCTGGGCCGGTATGTGTTCCTCATCGACATGGAGGGCCATCGAACCGACCCCCAAGTCGCGGACGCTCTGGGTGCTTTGGAGTCCGCAGCTTCGATGTTCAAGGTGCTGGGTTCGTACCCGATGTCCGTAAACTCCGCCGTCAAGTAACGGGGCCACAACTCGTCATCGCGTAAGCGAAGCGCGGTCGGACCCCCCATCCGCTGATCCCGTCACACGCGGTGGGCGTCCGATCCGGTGCGATTGCAAGGCGTTCCGTCGAGCGCCGCTTTACACCTACTGATCCGCACTGTCCTTTTTGACCGAGGCATATGTCGCGGTTCGTGAGGATCATCGCGTGTTTCCATTGTCGTCGAATTCCAGCGAAACGCATCACGTCCGACGATTCCCTGCACAATTTGAATTGACGAGCCATCAATGCATGAGAAATGTTGATGCGTGGACATCCCAAGTAATGGCGATGATCACGGGCGAATACCTGGGCTTCACGTTGAAATGGCGGTATGATCGGCAGCGAACATAGGCTTGACCACCGGCAACCGGCCCTCGCTAGCCATGCCGCCCGCGTTGCGGTAGCCGACAGTGTGATCCGCGTGCAGACGCCGATGAAAAACGCGGTGACCTGATGCGCATGTGCAATTGCCCAGAACAGAGGTGCTCAGATGATCTCTCGAACCCGGCTCGTGTTGATCGCGGTCTCTGCCGTTACGATAGCATCCCTTCTTTGGCTGCTGCCGGTATTCGCGGTGACCGGGAGTGTGAAGTTCATCGATCCGACTGATTCAACGAAAGACCTCACTTGGGCTCGGCAGGGCGGTCAGGTTGGTCTCGAAGTCACGGACTCCGATCTGAACGTAGCTGTCAAGCGAGTGCTGCTGCCGGTCGACATGACCACCAACGCTGCCACAGCTGCCACCACCAACGGGCTAGCGACCTTCACGCTGAGCACAACCACCACTGCCTCGGCAACCGCGACCACATCTTTGACGACGGTTGCCACTGGCGACACCGTTTTGATCGGAATTAACACAAACGGCGTCATGCTCGGTACGGAGACGGTCAGGAGAGTGTTGTCCATTAACATGACCACCGGCGTCGTGACCTTGAACAAACCGCTCAACGCGACGAACGCCGCTGCGGGGATATTCAAAGTGAACGTGGGGGGCATCCCGCTCGCTTCAGCGGACAATTGCCCCACGTGCGGGGCGGCTCAACAGGTTTTAGGCACGACGTTCTCGAACATCGGCAACAACATCTTCACGTTGGCATCGGTTCCCGTGGTAGACCAAGGCGGATCCGGAACTGCGATGAGCGTAGCGAACCGCTTCGCCACCGCCAATGCGGACACCGCGATAAACGTCAACGACCTGTACCTCGCCACCGCGGCTGGCGCGGCTGCAACTGGCGTCAACATGCAGTTGGTGCAAACCAGCGGCATGGTAAACATCGGCATCACCGGCGCCACCAGCACGTTCTACGCGCTCTACTGGGGCTCGGCGGCGAATGACACGGGTGCAACAGTGAAGGTAACGTCGCAGTCCGACCCTGCCGGGATCACGGTGGTTTTGACCGAGTCAGGTCCGATTACCGGAATATTCCGGCTCAACATCGTCGCGACCTCCAGCGCCTCCGACGCAACGACGAATCCGCCGCAATTACAGGTCGCCCGCAACGACCAGATCAAGCTCTGGTACTCGGACGCTAGCCCTTCCGCGACGATCAGCACGACCCTCACGGTTGAGTCGACGAGTCCAGTCTTCTCAAACCTGACGCCCGCTCACGGCGCTGCGGGGCAGTCAGCGAGGCCTGTAATGGGAGGTGACGTGACCGACGCCGACTGGGCGTCTCGCAGAGCACTATTAGGGCGATCTTCGCGATCGACAACGACGGCGACGGGGTAATCGACAACTCTTTGCCTCCGGAAGTAGTGGATATCAACTCAGTCGGAGACATCTCGACCATAACGAGCGGATACAGCGCTGAGCAGCGACTGCCGGCGAGCATGGCCCCGTCCTCCAATGCGACGATCTACTGGTGGTTAAAAGCCACCGACGTGGCCGGCAATGTTGGCGTGTCCGACAGACAACCCACCGTCTCCGGCTTCGCAGACCCCTGCGACAGCGACGCGTTCGTTGCCTTCGGCTCGACGTTGGCCGGCAAGAACATTGTCTCGCCTGCGGCTGTAGCAGGGTGCCAGCCCTTCGCCGTACTCGCTGACTTCTCCGCCCCCGGGTTGACCTTCGCGATTACAGGGTCCTGGTGGGACGGCACAAAGACTACGACAGACAAAACGGAGATGGACGTTGCCAAGGCGAGCAACACAAGCGTCAGAGTGGATTTCGACGAAGACTTAGATGGCACAAGTGTCCATGCTTCGGATTTTGACGTGGCTGGTTCGGCGCCCCTTGCCGTTGCTTGGCACTCCGGCCGCAAGCAGAGCGTGTTCCTGACGGTGCCCGCACTCGCGTCCAACGCTCGGCCCCAGATCGATCTGGTGGCCGAGGTGAGGGATGCGGCCGGCAATCCGGCCACAACAGGCACTATCAGTGTATCCACGGATGGGATCGCACCGACGCTGAATGTAACGGTTACCGGCACAGCGGCGTCGCGCCCTGTCACCACGGGGTTGGTCACGATTACGATCGTCGCTGACGAGGATGTCGGGCAGCCAATGGTTCAAGTCAACAAAGTTCTCGACGCGTCAGCGACGACTTCGGCGCTGGCAACACCAACGATGGTTGCAGGCGCACAAATCGATCCGCGGACCTACGAGGCCACCTACACCGGCGTCAGCGCGGGCTTGTACAACGTATATGCGACCGCAAAGGACACGACCGCGGCCAACCAGCGTACGATTGGCGTGAACACGGGTCCCATCGACGTCACTTCGAACTCGGACGATGCGCTGTTCGAAGTTGACACGGATTTGACCACTCCGATTCTTGGTCTCGCGAACCCAAACGATCCATCCGGCTACCTCATCGTGAATTTCCAACACGAGGGCAGCGAATACGGGCTCGACGCCAATGGCGCTGCCAGCACGGACCCGTCAGCGGTGACAACCAGCTACGACACCCACGCCACCACGACGATTCTTGCCGCCGCGCTTGACGCCGTGGACATCCTGGGATCGCTTACCACCAGCGACGAGATCCTTTACCGGCACTTGCCGTCCGGCTTGACGACCGGCGCCCACACCGTGGAGGTCACGGCTCGGGACTCGGCCGGCAATCAGAAGCAGTTTTCCGAGACGTTCACCGTGACAAACCTCACGCCGGTTGTTGACGCAGGTCCGGATCTGGCTGTAAACGAGGGTTCGGCGCTGATATTTAGTCAAACCTCGTACACCGATGCCAACGAGCCTGACACCCACACCGCCGTTGTGGACTGGGGAGACGGGGCCACATCGACTGCCACGGTCAACAAGTCGGGCGCCGCCGGGACTCTGTCAGCCTCGCATGTTTACGTTGACGACGAAGGCAGTCCGTTCACAGTTACGGTCACCGTCACCGACAACGTGAACGTGTCCGGCACCGACTCATTCCTGGTGACCGTCAACAATCTCAATCCGACAGTCAATGCGGGAGGCGACCAGCAAGTCGCCACCGGCACGCCGGTGACCCTGGCGCCCGCAACGTTCGGAGACGTGGGAGTCCAGGACACTCACTCGGCCGTGATAGTCTGGGGAGACGGCACGCACGACGCCGGCACGATAAACCAGAACAATCAGACAATCGCCGCATCCCACACGTATGCTGCCAACGGGCAGTTCCCGGTTACGGTCATCACGATAGACGATGACGGCGGCTACGCCGTGGACACTTTCACCGCCACCGTGGGCTCCGGCAACTCGATCCCGACGGTGGCAATCGGAACCGTGACGATGCTCATCATCATTGCGGTCGCACTGGGCGTTATGCTTGCGGTAAGGCTCCGCCGAAAGACTGCGGCCATGGGCATGCGACCCGTGTAACGCTCACGCTCACGACCGGTGAATCTGCGCATGTCGTCATACAGCCTACGGGCAGATCGCTCGCGCGAACCGGGGAAGATTCGGGCCAGAGGCGACGCCAAGCTCGTCGTGTCGAGTGCTTGGCCGTCGAAAACAACGGAGCCGCTCGATCTTCCTCTCGTCGTGTGCGGAAAACTGATCGTGCGGCTCCGTCTTCATGACTCGATTGTCGAAGAGGTCGAGCTCTAAGCCTTGGGCTCCTCTTCCGTGGCGTCCTGTTGTTCGGCCGTTGGCTCGTCGACTGCTTGTTCGGCGGCTGCCTGCGCTTCGTCAGCCTGGTCTTCGACTGCCGCTTCGTCGGCCTCGGCGCCGTTGACGTCGGTGTCGTCGACGCCGCGCCCAGTGCGGGCCATGACGTTCCCGATGGCCGCGTCAATGGGCGCTCGGGCTGCGTCGACTGCGCCGGCGCCGCGCTCACGGACCGTCTCCAACGCGGGGCTGACCCGGTCTGAAACCGTTTCGAATGCAGGGCCCATTCGATATCGAAGTCCCGCGGCAGCTTCGTCCGCGCGTGACCGCAGCAGTTCGCTCCGGTCCCAGATGTCCGCACGCGTCTCGGAGCCAGCCTTGGGCGCCAGGAGCAGGCCTATTAGCGCTCCGATTATTCCGCCTATGAAGAGACCTACCGCGAAGGATCCGCTGCCATTGTCGTTATTGGCCATCGTCTTTATCTCCTTTGCGTTTCCGCCCACCGACCATTCCGACCAGGAAACCTACAGCGCGGGCTGCCATTCGCATCCCGCGCGGGTTGGATGTAGCCGGCTGTATGACCTTCTCCGATACCGCTTCGAACATTTCCTCCGCTTTGTGAACGGTGCGACTCGCCGCGCTCAACAAGCCCAAGATCTTGCGGATTAC
>CEQE01120520.1_pt1 | contig 10471 bp, 10 predicted proteins | sample 356201 | NCBI WGS metagenome assembly CEQE01 (sample SAMEA2619970, study PRJEB7988) | marine metagenome | biome: marine biome (ENVO:00000447); feature: mesopelagic zone (ENVO:00000213) & marine oxygen minimum zone (ENVO:01000065); material: "saline water (ENVO:00002010), including plankton...
ACTAACCTTACTCCTCTTTTTACGCATAAACCTTATTCTGAACAAACTCCTTTATAAACATTTCTAAAAAAGGAGTTATTAGTCTTTCTGAAGCATTATTAAGTCGTCTCTTGTTAGCTTTTTACCTGACTTCATTTTTTCTGTTAGTTCAGTTTCTTTTGCTTCAATAATTTTTTCCTGCTTTTCTTTGCGCTGTTTTTCCTCATCAGCTTTTATTTTAGCCATTTCTTTGTCTAAAGAAACAAGTTCTGAAAGTTTTTGTTCAAGCTGTGATTTTGACTCAGAATATTTTTTTCTTATATTTGATAATTCTTTTCCGATGGGCTTTAATTTATCCTTTATTTCATCAGCTTTTTTTGCGTATGAAAGCATTTCCTCATGAAGCTTCTGGCTTACAGAAGCATGAAGTTGAAGTTCGCGATGAGCAGTGTCTGACTGAGTTTTAGAAGAGTGTAATTTTGCAGAAGAATCTTTAAGTTGTTTAACCACAGAGGTTAATTGTTTTGCGTTCGCTAACTCATTTTGCTTTTCTTTTATTATTTTAGTAAGCTTTTTTTCCTCTTCAAAAGGTATTGCGCCTGTTTCTATTTTAAATTCAAGCTTTTTAATCTCTGAAGCAATTATAGAAGCAGGTTTTCTAACACCCAAATCCTTTGATTTCTTGTCTTTTTCAGTCCTAAGCTTTTTTAAATCGCCAATAACAGTTTTTGCTTCTGAAGAAGCAGATTGTCTTTCAGTCTTAAGATTTTTTACAGAAGATGTGTGCTCGTCTCTTTTATTTTTAAGCTCTTTAATTTTTTCTACAACAGGGTTGAAAATTTGCTTAAGTTCATTACGCTTTGAGTAAAGTTCACGCCTTTTCGAACTAAGCGAGCTAAGCTCACGTTTTAAATTAATAGTTTCTGACTTCAAAGAATTCAGTTTATGCAATAACTCTCTTTTATCAAGCATATTACATAACTAAAGCTATCGGTTATTAAAATTTTTGTAAAATAAGAAAAAAAAGAAAAAAATCAGCCAAATAAGGCTGATAGTCCAGCAGCTGCCTGCTGTTCTCCTTTTTTAGAGTCTTCTTCTTTCTTTTTAGTTTCTTCAGCCTTCTTAGCTGGGTCTTCTCCACCACCTTCTGCAGCGGCAGCAGGAGCAGCAGCAACCTGAACTTGAGAAGCATCCTTTATAGCTTTGTCGATGTCAACGCCATCCAGAGCAGCGATTAAAGCTTTTATTCTGGCAGGGTCTGTCTTAACACCAGCAGCTTCCACAACTTTTGTAAGAGAAGCTTCCTCTACTTTTTGTCCAGCTTTATGTAAAAGCATTGCAGCATACACATATTCCATTTTTGTTTCCTCCGAAAATATTATATTTGGTTTTTAAATCGCAACAGTAGCATTTGTGGGAAAAGCGCAGGTATATAAAACTTATTGCCTTAACGTGCCTTTCTTCTTAAGTTTGTTGGCAAGCTCTTCTGCCTGTTGCGAATCAACATTATCGCGTGTTTCTTTTTCTGCGGCTATTTCTTCCTTGAAATCAGTGCTTATTTTCTCTGCAGATGAAAGGTCAGCAGGTTTTTTTGTTTCTTCAGCTTTTGGTTCTTCTTTTTTTTCTTCAGGCTTTTCAGCAGGCTTAACTTCAGGAGCAGGTTGTTCAGGTTCTTTTTTTACTTCTGGCTGTTGCGGTTCAGGCTTTGGTTGTTCTTTAACTTCAGGAGCAGGCGGTGTTGGTTCTTCTTTTTTATCTGCAGCAGGTTCTGCTGTTTCTTGCTTAGGTTCTTCCTTTGCAGGCTCAGCAGGAGTTTCAGTTATATTTGCAGCTTCACCAATTGATTTTGCAGCTCTTTCTGCGTTTGAAATATCTTTTTCCAAAACAACATCAGACACAATATTTTGGTCTAAAGCAAAATTCTTAGTTGTATTGTAAGCAGTAGCGATAAGACGCTCTATATTGTCTTTTGTTACGTATGCAATTTCAATTGTTAATGCCAATGTTTCTGAAGCAGCTTTATGAACCATTGACAAGTATTCAGCAGGGTCTATTGAAAGCACATCTTTGCCATAAATAAGGCCGTCTTCATAAGCAGCAACTAAGTCCAACCCAATTTCCATTGGTTCTATATTGAACTTTGCAAGAACAGATGCAGTATTATCCGTTATCTCTTCATCTTTTTTTACAACAACAGAATCTTCTTTTATAACGACTTTGCCATCTTCAACACCTGCTTTTAAGCCTGCCTGTCCAAGCTCGCTTATGATTGGTCCTGGAGTAAAAGAAGTTGGACCTGCCGGAACTATTAAGTCAAAAGGCGCTATTTGTCCTGGCTTGGCAGGAGCTTTTGACTTAGAAGCTTTTATCAAGGCAGAAATTTTAAAAGGATTTTGTTTTGTGAAAAGCAAAGCAGGCATTCCTACAATGCTGTCAGCAAGCTTTTCGAAATTCTTTTTTGATTTTACGCTATCAATGGCTCTTTTTATCAGCAACTTCTTGTTCATAGTTATGTAAACATCTTTCCTGAGTTTTAACCTTAAAACTTGAAGCTGTTTTGCAGGAAGATTTTCAACATTAACCAATCCCACTACAGGGTATTGCTCCATAGATTGAGCTAAAACTTTAACAGCATCTTTCTTGTACTGAGTAGCTTTAGCTTGGTAAGTCATTTTAGTTTCTCTGGTTTACCCATTGTAAGTTTTAAAAACACAGCTCTCACATTTGCCTCGCCATTAGGAAGCGAAGCAAGAAGCTGGTCATAAACAGAAGCAAAATTCTGAGCAAGCTCTTCATCACTCATTTTTTCATTGCCTAACCTGCAGTGAACAACAGGAGCGGTTTTTGCCTGCACATGAACAGTATTTTGAAGCTTTTCGTAAAGCGGCTTAAGCGAAGCCTTTGGAGGGACAATACAACCAGCCTTTGGATTAGGCATTTTCCCTTTAGGACCTAAAAAACGGCCAAACGTAGTTGCAATTTTAGGCATTATGTTTGCCTGGCCAATGAAATAAGCATGTTCTCGTACAAGTTTCTTCAATATCTTCTTGTCTTTAGCATACTTCGGAAAGTCATCCTGTAAAACCACTTCATCGCACACGTTTTTGGCTTCAGCAGCAAGTTCCTGAGCAACAAGAGCAGCAATTTTAGCTTTCTTGCCAGGACTGTTTTGAAGAGTGATAAAGAAATCAACCTGATGCTCTGGCTTTTTCAAATCTAAATCCTTAAAGCTAACTACCAAATCAACAGCTTGAGAGAAATTGCGCTTTTTATTGCGCATCTTTTTCAGAGTTTCTATAACTTTTCCTTGTTCCATTAAGCCCTCCTACCAAAGTAGTTATACGGGATGCAAATAGTAAAAAAGAGGTTATTTATAAAGTTAATGCATGCTCATGTTTCAGATGCAAATCTACTCACCAAAAGAAGACAGCTATTTGCTGGAAAAAGCTGTGAAAAAGTATTCCAAAGGCTCTGTTTTGGATATGGGGACAGGTTCTGGAATACAGGCAAATAATGCTGTGAAAAGGAAAAACGTTACAAAAGTAACCGCTACGGACATCAATAAAAGTTGCAGTAAGCTATTATCAAAGAAAATTAAATTCATTCACAGCAACCTATTTCAAAAAATACCAAAGCAAAAGTTTGACACTATCATTTTCAACCCACCATATCTACCGCAAGATAAAGGAATAACAGATGCAACGATTTACGGCGGCAAAAAAGGTTATGAAATAACTGAACGATTTCTGAATACCTGCAATAGCTACTTAGCAACTAAAGGAACCATCCTGCTTTTGTTCAGCAGCCATACCAACAAAAAAAAAGTGGATGAAATAATTGAAAACAACTGCTTTGAAAAAGGAGAGATAGACAGCAAACAGCTCCCAATGTTTGAAGAGTTATTTGTTTACAAGATTAAAAAATCAAAGCTGTTGTTAAATTTAGAAAATAAAAAAATAACAGATGTTAAGAAATTTGCAAAAGGAAAAAGAGGAATAATCTTTGTTGGAAAACTTAAAAACAAAAAAGTAGCAATAAAAGTAAAGCGGAAAGACAGCTTTGCAAAAGGAAACATAGCTAACGAAGTAAAATGGCTTAAAATATTGAACAAAAAGAACATAGGACCGAAACTTATTAACAAAGGAAAAGATTATTTTATTTACGAATTTATCGACGGACAATTTATTTCTGACTTTATTAACAGCTGCAAAAATAAAAAAAGAGTATTAGCAATAATTAAAAAGGTCATGGAACAATGCAGAAAACTGGATAAGTTACAAGTGAACAAGGAAGAAATGCATCATCCGTACAAGCACATAATAATACGCAACAATAATCCTGTGATGGTTGATTTTGAGAGATGTAAAAAAACAAAAAAACCGAAGAATGTGACTCAGTTTTGCCAGTTTTTAGTTAGTGGTTATTTTCTTGAGCTTCTTAGGACAAAAGGAATACGCCTTAACAGGAGCGAAATTTTGCTGGCTGCAAAAGATTACAAAAGAAATAAAAATGATGAAAGATTTAGTGAGTTAACAAAGTGCATAAAATGAACTTCAAGGAAAAAGTTTGGAAAGCCTGCAGCAAAATACCAAAAGGGAAAATAACAACTTATGGCGAGATTGCTAAAGCGCTTAATACAAAAGCTTACAGAGCAGTTGGAAATGCATTGCATGTAAATCCTTACGCTCCAAGAGTTCCTTGCCATAGAGTTGTGAACAGCGATGGAAGGCTGGGCGGTTTTGCTTCTGGAACAAAAAAGAAAATCATGCGATTGAAAAGAGAAGGAATTAAAGTAAAAAAAGGCAAAATAATTGATTTTGAGAAGGTTGTTTACAGATTCTAAAGTTTAGATGTAATTTTCAATTGGAATAATAACTTTTTTATTACAGTTGTTACTTCTTTAAGACATGGCAGAGGCAACAAAGTTTCAACAACATAAATTTGGCTCTAATGACCAGCAAAGAGAACTGAATGAAGAACTATTCAGAAGAATGGGTATTTCTGATCTTGAAGGTAGAACTGTTGTTGAGTTTGGATTAGGCAATGGAGCAGCAGCACATCATTTGTTTAACTGGGCAGATTCGAGACCAAAAACTTTTATTGGTATTGAATTTAATCCGGAAAGATTAGACGCTGCAGTTGAATATCTAGAACAACAAGGCATTAACGCCCTGATAGTTGAAAAGAATTACAGAAAACAGTTTTTTGAATTGGAACTTTTCGCTGAAGGTTTTCCTCCAGGGGTTTGGATTGCGCAGGGAAATGTTGAAGATCTTTATTGGCTACCACACAGTTCAGTTGATATTATCACCATGCCGCACATGCTTCATCTAGTGTCTTCTCAAACAAATGCGATAAGTGAAGCACGCAGAATTCTCACAAGTAAAGGAGGAAAGCTTGGTTCTGTCAGCATGTATGGAGCAAAGTTTGAAGTTCCAGAAGTAAATGATTTCTACAATGCGTGGACCAGACCTTTGGGAAGATATTTTGTATCAAAGATTAAATCCGGTGATCTTGAGAGAGGAGATAAAGTTAGTGGACCTATTGTGGATGATGCAGGAGTAATCCAGGAATTGGCTAATGGGTTTGAGCCTATTGGAGATAAATTCATTGAATACATGGAAGCTGCATTTCCCAGAGAATATTTTGAAAGTATAGCCAGAGATGACAAGGATTTTCCAGAAGGCGTGGCTAATGGTCTTGGTATAAACAACTTGCCTGAAGGTATACGTGAAGAACTTAGCGACCTATTGGTAGAAGCTGTTGAACCAGCCATGAAAGGACGTGAAGTTATTCCTAGAAACGTTCAGTACATTACAGCAGAAATTACGCCAGAATTTTCTTCTTCTTTAGCTTCTTGATTTCTTTGTCCAGCTTTAACTCTTCAAGAAGTTCTTTGTATCTGTTTCTGATTGTGACTTCAGTAACACCAGCAACATCAGCAACTTCTCTTTGAGTTCTTTTTTCGCCATAAAGCAAAGCAGAAACATACAAAGCAGCAGCAGCTATTCCAGTTGGACCTCTTCCAGATGTAAGCTCTTGTTTCTGTGCTTTTTCAAGTATTTCAATTGACTTGCTTTGCGCTTCTGGAGAGATTTTTAATGCAGAAGCAAATCTTGGAATATAATCGGCTGGGTTGCTTGGCAGAATGCTTATTCCAAGCTCTCTGGTAACAAACCTGTAAGTTCTTCCTATTTCTTTCTTTTCAATGCTTGAAGCTTCAGAAAGTTCATCTAATGTTCTAGGAACTTCATGGCGCCTGCAAGCAGCATATAAAGCACCTGCAACAACAGATTCCATTGACCTACCGCGAACTAATCCGCGCTGAACTGCAAGAGTGTAAATTCTAGCAGATTCTTCTTCGACTGAACGAGGAAGTTTTAAGTAAGAAGCAACTCTCTTTAGCTCTGAAAGAGCTAATTTTAGGTTTCTTTCAATAGCAGTGCTAATTCTGTACTGCCATTTTCTTAATCTGAAGAATTTGTTTCTTGATTTAGCGCCTAGTTTTGAAAGGTCTGAACGGCCTCCTACTTCAGTTCCAAGGCCTTGATCATATTGAGTATAAGTACTAGGAGCACCTGCACGCCTTCTTTTATCTCCACCTTCAGCATCGAATTCGCGCCATTCTTGGCCGAAATCAACCATTTTGTCTTCTACTACTAGGCCGCAGTCTTTGCAAATAACCTCTCCTTTTTCCTTATTCCAGAAGAGATTTATGCCTCCACATTCAGGACACTTCTTAATATAGTCAGCCATTTTCAACCCCGATCTTAGCCTTTAAATACTACCCCAACAAACACAAGTGAATCTTTTTTGAGCAAAACTTTATAAATGAGTGTAGCAACTAGTATATAAATCTTTCGGTTGCATGAGAGGAGACGGCTTATTTTTTGGATAAAATTACTGTAATTTATGTGTTGTGGTGATGAAATAGCTTGTTTCTTGTGCATAAAATAATTAAACTACAGCATTAATCGCTTCATCATGCAAGAGCTTATGAGCGAAGGGTTGGAAAAAGAAGAGTTTTTGGATGTTGTTCTCAGTTATAACTCAAATGCAGACATTAAAAAAATAGGTGCTGCTTATGATTTTGCAAAAACAGCTCATGAAGGGCAAAAACGTGAATCAGGGCGTGATTTTTTTATGCATGTGAAAGAATGCGCCTATCTAATTGCAACTATGAAATTAGATACAGAAGCAATATGCGCAGCATTGCTTCACGATATTCTTGAAGATACTAAAACAAAGCCAGAAGTTATAGAAAAAAAGTTTGGAAAAGAAGTGCTGCAGCTTGTTCAAGGCGTTACAAAAGAAATAAGCAGCAAAGCAATGCGAAACCCAAGAGCAGAAAACCTAAGAAAAATGCTTCTGGCAACTGCAAAAGACGTTAGAGTGATAATGATAAAGCTTGCTGACCGTTTGCATAACATGCGCACTCTCAAGTATTTGCCTGTTCAATCACAAAAAGAGATAGCAAAAGAAACTTTGGAAATTTATGTTCCTATTGCTTACAAATTAGGAATGTACAGAATAAAATCAGAGTTAGAGGATTTATGCTTAAAGCATCTTCAGCCGGAAATATACCAGCAATTAAAGCAAAAAATAGTCAAGAAAAAAATGAAAAGAGAAAAAGACGTCAACAGAATAATAATAGCTGTAAGAAAACTCCTTGGAGAGGAAGGAATAGATTCTAAAGTTTATGGAAGAGCAAAAAACTTTTACGCAATTTACAAAAAAATGATGAAGAAAAGCCTTAAGTTTGAAGAAATTCGCGATTTGTCTGCAGTTAGAATCATAGTTAAGACTCCTGAAGATTGCTACAAAGCGCTTAATGCAATACATTCAAAATGGCAGCCAATAACAAACGGATTTGATGACTACATAAAAAATCCCAAGCCGAACCTTTACCAATCCTTGCACACAGAAATATTATTCAATAAAAAAACAGTTGAAGTGCAGATAAGAACTCATGAAATGCATCACGTAGCAGAAGAAGGAATAGCTGCTCACTGGCAATACAAAGAAACTGAAAGAGATAAAAAATTTGACCGAAAAATAGGATGGTTAAAACAGATACTTGATTGGAGATCTGCAGAAACAGCCCAGGATTTGGTTGAAAGCTTTAAGATAGATATTTTCAAAGACGAAATTTATGTGGTTACACCAAAAGGAGACCCAATACCTCTCCCAGAAAAGTCAACACCAGTGGATTTTGCTTATGCTGTACACACTGAAATAGGAGACTTTTGCAAAGCAGCAAAAATTAATGGCAAAATTCAGTCCTTAGACTACGAGCTTAAAAGCGGAGATGTTGTTGAAATAATAACAGCAAAAAATGCCAAACCGTCCAGGCAATGGCTTCAATTCGTAAAAACAAGTTTTGCACGAGAAAAGATAAGGAAGGCAGCAGGCATCAAAGGAGAACCTACAAAGAAAGTAAAAGACATTACAACAACTAAAAACATGGCTTCAAAAGAAAAACTTCCTTTAAGACTGCAGAAATGCTGCTATATCAGGCAAGGCGATTTGCTGCTAGGACAAAAAACAAAAGAAGCCATATTAGTGCACAGCAAATACTGCGATGTAGCTAAAAGAATACCTCAAAATAAAAAAGTAAAAATTGGCTGGATTGAACAAAAACACAAAAAGCAGCTTGAAATCGAACTGAAAGATGAAACAGGCATTTTTGCAGACATATTAAGCACTTTAACAAGCGACGACATTAAGGTAAACACAATCAACACAAAATCAGCAAAGAACAATTTAAGAATGATGCTGCAGATAAGCACTAATGATGAACAACTTGAGAAAACAATGCCAAAACTAAAGCGGGTTAAAAACGTCATAAGCGTTAAGGCAACATAAACAGAAGCAGAGACAAAGACACTTCAAAGTAGTAACAAAAGAAAGGTTTATAAAAGACGTGGGAAAGCCATCTTAGTATGCCACTTGAAGCAATTGTTAAAACTGATGAAATATTAGAACGTATTAATCATCACCCTGAATTATCCTTAATGGTAAGACGACAATCTTATCGTCGAATATTACAAGAAGAACAACGCGCTTCTACCCTTGTTGAAATTCCAGCCAGAGACAGAAGAGAAAGTAGCATTGTTAGACCAAAATTACGAAGACACCAAGAGGCATGGAATTATGTTATACAAAACGGAATAAACATGAAAGTTCTTGAAAATTTAGGATTTATTCTTGAACCTGAAGAAAACGTAGAAGTTGGGTTTCGAAAAATAGGGGTAATGATTGGAAAATATTTTGCATTATCGAGTTTTGATAACATACCACGGAAAATGCATGAATTTTATGAATTTCTACAAGACACAGATGTGCACCCGATATTATTAGCTATAGGGGCACACATAGGAATGGTACGAGAACATCCTTATCGGGATGGAAACGGAAGAGCTGCACGAATATTAGAAGCGTTCATATTAAGACAAGCAAATTATACTCCACCAATAATAATGGCAAATGAAAAAGCTGAATATATGGAAAAAATGACTGCAACTCTAGGTAATCGCTTTTCTCGCAGCAGCTCGCTACTTGAACCAACGCCTACTGAACAGAAATTGCACAAATTTATTGCTGAACGCGTTCTTAGGTCAATGCGAAATCTTGAAACAGAATTAGAAAACAGACGAATGTACAGAGTTTCGTTTGAAACATGGGGCGCAGAACAAGAACAGTTTGGAAGAATAACTCAAAGATATGTAAGAAGGCAACATCAGAGAAGAAGAACAGCCCCCACCGTAATGATAGATGATGAAAACAATTCAATAGGACTAACAGGAAATCTCAGCCAAAGCGATGTGGAAAATTTTTTTAGCAGATATGAAAAAATACTAGGACCCGTAACAGTAGAATCTGTAGACACGTATGCTGATTTACCTATACAAACGCTTCCTCGTCTTGGTGGAAGAACTGCTGAAGAAAGACGCAAAGATACAGAAAGCATACATACAATGTACAACGGAAAATAATACAGCAACGTTTAAATACCATTAACTCTTAAAATAGGTTTATGAGAAAACTAATATTAGTATTTTTTTTCTTGCTTTTTGCAAAAGCAGCTTTTGCAACTATTTATACAGAACAGATTTTCAGCCAGCAGATATTATCTTCAGGAGTTTATACAGGCACTAATGGCGAGAGCTTTGAGATAGTGATAATAGGAGATGATTTAGCCATAGACTTTCCTGGAAGATCAATTATATTAAAAGATACTAGCTGTGATGCTAGAAACTTGTATGAAGTCTGCTTAAGCACAACAGAAATAAACTCCACTAAAACAGGACTACCAGAAAAAAAATTTCAAGTGACCATCAATATGTTTCTTGCAGAACTCAACTTAACCAGAGAAATTGAAAAAGAAGAGTTCTGGATAGGAGAAGAAACAGAAATAAGAACAATACTTCGTAACATGGGCCAGCGAGAAACAGATGTTGTTTTTCTAGACAATTTTTCAGGAGCATTTGAC
>CEQE01016497.1_pt1 | contig 10466 bp, 13 predicted proteins | sample 356201 | NCBI WGS metagenome assembly CEQE01 (sample SAMEA2619970, study PRJEB7988) | marine metagenome | biome: marine biome (ENVO:00000447); feature: mesopelagic zone (ENVO:00000213) & marine oxygen minimum zone (ENVO:01000065); material: "saline water (ENVO:00002010), including plankton...
TTAAGTCCTGCTACTTTACTTCCTGAAAAATGCACATTCCCTGTACAGGTTAGTTGCAATGACCACAGTGTTTCAGGCACAAGCATTACTCTTATAATGCTAAACGGCGGTGGAAGAGACATGATTGTTAGAGATATTGGAGCAACCTCTGAAGCGCTAGGAGGCGCAGCAGGAGACGGAGTTACTGACAATTCATGCCACATGACATTATCTGATATTACTTTACGCAATGGAGCAAAAGGAACTTTTGTATTAGATGCAGACATAGCTGGAGACGGTGGTACTAATGCTGGTTGCGATTACCATGATACTGGACGAGACAAAAACAGGTATAACGTGACCATGTATTTTAGCTGGCTCGACAGCACAACAATAACACATGCACTTCCAGGCGAATTGTTTGCAAGAGGACCATAAATTTAAAAGAGATGTATCTTGATGTTTAGAAAAGCTCAGGCAGCGATGGAATTCTTGATGACTTACGGTTGGGCTATTCTTGTTGTTCTCGTTGTTATCAGTGCTTTGTCTTATTTTGGTGTTTTAAGTCCTGCTACTTTACTTCCTGAAAAATGCACATTCCCTGTACAAATAAGCTGTGTGGACCATAGTGTTGGAGGAACTACAATTATACTTTCATTGCAAAACGGTGCTGGAAGAGATATGCTTATACGACACGTTAATGCAAGTTCTGAAGCTATAAGCGGTGCGCCTTTAATACCTTGTGAATATGCTGCACCTGCAAATACTCGTTTAATTAATGGAGCAAAAGGCAGTTATACTATGGTTTCATGCCCATTTTCAGATACTGGACGAGACAAAAACAGATATATTATTAATTTCAGTTATAGCTGGACTGACAATCCTACTATAACCCATACTCTTCCAGGCGAGCTATTCGCTAGAGGACCATAAACGTTTTTAATTCTTTTAATACTTGTTTTGTTCTGAATCCCGAGCCTCTGTTGTTTTCCATAAATCTTTTTTTCTTCCTCTCCTTAACTTTGTAGAGGAGAGGAAATAAAAAAGTAAAAGAAACAAAATCGGATTTTTAGGATATGGCCTTTTATACCAACAAGTTTAAATATGCTTTAATCAAGATTTAACTTTATGAGATACAATTCTGGACAAGTATCAATGGAATACATGCTGACTGTTGGGCTTGTTTTACTCATGGTGCTTCCTGCAATCTTTCTATTTTACAGGTCTGCTTCTGACTCAACAGAAGAAATAGACCTTGCCCAGATAAATAAAATTGGCAATGAAATTGTAACAACAGCAGAAGATGTTTATTACCTTGGAATCCCTTCAAGAATTTTCATCGAAGAAAGACTTCCAAGCAATGTTGAAAGCATAAGCGTGATTCAAGACCCTGTTAGCCAAACATACATGCTTGCAATAGCCATAAGAACAAGACTAGGCATCTCAAACTTAACATACCCTTCATCAGTAAACATGTTTGGCTTGTTCAGAGGTGAAGATATTTCTGAAGGTATAAAAAATATAAGAGTGGAAGCTAAAAGTGGTATTGGAGGGCAACTCTTTACATCAATAAGCTTTGAAAGGCCATTATCAAGAGTATTTGCAACTTCAACTGCTTACGATGGAGATTTCGGCAGTATACTTGAAGCTAATGATTTATGCCAGCAACACGCTGATTCTGTATCACTTAGCGGCACTTGGAACGCCTGGCTGTCTAATGACTCACATGACGCTCGAGACTTGATAAATGACGCATTTTATGTTAGAGTTGATGGTTTACCTATAGCAACTAACAGAGATGATTTAATAGACGGAACCATAGAAAACCCTATTGACCTTGATGAAAATCTCGGTCCTGTTGCAACAAGCATATGGACAGGAACAAAATTTGACGGAACTGTTGGCTCAACTCATTGTAATGACTGGCAAGGAGGCGGTTCTGGAAGAGTTGGTTCATCCTCAGATATTGATAATAAATGGACAGAAGATGGTGCAAGAGGCTGCGGTTCTTCCCGACCAATATACTGTTTTGAACAATGAATTTTGACAAATAATTTGCTTATTGAAAATCTCTGCTTGCTTCTGTTCTTTTGTTCCTTTTCCTTTTTATCTCTCCCTCTAAATTTCAAGGGAGAGATAAAAGAGAAAGAAGGCGAAAACGAGATTTTTAAATAGTCTACATATGACCAACAAACTTAAATAGTCTGCGAATCATTTTAGGTTATGCATATGAAAAGAAATAAGCTTGCTCAAATAGCATTAGAATATATGATGATAACTGGAATTATTTCTATCATAGTCATTCCTACAACCTTTCTGTTTTTTAGTTATGCTTCTGAGTCTGTGGAACGCATAGATAAGGCGCAGATAGATAAGTTTGCTACTGAGGTTATAACAACTGCAGAAACAGTTTCTTACCTTGGAAGCCCGTCAAGAATTGTTATCAAGGAGCAGCTTCCAAGCTCTGTGGAAAGTATCAGTGTAAATCAAGACCCTGCGAGTGGAAAATATTTCTTAAACATTGATGTAAGAACGCGTGAAGGGGTGTTTAACCTTTCATATCCTACAGAAGCTAACATTAAAGGCTTGTTTGAGGCTGAAGATGTGGCTGCAGGCATAAAAATGGTGAGAGTAGAAGCTGGGCCTGTTATTGGAGGCAGTCCTACAGTAACTGTAAACCTTGGAGAAGACGTAACATGCAATGACGGAACTGTTCACAATATGTGTTCTACAACAAAACCTTTGTTTTGCTTTAATAATGTTTTAATAGACCATTGCGAAGATTGTGGATGCAGTTCTGGAACTTGCCAGGCAGATGGAACATGCCAATAATTCTAACTTTATGAAAACTTCTTTAACAATTCAATTATGACTGAAGAACTTGCGTTTGTTTTTACTCCATTACCACTCAAATGCGTCCTGGCAGCTTTGAAGCCGCGTTTTTTCAACTTCTGCATTAACGCATCTAATTTTGGTGGCTGCAATTTTAGTTTTTTACTAAGCTCATGCGTATCATAAAAGCCAAGAGTGCTTATTTTTGATTCATCAACTATTGTTTTCAGGAAACTGTTGTTGCTATCGTCGCTGTTATTTTTATAAATATCAGCAGCTAGTTTTGCGTCAAACAAGTCACCAATCCACACAGGCCCTAAAACTACTTTCTTATTTTTACAGTTACAATTAAGACCTAAACAATTAGTGCAGTAGCTTATATGATTATGCTGCTTCAAAATTTCATCAACGTCTCTTGTTTTATAGCCGCACCTGAAGAACACTCGCATGTAATGCAATTTTGAATAAGAAAAAACCGGAATTAGCGCTTTCTCATTGCTTGCTGCTGCCAACTGAACACGCCTAATTAAAATTCTTAAACCAAATTCGTGCATCAAATAGTTTTTCAATGGAACTGCCCAGTATTTTCTTACGCATGCTTTTTGAGCAGTTCCAGCCAAAGCAGCAGTATCAGTAGCAGTAACAGCTAATATTGCGTTTCTTGAAAGGCTTTTAGTGGCTGCATCTAAAAAACCAACAGGAGTTCCAAATGGATCAATATCAATGTAATCAAACGGCCTGTTTTCCAGGAGGAACATGTTAGCTTCCTCATTCGCTACTGTTACTTTTTTGCTTTTATTTAGTTTGTTTAGCTTTAAATTACTTTTAACATTATTAATAGCAGTAGCTGAAGCATCATTGATGAAAACTTCTTTTACTTTAGACTTATTTAACTCTAACAAAAACCTTATACTTCTAACTCCAGAAGCAGCCAGCGGGTCGGCAATTTTCATTTTGTTATTCTTGATGGATTTGAGAAGCAGTACAGAGACGTCTCTGTTTAGCTTCATATCAGGATTGTAAAAAACAGGCATCTTTCTAGTAATCTTACCCTTACTAGCTTTTATTTTAGCTTTTCCTTCTAAAATTTCTGATTTCATAGAAAAAATATCATTGTGGATAGTATAAATATCTTTGGTAGAAAGTTTAATATAATAGTTAGACCGTTATCTGGTTATGAAACGAATAATGAAGCACGCTCTTATCGTAGTAAAAAACAATAAAATACTTCTTCAGATTGAGAAAAAACAAAAATTACTTCTTCTTCCAGGAGGCAAGCCAAAAAAAGGCGAAGATTCCTTAAGTTGCCTTAAACGAGAAATAAAAGAAGAATTGAATGCTGAGATTAATGAGGCAACACTTGAATCGCTTGGCAAGTTTGAAGACATAGCAGCTGACGGCAATTCAATCCTTACTGTTGAGCTTTATCAAGCAGAACTTCTGACAAAACCAAAGCCAAGAAACGAAGTTAAAAAAATAGTTTGGTTTGGAAAAAAGAACGATCCGTACAGGCTAAGCCCTGTAATAAGAAACAAAATAATGCCTTATCTGCAGGCAGTTAGATTGATTAAGTAATTTCTTATCAGTAAAGTTTAAAAGCAATTGCAAGGTTCTTAATAGCATGATACGCACACCTATTATTGCTTTTTTAGGACATGTAAACTCTGGGAAAACAACACTCCAGGACTTTATTAGAAAGACCGCTATTGTAAAATCAGAAGCAGGAGAAATTACCCAGTCAATAGGCGCTTCTTTAGTTCCAGACGTTATAATAAAAAATTTGTGCGGAGACCTTCTTAATCAGTTAAAAATAGACCTTAAAATCCCAGGGCTTTTAATGATCGACACGCCAGGGCACGCTGCTTTTGTCAGCCTTAGAAAAAGAGGAGGAACATTAGCTGACTTAGCAGTTTTAGTGGTTGATATAAACGAAGGCCTGATGCCGCAGACTCTTGAAGCCATAGAAATTCTTAAAAGATTCAAAACACCTTTTTTAATAGCAGCAAATAAGCTAGATACTTTAAACGGCTGGAAACCTGGCGAAAATCTTTTGCAAAACATTCCAAAACAGGAAAAATCTGTCCAAGATAAACTTGATACATTATTATACTCTCTCGTTACAAAATTGGCTGAGCTTGAATTGAATGCTGACAGGTATGACAGAGTTGATGATTACACAAAAGCTTTGGCAATAGTTCCCTGCTCTGCAAAAACCGGAGAAGGAATTCCAGAATTGCTTGTTATGGCAGCAGGCTTATCACAAAGATTTCTTGGAAAAAAACTTGAATACAGCGAAGATGCACCTGCAAAAGGAACAATCCTTGAAGTCAAGAAAGAACGCGGCCTTGGAATGACTCTTGATACAATAATATATGATGGAGTGCTAAGCAAAGAAGATGAATTAGTCATAGGCGGTATTGACGAGCCGATTGTAACAAAAGTAAAAGCATTGTTTGAACCTAAGAAACTGCTAGAACTTAGTAATTCAACAAAGTTCCAGCAAGTTGACCAAGTTGTTGCAGCAACCGGAGTAAAAATAGCTGCTTTAGGAATAGAAAATGTTTCAGCAGGAATGCCTTTGCTTGCAGTAAAGAAAAATCTTGAAGAAACCAAAGCATTGGTGCAAAAAGAAATAGCAGAGATGGCCATTGAACTGGATATTACTGGCGTGATTGCAAAAGCAGACACACTTGGCTCGCTGGAAGCACTTGTAAAACTGCTGAAAGAGCATGGCATAAAAGTGAAGAAGGCAGCGATAGGAGAAATAACAAGAAAAGATGTTTCTGACGCTGTCACTAATATTCAAACAGACCCGTTATCTGCAGCAGTAATCGGATTTAATGTTAACGCTCCTTCAATAACAACTATTGGCGTGCAAATAATTACCGGTGATGTTATCTATACACTTATCGACAGATTGCAGGAATGGCAAAAAAAAGAGAAAACAAAGCTTGAAAGCAGTGCAGTAAAGAAGATAACAAAACCATGTAAATTAATGCTTCTAAAAGGATATATTTTCAGGCAAAGCAATCCTGCAATAGTGGGAACAGAAATTTTAATGGGAACTCTTCAAACCGGAGCAGAGCTTATGAAAGATGGAACGGTTGTTACAATAGTAAAAGAAATTCAAGAGGAAAAAGAAAATGTAACAGAAGCCAGAAAAGGAAAACAAGTAGCAGTTGCTTATGAAAAAATAATTATTGGACGGCAGTTAAATGAAGGCGATACCTTGTACAGCTTCATAACAGACAAAGATTACAGAAAACTGAAAGAACTTAAGCAATACTTAACAGATGATGAGAAAGAAGCTCTGCGAGAGATTGCAGCAATCATGAGAAAGCAAAACCCGCTGTGGGGGGTCTAATGATAATCAAAAATGCAGAAGTGCTTAACAGCAAAAAAATTAAGCAAATTCTGAAAATATTGCAGAATCAATGGGGCTATCCTGAAAAATTTGATTATGGCTTTCTTCAGAAAGAAAACGACATTTTTCTTGTAACAAAAGACATTGACAAAATAGACTTAAATGAAGTAAATGTTAACTCGCTTGGCTTATACTTTGGCGAATTAAGGCATGAGCAACTCAGATTAAGCATAGAAGGAAGCCAGATAATAGGCAAAAAAGCCAGCAAAAATGTGATTAGTTTGAATGATGAACAACTTCAACAATGGCTGAAAGGAGACAACATAACCTTGACAACCTCTGCTGAAAACAACAGCTTTGTACTAATCAAAAACAACAAAGACTTCTTCGGCTGCGGAAGAATAAAGGATGGCTTACTCCTGAATTTCGTTCCCAAATCCAGGAGGATGAGTATTAGTAGAATTTAACCTTGTCCAAGTCCTATATCTTCTCCCATGCCAAGTCCGTTTATTCTGTTTAACTCTTTATGAGTATATTCTCCTTCAATTAGTGATCTTTCTGCTGGGGATATTTGCTGTAGCTCTTTTTTTTCATACTTACAGCGATAAGTTCTTTCCTTTGGCCATTGCCTAAGAGGGTCATCAACTGACCTGGACTTGACTAATCTGAAATCAGGACCGCGCCAGTCGCAAGGCATTTCGGCACCATAACCGCATATAGGGATATCGCCTACTTTCTGTTGCATACTCCCGTCATTGTTAACACACATAGTTACTAATTCGTCAACCTGTTCAAAAATTTGCCTGCTAATATCGTCTATTGCCATGTGAAACCCCTTAAAACAAAAATTTATATAATTTATATAAACTGATCGCAGAGTCTTTAAATTCTTTTCTATATATTACCTATACTTCAGAAACAGTAACTACAGCTTTTTTTCCATCTTTTAAAGCAGTAACTAGTTTTTTGTTTAAGTCATCTGCAGCTTTATCTGCTCTTATTGCAAACGTTCTTTCAGAAGAAAAATCACTTAGCCTGATTACAAGTTCGTGATTGCTGGCAAAATCCTTGTTAGGAACAGCAGTTATTGTATCTGAAACGTCGTCTACTTTTATTGTTATTTTTACTTTTTCAAATTTCAGAAATTGTTTCAACTTTGATAGTTCAAAATCAGCTTTTACTCCAACAATGCAATCTCCGTTTTTTGTCAGCTCCCTTTCTTTAGTGAACTCAACTGTATTTTTATGCGTGGAGAGAATGTTTTTGTGACCAAAGATATTGAATGAATAAATCATTATTAAAGCAGTTCATCAATCGGCGGTTTTTTTGTGGCTTGTTTTTGGGCTTTTTCAACTTCCTGTGAAAGGTCAACCCCCAAATCCTTAAGCTCTGTAAGATGCATCTGCATGAGCTGCTCAACTATTGCTAGAATTCTCTGCATTTCCTGTCTTTCTTTTGCAAGAACAGCCAAACTGCCTTTATGAAAGCCTATGCTTTCTTCTTTGCTTTGCTCTGGAGCATTCTTTTCTTCTTTTTTAGCTTTTGCCATGATAAAATTGATTTAAAAGGTCATATTTAAATATTTCTTATTAATCGCTTTAAGTAATGGCTATTCTTGCTAATATAGCGAAAAACAGAAAATTAGTCAGCAGAAAGAATTGGGAAAAATATATTGGAAATTTAAGAACTGCTGCTACTAGCTACAATCCTGATAAAAAACAAATAAAAGAAGAGTTACAACAAAAGCTAATCGAAGCAGTAAATAAACGCCTGCCTAACAAAAAATTTGGAATAATGCTTTCTGGCGGTGTTGACAGTTCTACTATTTCTTTGATTGCAAAGAAACTGCATGGAACTTTCATATGCTATAGTGTAGGTATGGAAGGCAGCAAAGACGTAACAGAAGCAAAAAAAGTAGCTAAAAAACTAAAGTTGAAACTGCGTTATAAACTCTATAGTTTGAAAGAAGCAGAGAAAATAATCAAAAAAGCAGTAATTGTAGTGGGAGAGCCAAATGTAGTTAATGTAGGTGTTGCAGCAGTTGAACTAGCAGCCATTCAGCTGGCTAAAAAAGATAAAATCAACACATTCTTTGGCGGGCTAGGAAGCGAAGAAATATTTGCCGGCTATCAGCGTCACGAAAACGCAAAAGATGTTAACAAAGAATGCTGGAATGGCTTGAAAAACATGTGGGCAAGAGATTTATCCAGAGATTTTAAAGTAGCTACAATAACAAAAGCAAATTTTCTTGTACCTTTTCTGGATAAAGATTTGATTATTGCAGCAATGAACGTTCCTGGTAAATACAAAATCAGCAAAGATGAGAAAAAAATAATATTGCGAGAAGTAGCAATGAAAATCGGGTTGCCAAAACAGTTTGCTTTCAGAAAAAAGCTTGCAGCACAATACGGTTCTGGTTTTGACAAAGCAATTGAAAAATTATCAAAACAAAACAGATTTAAGTACAAAAAAGAGTATCTTAAATCTTTGCAATAAAAAATTCACTACTTTCGCAGACAATTCTTATAACTAAAATAAAGCAAAAAACTAAAAAATTTAAATATGGGTTATTCTGCATCTCAACCAGCTTTTACTGTGGTATTAATGAAAATAATGCTTATAAAATCCAAATTACTTTTTTTAATAGCTATTGCTTTGTCTAAAACTGCATACGCGCAGGAAAATGCAGTCCAAACATACTTTGGCTACGTAAAACTGGCAATTTTTGAACTGTTTTCTTCCTTGAGAGATTTAGGCATGTCTACAAAGCTGGCAATACTGGCAGGCCTTGTTTCTATTGCTTTAATAATTTATTTCAGGACGCGCGATACTGCTTCCAACAATATGAGGCGCGCGCGCGACTTACATAAAAAAGCATCCGAATTACACGATTCAGGTAATCCACAAGAAGCAGAGGATTATTATCAAAAAGCGAACACGTACAGAGAAAAAGCGGAGACACAATGAGCTGGTATGAAAACCACGGTTATATTGAAGACCCTTTCAGCACAAAAAAAGGAGCATTTATAGAGCAATCAATACACCTTAACGGACCAACAGAAGAGCTTGTTTACAGCATTGAAGCAGGTAATATGATGTTAATAGAAGGCAATAAAGGAACAGGAAAAACTGCATTGCTTTTTTCTGCAATTGAAAAATTTAAAGGAGAACGCAAAGTGATATACTTTGACTGCAATACAGATGAAGTTGACATAAAAAAATTAATGCAAAACAAGTACGGAATTGTTGGAAAACTTCTTAATTTAATGCCAAAAGGCATGGTTCTTATGCTTGATAACTTTAAAAAATTAAATCATAAAGAACTTGAAAGAGCAAAATATTACTATGACAACAATTACCTGCGTTCAATTATTTTCACAGGAAACGACTCTGAACTTCCAGATAACATAAGAGACAGGATAGGAAACCGCATAATAAAGCTTAAATCCCTAACAACAAGCGATGCTGTTGAGCTTGTTAGAAACAGGCTTAACTCTCTCGAATTTTTACCTGAAAAAATTATCAAAAAAATATACGCAAAATCAAAGAAAGACACTGTTTCTTTTCTTGAAAGTTGCGGAAAAACATGCAAAAACGCAACAGAAGCAGGAGAATCTGTGGTAAGCGAGAAAAATCTAGGTGAGATAGATGGCTGATTTATGGTATTGGAAACTTGGCTTTTCCTCAAACCCTTTTAACATAAAACCTGCAGTATTAACAAATGAGTTAGCAGGAATTCATGTTGAGCCAGTTCTTGAAAAAATAAGCAACAACGAAATTCAGTTTATAGAAGCGCCGCTTGGAATGGGAAAAACCAGCATGTTAAAAAACATAATTTCTACTTTTGGCGGAAAAAAGAAATTAATTTATGCAAGCTGCATAAAGAATGAGTGCCTTGAAGTAACAGATCTTTTGAAAAATTCAACTCTTAAAGGAAAACTTTTTGGCCAAGTGCCTGAAGACATGATACTTATGGTTGATGAAGCTCAAAACATTTCAAAAGAAGATGCAAAAGAAATAACCAGCTATTTAGAGCAGGGAAACATAAAATCAGTTGTTTTCTTTGGCATAGAATACAATAAAAAACTGTTGACAAACCACTTAAACAATTCTCTTAACGGAAATATAATATCTCTTCCTTACCTTGCGCCTGAAGAAGCAATTGGCGTTGTTAGAAGAAGAATAGGAAACCTTAAACTAATTCCTGACTATGTAATACGAGAAATATATGGGAGGTCAAATGGCAACCCTCGCAGATTATTGCAGAATTGCGAAGACATATGCAGAAAAG
>CEQE01122093.1_pt1 | contig 10457 bp, 11 predicted proteins | sample 356201 | NCBI WGS metagenome assembly CEQE01 (sample SAMEA2619970, study PRJEB7988) | marine metagenome | biome: marine biome (ENVO:00000447); feature: mesopelagic zone (ENVO:00000213) & marine oxygen minimum zone (ENVO:01000065); material: "saline water (ENVO:00002010), including plankton...
GATTTCTCGTTTTACTCGAAATGACAAGTTAATCAGAGGTTCCTTAACTAACTTTCCTCAGAATCAAGTGGCAAAATTACTTCTAACATTGGATAACCTGTATTAGTAATTATTGCAGCATTTTTCTGGGTTTGGATAGTGTGAGTTTCGCTCGATGGGATTTCTGTGTCAATATCTATTGTATCTCCCTTGACGATATAAGCTCCGGCTAAATTCGGATCCAGGTTTGTGATCGTTAAGTTGTCGAGTCCCTCCGGGATATCAAAGGACGACTCTTCGCCAAGCCTCATTTTTCTCACCCTTATAAGCACTTCTAACATTGGGCTACCCAGGTTAGTAACCTTTATAGAACCGTGGTGGGTATGGATACGTTGGGTTTCACCCGCCGGGATTTTTCTACTTGAATTTATTGCAATTCCCTTCATGGAATAAATTCCTTCTGCTTCCGGATCCAGGTTTGTGATCGTTAAATCGTCGTGTCCTTGTGGAATATCATATGACTCTGTTTCGCCAAGTTTCATGTTTGCCCTCCTTTATTTATTTTCAATATGTTAGAGAAAAGTTATCTGGTTTAAATCCTTAAAATTGGAATCTATTATTTTTCAATATGCCTGAAATTGTGTTCCCCCTTTCCGGCAATGCGACAACAAGCTGTCAAACGTTTTAAACGAACTGCGAAAAATCAAAACGAATTCTTCCCTGGATTTTTGAAATTTAGTGTAGCACATAAAACTTTTAATTAAAAGCCCGCTTTTTTTATTAGAATTATTTGTGTTGACAGTGCTAATTTGTGTGACAAACTATCAATGTAAAAAAAAGCACTGTAAGTTATTTATAAGATAACCTGTGAGACCTAAAAATACATATAAGATTTTAGGGCCAATAGAGACAAATATTGAAGCAGAGCTATTTGACGTTTTAACACCTGAAGAGCGTAAGAATTTTGATTTGAGTTTAGCTCTTAAAAGAATTAACAAAGCTATGGGAGCTATAGGGTAATGAAAAAGACTTTCAGGCATTGAGCAGGATTTGGAAACGGATTGAAAGTGTTTAACGAGCGCAGTCGAAGCTTTCTGCGGGGTTAGCGAGCGACACCCCCCACTCAGGGGGGTGTATATACTCTACACTGAAAATTCCCCGTAGCGTGTTGCGGGGAGCTTCAATATTGGGTTATTGGTTTGATGCTGAAAGAAGGTATTGCTTTTTTTGCTGTTGTAAAAGTCAGGCACTATCCGTTATAACTTGAATAATTATATGCTGTCATTTGAACCCACAGAAGATCATAAGATAATCCGCGAAACAGTTCGTAAGTTTGCCGAACGGGAGATTGCGCCCGGTATACGCGAGCGGGACGCAAAAGAAGAATTCGATCCAACCCTGCTTAAAAAAATGGCTGAGGCCGAATTATTGGGAATATGCCTGCCGCAAAAATATGGTGGCGCGGGTATGGACTATATTTCTCTCGGCATTGCATGCGAGCAACTGGAAAGAGTAGACACGGCTGCTCGGGTTATCATGTCTGTTCATGTGGGACTCAATAGTCTTGCCCTGCTGCAATGGGGCACTGAAGAACAGAAAGAAAAATATTTAGCGCAGCAGACAAAAGGGAAACAGGTCGCCGCGTTCGGGTTAACAGAACCGGCGGCAGGATCTGATGTTATTGCAATACAAACAACAGCAAAAAAAGAGGGCAAACATTATATCTTGAACGGTGAAAAAACATGGATATCCCTTGCGGATATCGCGGATAATCATTTGATTTTTGCCTATACGGACAAATCAAAAAAACACTACGGAATCAGTGCGTTTATAGTTGAAAAAAATTTTGAAGGTGTCACACCCTCAACTTTACACGGGAAATTAGGAGTAAGGGCAGGTAATACAGGCAGTATTGCGTTGAATGACGTAAAAGTTCCTGAAGAAAATCTGTTAGGAAAGGAAGGGGAGGGATTTAAAATTGCAATGTCCGCGCTGGATAACGGAAGGTTTACCGTGGCCTCCGGCTCCGTCGGCGTCATTCAGGCGTGTCTTAATGAATCGATTAAATACGCCAATACAAGAAAAACTTTTGGAAAAAAAATAGGAGAGCATCAGCTTGTACAGAGCATGATCGCAAAGATGTCCGCGTCCGTGGATATTGGAAGATTACTCTATTACAGAGCCGGGTGGATGAAGAACAAGGGAATACGTAATACCCGTGAGACAGCCCTGGCAAAATGGATTAATACGGAAGCGGCCTGGCGCTCGGCAGACGATGCCGTTCAGATACACGGCGCATATGGATACAGCAATGAATTTCCATTGGAAAGATATCTCAGGAATAGCCGTGGCGCTGTAATTTACGAAGGATCAAAAGAAATTCAGCAGATCATCCAGGCGGAATACGCTTTGGGATACCGTAAAGATAAAGACCTCCGCTGCACACTCCCCCAATGGCCGTTTGGAGATGATTGAGAAACATGATTTTAATCATGATAATTGCAGTCTTTAAATAGCGATTTTGAAGCTTACACATCATAAACCAAAAGCATTTTTAGCGTGCATTCCAAATTTTCTCTGAACCATAAAACGCGTGATTTTTTTCTTTAAAGAAAATTTGGTATTTTCTCTTTCACTTTCATCTTTAGCGACTAAATAGATTTCATCTATATTCGCTTGCAACTCATGCAACTCATTTTTCAAGTCTTCAACCCGGTCTTTAGTTTCTCTGATGGAGTCAGAAAAATCTCCCAAATTATTAATTTCGTCCCGGATATAACGTACAGTATTAAAAAAATCATCCATTTCTATAGAAGATGAATCTATATTTATTTTGCTTACCGTATTTTCAACAACATCAAGAACATGATGTATTTTCTGCTTTTTCTCCAAACATTGTTCTGTTGCTGGAATACACTCGTTTCTGAAGTGATCCAATTGCATTTCTGCTTTCTTTATTAGCTGTTTAAGCTGCTTTTCCGGTATCTCTGCCGGAGGTAATTTGTATAAAGGAAGATTTCTGGCACAACCTGAAAAGACCATTAAAATAATGAGTGATATTGTAAATTGAAATACTATATTTGTGTTTTTTTGAGGTTTTTCAATCATTGCGCATTCCATTTGAGTTAAAACTCCTCATTATCAAAAAATTAATTTAAAGGCCTGGAAGCCTTTGACCTTTAAATAAAGCAAAAATTTTGCCAAAACATTTTTTTACTCAATCATTTAACGGGGGGAAGGATTTTTTTGAGATTCTTTAAAATAGTCTTAAAAAACAAAAAGATATCCTTTATGCTGTATTTTTAGGCTCTTCCTTTCAGAATATTTTATTCTTCTTATATTGATGGTGTATCATTGAGGTGTCTAATCTTTTTAATGGTGTCTACAATAGTTTTCATTGGATTAAATAAAGGTTTGTTAATCTGAAAAAGGGGTCAGGTTTCCGTTTGACTGCATGTTTATAACTGAAGACAGATATCAATAAATCAGTTGTCAGGGGGGTCAGGTGCCAGAGTTCAGCTTAATACGCAATGACACGGTCATTGCACTCCAAAAAAAATTAGCATTACACAACCCCCTGAATCCCCTTAAAGCTTGACCTCGCATGCTTTAAGCGGGAAACGTGCGAGGAAAAGCTTTATCGGGAATCCGCACAGAAACATTCCTGGATTCCCGATAAATGCATTCGGGAGTGACAAAGAGAGCAATGTCATTCTGAGGCGTTAGCCGAAGAATCTCTTTTTTTAACTGGTTGATTTTATAAGATTCTTCACTTCGTTCAGAATGACAAATATGCGTTTTTTTGTATTATGACAAAGCCTGTCTGTTACGGGGAGCTTCAATTGTGGGACCGACAGCTTGCCGCTTTATGGGGTTGATATGCAAATCATCCAGCAACGCAGCGTCTGAATGAGAACCCGACTCAAATTATTGAGAAGTTACTCTTTTTTATTTTATTGCCTCATTAATTCTCTGTTCTGCGATTCTCTTCGCAATCAGATCAGCAGGTGTATTTTCTTCTTTTGATTTTTTTAATATGTCCAGCACAGTGAAATAAATATTTTCCACTTTATTAAGAACATACTCCCTGTTGTAACCGATAACTTCTGAGTAACAGTTGATCAAACCACCCGCGTTTATCACAAAATCCGGAGCGTAAATAATCCCTTTTTCCATTATCATTTTTCCGTCGACGTTTTCGTCAGCCAGCTGATTATTAGCTCCTCCTGCTATGACTGAACATTTTAATCTGTTTAATGTATTGTTGTTCACGGTAGCGCCAAGCGCGCATGGCGAATAGATATCCATTTCCATATCATAAACTTCATTGACACCTACAGATTCCACATTATATTTTTTAACTGCTTCCTTTACTTTTTCTTCATCGATATCGCTTATATAAACCTTCGCGTTTTCTTTAACAAGCCATTCAAGGAGGTGCGTGCCAACGTGCCCCGCTCCCTGGACAACAATTATTTTGCTGTCAAGGTCCTTGTTTCCGAAACATAGTTTCGCGCATGCCTTCATTCCCATGTAAACACCATAAGCGGTTTTTGAAGAAGGGTCTCCGCCACCACCTGTGGATTCCGGTAAACAGGTCACATGGTTCGTTTCCATTTTAATATATTTCATGTCATTTGATGAAGTGCCTACATCTTCGGCTGTTATATATTTTCCATTGAGACTTTCAATAAACTTCCCAAACCTGCGGAACAATTCCGGTGTCTTGTTTTTTATAGAATTATCAATAATTACGGCCTTTCCACCGCCAAGGTTTAATCCCGCGACAGAAGCTTTATAAGTCATTGCTTTGGATAATCTTAATGCGTCCCGGGTGGCTTCCAGTCCATTTTTATAATGCCACATCCTGGCGCCACCGAGGCTTGGACCAAGGACGGTATTGTGGATAGCGATAATTGCCATTAAGCCTGTTTTGTTGTCCTCGCAAAAAACAACCTGTTCATGCTCGTTTTCCGGCATTTTATTTATTACTGAATGTTCAAAAAAAGATCTGTTTTTAACTTCTCTCATGTCTTCCATCCTGAAAAAGTTAAGCTCTATTAATAATTATAATCCCTATTTTAATTTATAGATATGTATAACAAAATTAAAGATGTTACAATTAAACTTTTCATGAACGGAGGATTTTTATAAATGATTCGACATATTGTTTTTTTTAAATTTAAATCAGGGATAACTGAGGAGCAAAAAAATAAACTTGTGGAAGATCTAAAAACATTGAAGAAAAAAATACCTTTAATAGAGCGGCTGGAGGTGGGATTTGATATTGGCAAAAAACCAAATTCATTTGATCTGGCGCTGAATTCGGATTTTAGCTCATGGGAAGACGTAGAAAAATACAGTATTCACCCAGATCATATTAAAGTTGTAGAGTTCATCAAAGAGATTTCTGATGATGTTTGCAAAGTTGATTATGAAGTAATAAAAAATTAAAGAATCTTTTTATGGTGGCTTTGTGACTTTGTGGCAAAAAAAAGGTACAGATAAACTCTTGCCCTTTTGAAAGTGTTTAGCGAGCGCTGTGGCAGCTTGCTGCGGGGAGCTTCAAAATACCAATGGCTGTACCCAGGATAATCAGTATCAGCAGGCGCGGAGATATCCCCGCATTTCATACACCATGGTTGCTAAACAGACTGAAGGAAGGATATTGTCATTTTCAGACCCCATACGGAGGAAAAATTCGAGAGGTTTCCTTAAAACCTGAAGATTGCGACGGCCTGATATTCTGGACTCGAAATCCCTTTCCTCTGTTTAAGCACATTAATGAACTGAAAGATCGTGGGTATTGTTTTTATTTCCATTTTACAATTACCGGCTATCCAACTCCTATAGAATCACACACGCCTCCTCTCTTAAAGTCAATCGAACGATTTATAAACCTGTCGGAAAAAATAGGAGCGGAAGCTGTTCACTGGCGATATGATCCTGTAATCCTGAGCAGCCTGACTTCTGAAGCCTTTCACATCAAGAATTTTTCTTTTATAGCAAATAAACTCAAAAGAAGTACAGGGATATGCACCATTTCTTTTATCCAGTTTTATGAAAAATCACGTGGTAATTTTAAAAAAATCAACGAACATCATGGAGTCCGGTTCGATAATCCTTCTATGGAAAGAAAGATAAAATTGGCAAAAACTTTGAGAGAAATAGCCGAAAAAAATGGAATAAAGCTCAGGAGTTGTTGTGATAATTCCTTGCAGTCCGCGGGCATTCCGAAAGGAAGCTGCATTGGCCCTGAATATCTTTCACTTTCCTATGGTAACTGGAAAAAGAGACCCACAAGAAAAGAGTGCGCCTGTTTTGAATCGATTGATATAGGGACCTATGAAACCTGTACTTTCGGCTGTTGTTACTGCTATGCCACGCGCAGCAGAGAATCCGCTTTAAAACATCTGAAAAACTATGATAAAAGCGACTCAATCCTTGTAAGGCCAAAAAGACATTTGGTAACTGATCTTTCCTCGATTTCCTTTTAAAGTATTTTTTTATATCCTGCAGATCTCTACTAACTTATTGAAATATTTATTACCGCAGAGGACGCCGAGGTCGCAGAGAGAATTATAATAATGATTTTTCTCAGCGTTCTCCGCGAGCTCAGCGGTAAATTTATTTTTGGTTGTGGTCCCTGGTCGCGTTGAATAAATCCGCGTCCCAATATTAGAAAGATCAAAGCATTAAAAATATCATCAAAGTTAATACTTCTATTGACTCATTTATAAATCCAAAATGGTCGCCGGTAATCTTTCCAAACGAATTTAACAGTAATTGATAAATTATAGTTGCAAAAATAGCAATTCCAATTAAAGCTGTTAAGCCTATAATATCAAATAGATAAACCACGATTAGGCAAGGCAGGATAGATGATAGAATGAAATGTTTTTCTTTTATCTGTTTCTGAAATTTGCTCCCCAGCCCGGTATGTTTCATCTGGCTGCTATAAAGAATAGTCAGCACCATTGTCCACCGGCTTGCCATCGGAAACACCAGGAGGGCGTATATCTTTACACTTTGGTCGATAAAAGCGATTGAATTATATTTTAACAGTACAAGAAAGATTACGGATATGGCACCCATGGCACCTATCCGGCTGTCTTTCATAACCTTCAGTTTTTCTTTAGGAGATTTTACACATCCCAGTCCATCAAATGTATCGGCAAAACCATCAATATGCAGACCCCTGGTAATCAGGGCTAAGAAAGCAACCTGAATAATAGCGGTAATATCAATCGGAAGAAATGGAGAAAGGCAGTATTCCAAGCCTGTCAACCCCACGCCGAGAGTAAGACCGACTAAAGGGAAGTAGATGGTAGATTCAGCCAATAATTCTTGTTGAAAGCTTTTTACTTTTAGAGGAAGTATTGTAAGAAATTGAAAAGCAGTAATGATTTTATTCATTGGGTTTGGAAGGTTTGAGATGTACACCACATTTTTGAGCAGCCTTCTTTAATATATTATCCTGCGTTGCCAACGAAATCCCTTTACGCATTGCAAGTTCCAGGTATGAGGCATCGTAAGATGACAAATTGTGCTGACGGGCAAGTGAAAGTATATCCCCCATGGCTCTATCAGGAGTACTTTCGTCGATAACAATCGGAAGTCCGCGCAATAATTCGACAAATTGCAGAGACTGGGCTTTTGTAATACGTTTATAGCGTTCGCTAACAAGGATTACGTTTGCTACTTCCAGGGTCCAAATGGAAGGCACAAATGCACGCCCATTAGAAAACCCGTCTAAAATTGCATCAGTAAACTTATTGGCATCATCTTCGAAACACCAACTCATTGCTACAGAACAATCTAAAACAAAATCTTTCAATATCTTCTTCCTTTATTAATCATTTCTTGTATTGATAATCCGCCCAACTTTTTGCCTTTTCTAAAAGATCGAATTTTTTCTATGACTAACTTTGGATCAGGTTTTCCTCCGGGTGTTATAGGAACAAGCATGGCAACAGGATTACCTTTTCTGGTTATAGAAATTCGCTCCCCACGAGATACTTCATCCAAAAGCCTTGCGAAGTGCGTTTTTGCTTCATAAGAACCAACTTTTCTCATTTGTAACCTCCTTGTAAGACTAGTCTATAGACAAGTCTACAAAACTTTGTGTTTGATGTCAATCTCTATTAAAAAGTGAGTCGATTGCGAATAAACAATGTAAAACACAGATTATTAGAAGTCAAAACTTTGCTATTACCTAATCTTGCACGCACAAGTTTACCGGAGTTGCAAGGCATCAAGTACGCAGTCGTAGTATTTTACTTCAAGTGCTTGATAACATAGCAGATTCGGTGGAATTGTGCGCCTTTAGGTGATGAATTTTAAAAAATATATAATAAATATCAGTTTCTCCAATTGGGTTAACTTTTTTTTGCGTCATAATAGCTGAAGCAATGAGACCCTCTTAAGATAAATACCTTTTAAAAATTCATCATGCAAGATTCAGGTACTAACTTATTGTCCTTAACTGTGAAGATGTGTTATGAATATAGTATGTCTGAACAAGTCATAACCTGTCCGTATTGTAATAAGGAAATACCTCTTTCTGAAGCAATTTTTCATGAAATGCGGGAAAAGCTGCAAAAAGAATTTGAGGATCAATCTAAAAAGAAAGAACAGCAGCTTTCTAAAATGGAACAATCCCTTTTGCTTAAAGAAAAAGAACTCGAAAATTCAAAAAAATCGCTGAATGAACAGGTCGCGGAAAAGGTAAAACTTGAAAAAGAAAAAATAGAAAGGGAAGCGAAACAGAAGGCAAAAGAATCTGTTAATGTTGAATTAAAAGACCTGAGCGAAGAGATAGAGGAAAAAGAAAAACAATTACAAGAATCCCAAAAAGCTGAACTGGAACTTAGAAAAGATAGACGGAGACTTGAAGAGGGTAAAAAAAACTTTGAGTTGGAAATGACCAGAAAACTTGATGAAGAAAGAAAGAAGATTCAAGATGAAATCCTGATGAAGGCGTCTGAGGATCACAGGCTTAAAGACCGGGAAAAGGAAAAGCAGATAAATGATATGAGAACGCAAATCGAGGAATTAAAAAGAAAAGCAGAGCAGGGGTCACAGCAGACTCAGGGGGAAGTTTTAGAACTTGAACTTGAGGACATTTTGAAATCAAACTTTCCTCTGGATCAAATAGAGCCGGTGCCAAAGGGAATAAGAGGAGCCGATATACTGCAAAAAGTTCATAGCCAATCAGGACATTATTCGGGAACAATTATCTGGGAGTTGAAACGGACAAAGGCATGGAGTAACGGCTGGATAGAAAAACTGAAAGATGATCAGAGAGAAGTCAAAGCGGAAATTGCGGTTTTAATGTCAACAACCCTGCCAAAAGAGATAAAAAACTTTGCCCTTCTTAAAGGCGTTTGGATTACCAATCATGCTTCAATTATTGGGCTTGCTACCGCGTTAAGGCTAAGTCTTATTCAAGTTGCAAACACTAAAATGGCGGTGGTGGGTAAAAATGAAAAAATGGAAGTGCTCTATAACTATCTGTCCGGCCCAGAATTCAGGCAGAAAATTGAAGCGATGGTGGAAACTTTTGTGTCTATGAAAAAGGATTTAGACCAGGAAAAAAGAGCGATGACAAAAAATTGGTCGAAAAGAGAAAAACAAATTGAAAGGGTAGTTCATAACATTAGCGGGATGTATGGAGATATGGAAGGAATCATCGGTGCTTCGTTACCTCAAATAAAAAGCTTGGAATTGAAATCATTGACAGGAGGAGACAATTTGGATCAGAACGGTGATGACGACAAAATGGAGGGAGAGCATTAAAGAATCAGAAAAAATAAAAGTGTTGTTTTTGTGTACAGGGAACTCCTGCAGAAGCCAAATGGCGGAGGGATGGGCACGGTTTCTGAAGAGTAATGAAATCGAATCCTATTCGGCAGGTATTAAAACTATCGGTTTAAACCCTAATGCGGTCAAGGTTATGGCTGAAGCAGGTGTTGACATTTCTCACCACGAATCCACACATGTGGATAAATTAAAAGACGTGCAATTTGATTTCGTTGTTACACTTTGTGGTCATGCGAAGGAACATTGCCCGCTATTTCCCGGGAAAACAAAAACAATCCACGTTGGGTTTGATGACCCGCCGAAACTGGCGGCAAACTCTAAAACCGAAGAAGAGGCGCTTAACCATTACCGGAAAGTACGTGATGATATAAAAACTTTTGTTAATAAACTTCCCGCCGCCTTAACAAAGTTATCAACAAACATTAACCCCGGTGCATTAACTAAATCTTCCTAAAAAAAACAAGGTTTTATAGTGTTGGAGAGCTTGGCTCCACTCACTTGAGGCAGTCTACTCATTTGCGACAAGTTCCAACTTTTTAAAATGGTGTGAAGATTGCCATTACACTTGAATGATTTTTATTTAAGCGTTTAAAACCTGGCCCTGAGGGGCAGGTCAGAGTTAATAGGCTATGCCCTATTTGTCATTCCCGAATGCA
>CEQE01058438.1_pt1 | contig 10455 bp, 13 predicted proteins | sample 356201 | NCBI WGS metagenome assembly CEQE01 (sample SAMEA2619970, study PRJEB7988) | marine metagenome | biome: marine biome (ENVO:00000447); feature: mesopelagic zone (ENVO:00000213) & marine oxygen minimum zone (ENVO:01000065); material: "saline water (ENVO:00002010), including plankton...
AGACCCGATCCAAAATTAAAACTGATGGATCAGGTCAGACAAGTATTTAAATATCATCATCGTAATGGAAAAAGATATTTCTCATGTCTTAAGCCCTTTGGATGAACTGCAGGATCATTTTGCCACTAAGACTCGAAGAAAAAAATGAGCTAAAGTGTAAAGTGATCTAAAATGCCTAAAATAAAAAAACAAAAAGCCTGCCTCTTTTAAAATAACTTTAGCTCACTTTAGGCACTTCCAATTTTATGCGTTCTTGAATAATCACTTCGTAACATGATGTTTTATTTTTTCAGCTCCTGCTTCAAAGTTTAGACACTTATATCTATGATTTTGTGGCAAAGCTGAGCTTGGCTTAGCAAATTACTGCTGTAAGCTGATAGTTCTTCACAGGGCAGACCCAATTATTGACACTCAAAATAGTTGAATTATAAGCGTATAAAAATATTTTAAGATTTTTTTGACATTTACAAAAAAACATCTATAATTTATTTTTATGAAATGCCAGACAGATCATTACCGGATAATTAGCTCCCACCCTAAAATGAATGAAATATTCCAGTTAGTCGATAAAGTTGCCCCCACTGACAGCACTGTGATCATTTATGGAGAGAGCGGCACAGGCAAAGAATTGATTGCCCGTGCATTGCACTTCAACGGCAAAAAGTTAAAAAAACCTTTTATCACTGTAAACTGCGGCGCTATCCCGGAAGAGCTTTTGGAAAGCGAACTTTTTGGACATGAAAAAGGCTCTTTCACAGGCGCTATTCGTACGCGAATAGGACGGTTTGAGCAGGCGAATGGTGGTACTATCTTCCTGGATGAAATCGGTGATATGAGCTCTGTTCTCCAGGTAAAAATTTTAAGAGTTCTACAAAACAAATCTTTTGAAAGGGTAGGGGGGACAGAAACAATTAATGCGGATGTTCGGATTGTTGCTGCGACAAATAAAAACCTGGAGCAGGCTATTAAAGAGGGTAAGTTCCGTGAGGATCTTTATTATCGTTTAAATGTTATTCCAATACATTTGCCGGCGCTGAGAGAAAGAAAAACAGATATTCCCTCTCTTTTAACACATTTTGTTGAATATTTTAATGAAACCATGCAGAAACAAATAACGGAAGTTCCCGATGAAACTCTTAAGTATCTTATGGATTATAATTGGCCGGGCAACATTAGAGAACTTGAAAACCTGGTGGAAAGATTGGTGGTATTAAACGGCAAGGGGACTATTTCTCCGAACAGTCTTCCTGAAAGAATTTTAGGGAAGCCTCTTGAAGATATTAATATTGATCAGAAAGAACTCTTCAGCGATGATAATGTTGCTGCTGAGTCTTTAGCCCTGAGAGACGCATTCAAGCCTAAATTTTTTGTGGGAATCACTGATGAAGGAGTCGATCTTAAAAAGATGGTAGAAGATTTTGAAAAGGAGCTTATTGTTGAAGCTCTGGATAGAACAGATTGGGTTAAAAATAAGGCGGCAGGTCTTCTCGGATTAAACAGAACCACTCTCGTGGAAAAAATAAAAAAACTTCAACTCTCCAGGGAAGTAGTTTAGACAAGAAATTATTGCTTTTTTCGAGGACTATATGCCAGGCACTTTTAAAGTGTCTGGCACTTTTTTTGAGACCTTATTTAACCACCCTCAGGTGATTTCTCTTTTTGCCCAATTTCTTCTTTTTTGATAAGGGGTATTTCTTTTTTATCGATTTTTCAGGCGGTGGGTCTGTTTTTTTCTCTGTGACGAATTGAATTATCGCATTAGGGCCACTCATCATGATAATGCATTCCCAGGGGAAAAAACAATTGAAATAGTTATTCCCAAACTTCATCGGTGCATTAATTCCTTTTTTATCATAGGTCAGGTTTGGAGTGGGAGAATTGCCTACAACAAATGTCTCCATTTTTTTTTCGTGAATGCTTGAAGGTATCTCTATCTGATCTGAACCGCTGATAAGCAGTGTAAGATATACATCCCCCTGTTCGTAAAACCAATCGAATATTGGAATTTTATTTATAAACTTCATAGATGCACTATACCGGAAACTTATACTTTGATTATTTGTCCTTTTACATTATTACCGTTTATGTCCAGAATTCCAACGCTATTATACAAAGCAAAGATTTTATCCGTAGGTGTCCCGGGATTAAAAAATAAAATTCCCTGCTCAATTTTATTATAAGGTTTATGGGAATGTCCATACACAATAATATCTAATTCGTCAAATTCTTTTCTGATTCTGTCTCTTATGCCGAAAGGGGAACCATAGCCATGTATTAAACCGATTTTTACTTTTTCAACATTTAAGACCTTTTTTATCGGGTATGGGCTTCCCGATTCATCCATATTGCCTTTTACAACTTCTACTTTCGCTATAATTTCCAGCTCTTCTATGACGGTTCTATCTACCAAGTCCCCGGCATGTAAAATCAAATCAACATCGGAAAACAATTCAATTATTTTTCCAGGGATTTTTTTTGCCCTGTGTGGAATATGAGTATCTGATAGTACACCGATTTTCATTTTTATTTAATTACCTCTGTTTCACCACAGTAAACTTTATCGAATGATTTAAGACGGTAAATTAAAGCTAACTTAAGGATAGTATATATTATTTTAATTCCTGCTCGCACAGTGCCGGAAAAAGTCCCTGTGATTTTAGATAGACCAATTCTTTTTCTATAACTGACAGGTACTTCATTGATCCTTAAATTGTGAATAACTGCCTTTGCCTGCATTTCAACATTCCACCCAAAGGTAGGATCTTGCATGTTCATTTCCAGCAGCTTTTGAAAGCGTATTGCTCTTAAAGGACCGCAATCTCTATATTGAAAACCAAAAAACCACTTAATTAATAATAGAGCAAGTTTATTTCCTATAAGAGCCTGCGGCAAAATTGCCCCGGATTCTCTTTTGCCTGAGATTCGCGAGCCAAGAACAAAGTCATAGTGATCATTAGTAATAGAGTTGATAAGAGAAAGAATCTCTTGTGGAAAATCACTGTAATCAGCGTCAAGAAATACGATGATATCCGGTGACTTACTTTTAAAGTAGTCTATCCCTTTTAAACAGGCTCTGCCATAACCTTTGCGGGATTCATTGATAACCTTAATGCCGATATCGTTACAAATTTTTTCTGTTTTATCAAAACTCCCGTTATTTACCACTACCAGATCGTGAGATAGAGTCTTTGGAATATCTCCAATAACGAGAGGGATTGATTTTTCCTCATTAAAGGCGGGAATAACAATTGCTGTTTTCATGAGCCAATGGGTAATTATATTTTTTTCAGTTCAAGGAGGATAACTTTCCTTGAGTCAGCTTTTTTAATAGTAATCTGATAACCTTCTAATAATAATACATCTCCGTTTTTTGGAATTTTTCCCATTTTATGAATTACGAAACCGGCAACTGTCTCATAGTCAGCTGACGGCAAAGCAATACCAATATTTTCTTTAATCGCGTCGATTTCCATTGTACCTTTAATTTCATAACAATTATCTCTTTTTTCAACATAAGAATGGGAAGTTCTATCGAACTCGTCCTGTATTTCTCCCACGAGTTCCTCCAAAATGTCTTCTACTGTTATTATGCCAATCGCCGCTCCGTATTCATCCACAACAACTGCAATATGGTTCCTTGTTTTTTGCAATTCTTCTAACAGGTCGTCTATTCTTTTGCTCTCGTGAACATAATAGACCGGTCTGATTATACTTTTTATCCCATATTCATCTTCCGGCAGGTTTAAAAGATCGAATGTATGAAGAATGCCCGTAATGTCATAAATTCGATCCTTAAATACGGGAAAGCGGGAGAATGCGCTTTCCCGGGCTTTTCTAATAGTGAAACGAGCAGAGGAAGTTTCCTCAATAGCAATTAAATTGATCAATGGAACCATACATTCACCCGCTGTAGTATCCCTGAAGTCAAATATCTTTTGAATGATTTTCTTATCATCAGAATCAAGTTCCGACTGCTCTTTTCCCGGCATCGAAAGGGCACGTAGTTCCTCGCGCGTAATAAAATGTTTTTTAAACCCTTCTTTAGGTGTTGATAAGTCCAGCGTGTAGTTAGTCATTTTTGAAGCAATTTCAACAACCGGATAGAATATTTTTAACGCAAGTTGGAGCGGCCAGATAATCACAGTAGTAATACTGTCCGCCTTCTCTTGAAAGATAGCCTTCGGTATAATTTCGCCTAACAGAAGTATTATTGGAAACATGATGATCGTGGCATAAAAATCTCCCCGTGCTCCAAACAAGTCTACTAAGTAAGCAGTAACAACAGCAGTACTGCTTACCACGGCAAAATTGGTTCCTATTGAAGTGGCTCCGAATATTCTCTCCGGTTTGTTTAACAATTCTTCCACACTCTTGGCTGCTTTTGATCCTGATTCAGACAGGTGCTTGAGTTTTAATCTATTAACTGAAATCAAGGCTAATTCAGAGCCGGAAAAAAAGCCTTCCAGTAATAAACAAAATATAACTATGATAATAACAGCAGTAAATTCCATGACATTAAGACAGCAAATGTTCTGATTTATTATTTAACTCCAGATTTTTATCTGCGTCTATTTCTTTCTCCATAATGATTTTTAATATACGAGGCCCTTTTATTTTCTCTACAGTAAACTTAAAATTTTCGTGTGCAACAGACTCTCCCCGCTGGGGAACCCTGCCGAATAATCCAAAAATAAATCCTCCTATACTATCAAATTCATCTTCTGGCAAAGTCGCCTTAAACTCCTTGTTAAATTCCTCTACTCTTAGCATGGATGATAAAGAATATTTGAAATCATTTTTCTTAACAATAAGAGAATCATCTTTTCTTGTCTCACTTTTTATATCACCAACTAATTCTTCAAGTACATCTTCTAAAGTTACGACACCTGCCAGGGCTCCATATTCATCAAGCACAATTGCTATATGTTTTTTGTTATCTTTAAATTCTTTTAGAAGTTCATGCATTTTTTTTGAGCTTGGGACAAAAAAAGGAGAATGAAGAAGTCCTCTCAGTTTTACGCCGGATTTTTGCTTGCGGTTGTAATGCTGCAGGTCTTTTATGTAAAGAATGCCTATGATATTATCAGCGCTTTTTTCATAAACCGGAATCCGCGAAAAAAATTTCTCCCGAACTCTTTGGAAAACAGTTTCCAGGTCATCATCAGCATTTAAGGAAAAGATATCCACCCGGGGAGTCATCACCTCTCCGGCAGTTGTTTCGCCAAACCGGATTACATTATGGATCATTTCCTTTTCATCCGATTCCAGAACTCCCTCGTTTTCCCCGACGGATACAAGTGTATGAAACTCTTCTTCTGTAATAATACGGTTGTTGTTGCTTGCTTGGCTTCCTATTAACGAGACTATTGTCTCGGTTATGCGGGTTATTACCCACTGTACAGGGTAAACAAAAGTGTAAAAAAACTTTAACTGTCGGGAAACAAGTAGAGAAAACTTTTCGGCATGTCTGATAGTAAATGTTTTGGGAGTGATTTCACCCAAAAAGAGTAAAAGGAATGTGCCGAAACCAATTGCCAGGGCAATTCCTTTACTTCCAAAGAAACTGATGGAAATAGAAGTGACAAGTGCAGCAACTCCAACATTTACCAGCTCATTCCCAACATAAATTGTTACCATCAGCTTTTTGGGGTCTTTGAGCAAAGAGGCAACCAACTGTCTGGAATATTTATTGCTCTCTTTGAAATTGTCAATTGTAATACGGTTTAGAGAGAAATAGGCAGCTTCGCAACCCGAAAAAAAAGCGGAGCAAATAAGCAAGATAACCAATAGAACAAACCGAATTATTAACGATTCATCCAAAAAATATAAAACCTCCTCAATAGGTTAATTGAAGCTCCCCGCAACAAGCTGCGGGGGAATCTTAAGTGTAGAGTATAGACACCCCTCTGAGTCCCCCCTTGTTAGGGGAGATTAAGGGGGTGTCACTCGTTAAACACTTTCATTTATTTCCTTTATATACTACTAAAACCCTGTATAAAAGAAAATAACTTATCAATGCCGCTATTATTCCGAGGACAATGGTTCCACTTAAAAAAGGCATCAGCATAGTTTTCGTATAAGCCATCAGCTCATCTTTCCCTATACTTTCAATCAAACAGGTAGTTCCATTTTGCAAAATGAAACTGCCAAAACAAATACTGGATCCGTAAACAAATACTATAGTCCAGGGATTGTTAACCAGGCTACCTGCTATAATAAGAACCACGTTCATCTTAAAGAGCCAGGCTGCTGCTACAGCAGAAATTGTATGAAGGCCAATTGTTGGAGAAAAAGCGATAAAAACTCCGATAGCAAAAGCAGTGGAAATTCGGTGAGGAGGTTCATCTATTGATACGATCCGGTGGAACCTGGTTTTGATAGCTTCGGGAAAAATCATTGATTTAAAATATTATACAACAAAAATGGGGATCTTCAATTGTTTTTAAAATGGTCATAGCCTCTTTTTGAAAGGGTTTTTTCTTTTCCATCATGGGAAACGAGAATGATTCCGTGTCTTTTGTCCAATATCTCGCCGATATTTGTAATGGGGATTTTCATTTTCCTCCATCCTTTTTGAAGTTGTGGGATTTTCTTGCCCTTAATAGTGAAGAGGAGTTCATAGTCCTCCCCTCCATAAAGAGCATAATCAAGTATATTTTTATTTAGTGATTTTTTAAATCTCCTTAAACCGTGAGAAAGAGGTATTTTGTTGAGATAAATTCTTGCTCCGCATTTACTTTCTTCGCATATCCGTTTAAGGTCGGATGCCAATCCGTCACTGAGGTCGATCATGGCTGAAACAGCAATTTTTTCGGCTAAAATTTTCCCTTCTATCAAACGGGGTTTTGGGCAGAGATGGTCTTCTATCAGTTTATTTTTTTTTACAGAATTAGGTCTTTTTAAGATTTCCAAGCCCGCGGCAGAGTTGCCTAAAGTTCCTGTTACAAAAATCTTATCCCTGATCCTGGCTCCAGCCCTTCGAATCAAGATATTTTTTTTGATCTCACCAACAACAGTAATGCTGATAATTAATCCATTGGTAGAGTTCGAGATATCTCCACCTATAATATTGCAATTATATTTTTTTGCCATGCTTTCAAAGCCAACATATAATTTCTCAACAAATTCAACGCTGGTGGAAATTGGTATCCCAAGAGAAATCAAAATATAAAGAGGACTACCTCCCATAGCTGCAATATCACTTAAATTTACAACTATGGATTTTTTACCTAACATTTCAGGGGAAACATAATGTAGATCAAAATGGACATCTTCAATGAGGGTGTCTGAAGTCATGAGAATGTCCTGGTCAGGTGGGGCAACAACAGCGCAATCGTCTCCAGGACCAAGCTTGACACGATGAGAAGGTTTTCTTATTTTCCTGCGTAATTTTTCTATTAGCCCAAACTCACCGATTTTATCTATATCCATGGTAATATTCTAATATATCCTGTTACCATAAATAAATTGTTTTATTAAGAAGAAGGTTTCTATATAATAATATTTAAGAAGCAGGAGCACAAAATATTATCATAGTTGCTTGAGATTTATTTGTATTTTGTAAATTGTTATTGGACATTTTTTTAAGATTTCGGGGCGTGGCGCAGTCTGGTCTAGCGTGCTTGACTGGGGGTCAAGTGGTCGGAGGTTCGAATCCTCTCGCCCCGATCAATATAAACAATCAGTTAGCTTCGGCTACTGTTCTCATTTCAGGTGATTGTATACTAAATTGTATACTTCGTTTTGGTTGCACCGTGTTATTCAACAGTTCTACTGCCTTTCGTTTATGACTTGGTGCTACATGAGCGTACCGCATTGTCATAGTTAAAGTTGAATGACCGAGTAATTCTTTAACGGTTGGTAAATCCGCTCCTGCCATTACAAGCTGCGAAGCAAACGTATGCCTGAGGTCATGAAACTTAAAATCCTTAATGCCTGACCTCCGTAAAGCCGACTTGAATGACTTAACGACTTCTTTAAATCTTTTGCCTTCATTATTGACAAAAACATAGGGGCTATGAAGATGTCTCACCAGTTTCTGTAAGGTATTTCGCAGGGTTTGGTTAATAGGAATCTCTCTTCTTTTGCCACTCTTAGTTTTGTCTAATAGAATAAAGCCATGCTTTAAGTCTATATTCTTATCCCATTGAAGAGAAAGAATTTCTTCTTTTCTCATTCCTGTGTTGAGAGCAGTTATAACTATAGACTTTAGGTGGTTGGCACAGTTGCTTATGAGTGCAAAACATTCTTCATTTGAAAGATACCTTAACCTTTCATTGTTTTCAGGTAGCAGTTTAATTTGCCTGATTCTTTTTAAAGTTTCTTCCTCTACCATTTGCCACTCCACCGCTTTAGCAAGCATATGCTTTAACGTTGCCAGATGTCTGTTTGAAGTTGAAGCTGCTTTGCCATCAGTCAGGAACTTTGTCTGATACTGTTCTACTGCCATTGTTGTTAATCTTCTGATAGGAACACTCCCAAATGTACTTACCAAGTTTTGAATGAAATACCTTTTTGTATTAAAGGATTTTTGTTTTCTTACGTACTCAGTATAATTTCCAGCAAGTTCTTTGAAGGAATGGTTTGAAATTTTATTTACTGGCAGCGGTTCTTTACCTTCATCAACATCTTTTTTTCTCCTCCTGAGCAAGGCTTGGGCAACTATAAACTTCTTTGAATAGCTGGACTCGTATCTGGTTTTACCATCCAATGCTGCGTAGCGAATCCAGTAGACGTTGCCACGCTTATAAATTCCTTTTGCCATTATCTTTTCACCCCCTTTCTCTTCTTTATTTTCCCCTTGTTCAATAGAAATGCATCTTCTCCAATAGGCTGCATTAATACCACAGGGTGTCCGTTTTTTGTTATAACTACATCTTCGCCTGACTCTTCAAGTTCTCTAACTATTTCTGTTGCTTTTAATCTGAGTTCACTTACAGTTTTAAATTTCATATCATCACCTCTTGACCTAAATTTACTCTTGTTTTCTTATAGATTCATTTAATATAGTATTAGCATGAATGACTCAAAATCATTTGATGATATTGTTAATTCCTTAGACAAACTTAATAAAAGTGAGCAAGACGCACTACTGCATATTTTAGAAAAGGATAAAGTTGAAACAAATCGTTATATCCCAACAAATGTACCATTTTTCTTCACATTAAGCTCAATATGGTTTGTGACTTTGCTTTTTGGTGGAGTACTTTATGTAGAACCCACTTGGCTTAGATACATATTATTACCATTATTCGGTATTCCTTTTGCCATTTCGTATGTATATCAAGTCTTTAATTATGAAGCAAAAAAAGACTTCAAATTATTTTTAATAATGTCTTTTTTTATAGGCCCAATAATTGGCTTTTTTTGGGGTTTAACATTGTCAGCCATTATTTATTACGCGTGGGAACTTATAGTACTAATATTATAGTAACAATTATAGTATTTGTCAAGGGTTTCTCAAGTATACAATTTGGTATACACCTATCTGCAAGTATTTGTTTTGACAATATGTAATCAGCAGGCTTCTTGATTTAACATCAAGTAGTCTATATCGTTTTCATAGCATAAAATGCTTATTTAATAACTTTCATCCTTTTTGATAGATGATTTATGGCAGGGATTTTTTGAGATTCAAGCCAGTTATCTATCTCCGTTTTTTTGAACCTTGGGAATTTACCTATTTTAAAAAACGGAATTTCATTCATACTGATTCTTTCGTACAGAAATTGCTTTGATACGCAAAGATACTCTGAAAGGGTCGTTACTGTAAACAGGGTTTCTTCTTGCTTTTTATCAGATAGTAAGGGCTTAATTGCTTTAACGACTTCGTTAGTTATAGTCTTTACTAACTCTTCTGAATTAAAAGAAAATTCTGCTTTCACTATTTCTCCCTAATACCCTAATATGGGTAAACAAAAAATGTGGTATGCAGATACCTTTTTAGTGCCTGCAGATACCTTTTTAGCAGTTTGTAGGGTCTTTTTTTTGATGTCTCAAACTCTACTGCTTCCTTGCTCGATTCTTGCTTTTAAAAAATCTATTACGTCCTCTACTAAAAACACCCACTTACCATGTCCTATCCTCATTCCCTTTAGCCCTTTCTCTCTTAAACCTGCCAATTGTTGCTGATTTACGTCCAGAATTTTCATTAAATCGCTTGAACTTATAATTCTGTTCATATTTAGAACCCTCCTCTATTTCATATTGTGATAGGCCAAAAAAATTCATTATGATGGATAACTTTTCAGAGTAAGATACTGCAAGACTTTTAGGTAATGCCCTTATTTCTTTTATTACTGCATCCCTGTTCTTGTTGTAGAGTATTTGCACGCAATAGCCGCATATTAAAATGCTACTTTCTTTGCTGGGGTTACATCCTGCATCCTTTCTACAAATTTTACAGATTTTATCAGCCATTTTGCTCTCCTTTCTTCATAAAGCACCTTCCCCAAT
>CEQE01146612.1_pt1 | contig 10444 bp, 10 predicted proteins | sample 356201 | NCBI WGS metagenome assembly CEQE01 (sample SAMEA2619970, study PRJEB7988) | marine metagenome | biome: marine biome (ENVO:00000447); feature: mesopelagic zone (ENVO:00000213) & marine oxygen minimum zone (ENVO:01000065); material: "saline water (ENVO:00002010), including plankton...
GACAAAGTTTGGTTCTTGATTTTATATCCATAGTATGAAAAAAAATACCATTAAACAAGAATATAATACAATGGGTTGGAACTTAATATTGCTAAGATTACATCAATAATAGTATGTAATAAATACCTTTTTTTTGTTAAAATATGGGGCGGAACTCACATATGATAGTGGTGGGGCGGTATCTAACTAAGTTGGTGAGGAGTCGGCGGTGAAAGACAAAAAGTTGCGAGCGGATGCGTTGGATTACCACTCGGCAAAACCGTTTGGTAAAATGAAGACCACACCTACAAAACCACACGCCACTCAACGTGATTTATCTCTCGCATATTCACCTGGGGTTGCCTATCCCTGTCTTGAAATTGAAAAATGGGCTGACAATGCTTATCGCTACACAGCCAAAGGAAACCTCGTTGCTGTAATAACCAACGGTACTGCTGTATTGGGTTTGGGTAATATCGGTGCTCTCGCTAGTAAACCAGTGATGGAAGGCAAAGGGTTACTGTTCAAAGCGTTCGCTGATATCGATGTTTTTGATATTGAAATAGATGAGACTGATGTAGAAAAATTTGTTGAAACTGTTAAGCGCATTGCTCCTACTTTTGGCGGGATTAATCTTGAAGATATCAAAGCGCCAGAATGTTTTGAAATTGAGCGACGACTTGTTGAAGAGCTCGAAATCCCAGTAATGCATGATGATCAACATGGTACAGCAATCATCTCGGGCGCTGCAATGCTGAATTCTATCGAATTGGTGAAAAAGAAGATTTCTGATGTGAAAGTCGTAATCAGCGGTGCTGGAGCATCGGCTATTTCATGCGCTGAACATTGGGTTCAACTCGGTGTCGATATAGATAATATCAAAATGGTTGATTCAAAGGGAATTATTACTAAATCTCGATTAGAGAAAAATGGCTTATCGGAAGAGAAGAAGAAATTTGCCTATGATGGTCCTGATGGTGTTTTGGCAGATGCAATGATTGGGGCTGATATATTCCTTGGCCTCTCCAAGGGAGACATCGTTAATCCGAGTATGTTGCGAGAAATGGCTGAGCGACCCATCATCTTCGCTTTAGCCAACCCTGAACCGGAAATCATGCCTGATGTAGCAAAGGCGGCAAGACCGGATGCTATAGTTGCAAGCGGAAGATCAGATTTCCCCAACCAAGTAAACAATGTTCTCGGGTTTCCATTTATTTTCCGAGGCGCCCTTGATTGCATGGCAAAGAAGATTACCCCTAGTATGAAAATGGCTGCAACCACCGCGCTAGCAAACCTTGCCAAAGAACCTGTTCCTGATGAAGTAAGCGAGGCTTACAGTCTAGACTTCATTACCTTTGGTGAAGATTATATTATTCCCAAACCATTCGATAAGCGTGTCTTGGTCTGGGTTGCATCAGCAGTTGCTGAAGCGGCCGTTGAAGCTGGTGTTGCAGGGATAAAACGTGAGCATTTTATTCTTGAAAATTATCGTAATGAACTAGAAGCGCGACTAGGCCTAACTAATTCTGTGATGCGTTCTGTTATGAACAGAGCAAAACGTTCAATGAAGAAAATTGTATTTCCAGAAGGTGATGATCCCTCCATCCTACGGGCTGTCTATGAATTAATACATGAAGGAATTTGTACACCAATACTGCTTGGAAATCCTGAAGTAATTGATAATATGAAATCGGAATTGAGTCTTGAATTTGAATGTGAAGTCATCAACCCTCTAACGGACTCGAGAAGAAAGGGTCAGTACCGTGATGCACTCGTAATGAAGCGTGAAAGGAAGGGTTTGACGGTTGTTGATGCACAGAGGATGCTCAAATCTCGTACATACTTCGCTGCTATCATGGTAGAATTAGGTGATGCTGATGGTTTCGTGGGGGGATTAACTCGCGCTTATCCAACATTCCTTCGACCATGTTTGGAGGTCATTGGCACTGACGAAGACACTGAACGCGTTGTCGGAATGTACATGATGGCAATAAAAGGAAAATTGCTGTTCATTGGAGATGCAACTGTAAATGTCTATCCAGATGAGAGAACGCTTGCTGAAATTGCTGTACAAACAGCCCGCGTTGCGCGACGATTTGGGTTGAAGCCGAAAGTTGCTTTACTCTCATTTTCAAACTTTGGTTCTAGCCGAGAGTTGCGAACAAATAGACTTGAAGAAGCGATTCGGATTGCGAAAACTCTCGACCCAAATCTTGTCATTGATGGGCCAATGCAAGCAGATACTGCTTTAGTAGGTGATATTCAAGAAAATTTTCCATTCATGGAATTTAATGGGGCTGCTAATGTTCTTATCTGCCCGAATCTTGCTGCTGCCAATATTGCCTACAAACTACTAGACCACCTCGGTGACGCAGAGATGACTGGCCCCATTCTAGAGGGAATGGCAAAGCCTGTACAAATTCTACAACAAGGTGATGGAGTAAGAGAAGTCGTTCACATGACAGCCATTTGTGCAATTGATGCACATCGGCAAGAACTTGAACGATTATAGGCAAATCATTGATGACCCTACCGCCGACAGCATCGAAGCGGAGATTCGATGGCTGACGACAAAGAGGCGTTGAGCGACTTCGATGAACGGTTGTTACAGGGCGTACTAGCTCGCATCTGGCGACACTTGGGGGGGCAGAGAGATTCTACAAGTAGAATCAATAAAACTGTAAGTCCTGAAGAGTTGAAACGACGGCTTGATCTTGCTGTTAGAAGGGAAGGAATTGATATTGAAGAGATGCTCTCAGATATTGACACATACCTTGCAGAATCTGTGAATACTAGCCACCCCCATTTCATGAATCCACTATGGGGTGGCACCAATATTGCCTCATTTGCAGGTGAAATAATTACGGCACTGACTAACACCTCTATGTACACTTACGAAATAGCACCAATGGCAACTCTAATTGAAAATGAGATGATTGCTACAATGGGGAAACTTGTCGGCTATGAAGCAGGAGAGGGCATCTTCACCACTGGAGGTTCAAATGCAAACTTGATTGGAATGTTATGTGCGCGCGATAGAAAACTTCCTGATGCCCCCACTGATGGAATTCAAGGGAAAGAACTAGTTGCGTTCATTTCGGAAGATGCCCATTATTCAACAATAGTGGCAGCAAATATTCTAGGGATTGGAAAAAATAACTTGATTCCAATTTCATGTGATGATGAGGGTAAAATGATTCCAGAACTATTGGAAGAATCTATTATCACAGAAAAACGTGCTGGGAAAATTCCCTTCTGTGTCGTTGCAACGGCAGGAACCACTGTAGTGGGGGCGATTGACCCACTAGAAGAAATTGGAGAAATTTGTAGGCGAGAATATCTCTGGCTGCATGTAGATGCTGCTTGGGGTGGTGCTGCTCTGCTTTCACCGAAAACACGTGGATTACTTCGTGGAATAGAAAAAGCGGATTCCATCGGTTGGGATCCGCACAAAATGATGGGAATACAATTAGTTTGTTCAGTGCTTCTTGTTAGAAATTCTGGAACCCTCAATAAAGTCTGCTCCCATGCCGACACTGCACATTATCTATTCTCAAATAAATCAAAAAATTATGATTTGGGGCGCAAAAGTCTCCAATGTGGGAGAAGAGTGGATGCTCTCAAACTCTGGTTAGCATGGCGCGCTAAAGGTGATGAAGGGTGGAGATTACAAATTGAGAAATATTTCTCCATTGCAAAATATTTTGCAGATCAAGTAATTGAAAATCCGCTACTTGAATTAGTAATTGAGCCTTCAATGACAAATGTTTGTTTTCGTTACACAGGTGCAAGGTTGACGCCGGAAAAGCAAGATATTGCCAACGAGCAAATCAGAACCGAATTATTGGCATCCGGTCGCTTTATGATATCTACATCATTAATTAATGGAAGAACTATTCTGCGTGGTGTTGTTGCCAATCCTAGTGTTAGTGAACTAGTTGTGGATGAACTACTGACTACCATCGTAAAGATTGGAAACGAACTTTCTCAAATTAAATATTGATTACATGGATACTGTAGTTTCAATCACGATGGTATGGAGAACCTCGTTCTCGTTCACTGGCACGATATAATTGTTCAAGTAAAACAACTGCTGCCATCTCATAAGTCATCGTTAATGGTCCGAGACCAATCGTCGTGTGTTGTTGAGTCACATAACTTTCATACCCATCAACTGGACCTACAGCAAGATGAATATTTGTGTTTGAAAGCTTCCAATTTTTCCAACACGTAGTAAACCACTCCGTTGTGCCAGTTTCGCCATTCTCATCTAGAATAATCAACGTAGCACCATCTGCTGCTGCCTCTAATTTACTTACATATTCATCATGGCTCAATTTCTCTGAATGTTGATTCAATTTCACACCATGGATGGCTAATCGCTCAGAATAGATTTCAACGAGTCGGCCGTAAGCGCGTTCTCGCGGACGACCGTGTGTATGCACTGTGATTCGACCCACGGGTGAACCAGATGGTGATTGGCATTCAACTTATGCACGATAGTCTCAAAGTAGTTCAGGGTCTAGGTTGTGGTATGGGTTGGTGGCCATTCTCTAGAAAAGGCGCTGACCGCACCAATGATCCTCAAGTAAAAGGCACGCGTTCTTGGTTGCAAGATCTCAGAAGTCTTTGTGAAGAATACTATGATAGCCCCCTCCAAGGAAAAGAGAAAATTATTGAGTTGCAAACAGAGTGGCAACAAGCGCATCAAAGAGAAGAACTACCTGACGAACTGATAGATGGATTAAATAAACGAACAATGCATCTTCTCTCGGCCGATGAAAAAAAATGGCTTGTCTGGCTCGATGATGAAAACTTCTGGAAACCTGGGTGGCGTGAAAATCAACCTGAGTGACCAACCATTGGGTTCTTGACTAAGTGGTGTGACGAACATATCATGCAAATTGTTGCGTGGGTGGTGTTACTTGCGTTGATTGGTATTATTCTTGTTTACTTGAGTAGGGATCAACCCTTTCCAGAAGTCTCCCGACAACATGGCTTTGTACTACTTGGATTATCTGGATTATTGTTGATTTCATCCGCTTCTCCTCGTCAATTTGATGGCCCACGTGTAGCAGCAACTGTGGTCACCATTGTAGGGGGATTACAGATGATGATTGGAGCCTGGCATATGACTTCCTCTAATAGAGATGTAATTGTTGGACCAATGGCTGGAATATTACTCTGTATGGGTGCCATCGCCCTATTCTCTGATGATTGGGATGCGTCTTCAAAGGGTGAGCAAACTGTTGCCTTCATTACTCTCTCATTTCTATTATTACTCGAAGCGTATCTTTTCTTCAAAGGAATGCTCATTGGAACACCTGCAAAGATGTGGTCCGCTGCCGGTTTAAGACAAATCCAACGCGGGTTATTACAAGGCGATAGGGGGGCAATAGGTTGCTTTGAGAGGGCTTGGGATATGGAGGAGGAATACATCAATGCAATGAGTCATCTTGCACTCTACAAAATCTATTCTTACCTTGGCAATAATAGCTCCAATTTAGAGCATTATGAAAAGTTACAACGCCTAGGTGGGATTGATAGTGTGGACCCTACTTGGATTGAGGTGGTGGAATCTGCATTATCTGGCCTAGATGGCATTAAAAGCGAAGAATAAACGCATTCCTATTAAATGGTTAAGTGGGATATCCCAACACATAACTCACTCAATTTTATATTGTATGAAATACAAAATATAATTGGTAGATGTGATAATTCGTAATCGAAGTACGGCTAGCATGTTGGGTTGGGGCGCTGTTATTATTTGGTTCAGCGCTAATGTCCTTTCACAAGCCGCATTTATCGGCACTCATGGGGTACCCTACGATGCTGCCACAATATTGGCAGCATTGGGTCCTTGGTCATGGGTTCTAATCACTATTGAATTTAGTGTGTGGGTAATTATTGGAGTAGTAATTATGCAAAAAATAAGGGCAACGCGAGCAAAAAAAATTCACTCAATTTTTTGAAATTATACAACCTCGGGATTGATAACATACATCTTAACCCCCCACATTGAGGGCTTCGATGGTTCGAATCACTAAAGTTCATACCGGTGTTGGTGACAAAGGTATGACCGTTCATCTCGACGGCACTCATGTATCCAAAGATGATGCAAGGCTCGAAGTTGTGGGAACAATCGATGAACTCAATTCACTAATTGGAATTGTCCAAATGGAACTTCAAAGAATTCCAGTAACCACCCGTGATGGTGGGCCTCGAGCAACAGTACTCAAAATTCAATCACATGCTGGGAAAAAATTGGCTCATCTCCAACAGGAATTGTTCGATCTTGGTGCCGAATGCTCAGCAGGGCCAGATTCCATTCCGGAAGGTATGCAAGTTCTGCAAGATGATGCCTGTGAAAGGTTACTTCATGAAATGAATGAATGGCTAGGCGAAATTGAACCACTCTCATCGTTTATCTTACCAACAGGGAACCCAGTGGTTGCTTACCTTCATCTCGCACGCGCTGTTACTCGCAGAGCTGAACGACGGCTAGCTGGACTTCGTAATCAAGAGGGTGATGAATCCGTGCGCACAGTGCCTTTTAGCTACCTCAACCGATTATCTGATTGGCTATTTGTTCTCAGCAGATGGATTACAGCAACATTAGGAGAAGAAGAATCTTTGTGGTTGCCACTTGCTGAGCGTGAAAAAACTAAGAGAGCTGAATAATTGAATTACCGCACATTAGCGTTGCTCAATATATTGTTTAGCGGCCATTAATACATTTTTTGAGTTTTCAAATGTCAATTGTTCCAATGCATCATCCCATGAAAGCCAAAGAAAGCCAATATGCTCATGAGAGAGATTGACGACCATCTCATCTGTCTCTGCAATAAACCAATGAACTTGTTTTTCTATTTCCTCACCTTTGTGAGTAAATTGATATTGTGTTCTTGACTGAAAACCTGGAACAATAGAGGCGGATTCAATGCCTGTTTCCTCTGTTAATTCTCTTAATGCTGTCAATTGAAGAGAAGTGTCGGCGTCCTCAATATGCCCCTTAACGAAATCCCAGTGGCCTTGCGGGTACTGAAGAAGTAAAATTGAATCATAATTGACCAATACTAACCCACACGAGGTCTCCATTAGTTAGGCGGAACACTGAGCATCCATATTCATTGCGAGAGAGATGTGCGATTTCAACGGTATGGCTATGGGCGTGTTACTACCCCAACGAAGTATGCCACCCCGTAACCTTGTCGATTCACTCGACATTCAACTAATCATTGCTGACGGTGATTTTGATGGGCTTGTGGCAGCTGCAGTACTCAAAACAGCATGGCCTGAAGCATCAGTATTTTTTTCGCACCCGACCGAAATCAGAAGTGGAAGCCTTGAGAAATTAATCAATTCAAAAACTGCAATCTGTGACTTACCGTTCCATCCTAATTGTGGGCTATACATCGATCATCACGCGACTAACAGACCTACCAAAGAACAAGAAAAAACTTTCATTGATAATGGGGGACATATACACTGGTGTGAAGCAGATTCTGCTGCAAGAGTTGCCTACGACCTCTTTCTTCCGCTGTTCGATCTTTCAGCCCTAACGCCAATTATGTATATGGTTGACCGACTAGATGGTGGAAGAATAAGTATAGATGAATTTCTTTCTGATGATGCGACAATTTGGCTTGCTCGAACTGTCACGTCTTCCGATCAACAATACACCACCAAAATTCTAAATAAATTAGTTGAAGGGGAGTCCGTTTCAGATATTGTAAACGATTCTGTAGTCGCTGAGAGAATAAATAATAAAAAAGAAGAAATGAAAGAAATCAGAACAATTCTAGACTCGAAATCAAGGATTGAAAATCGTCTGGCAATCTGCGAATTACAAGAAACTGGTTTGCATACTAACGGATATCTAGTAACCGCTCATTATGGGGATGATTGCGATGCGTGCCTCATTATTCACGGCTCACAAAATAATAAAATTGGTGATAATACCAGATTGCTTTCTGCATCGTTTTACACAAACTCCTTTCTCCATCCTAATGGTGGCCTATTTGATTTAACTAAATTAGCCACCATGTTTGACCCATTTGGTGGTGGCCATCGAAATGCCTGTGGTTGCAGAATTGTTCCATTAGATGGAGATGGGCGGATTGAAGAAAGGGACCTATCGCCTGAAGATATTGTGGCAAATCTTTCTGCTTGGTTGATGGCTTGGAACCAGAGTCAAAGTACCAATAATTGAAATAAATAAATGAAGCCAATGAAGGCATGTAAAACTAGCAAGATCATTACTAAGTCACTCGCTCTACCATGTCTTTGGAGTTCAAAACCGAAGGCTTTGCTAGATTCTCGAAGAGCCTTTACAGTTTTTCCGGAGTTGACTAAAATTGTTAGTAAGATGAGGCCCATTATTCCAAACCATCCATGCAATGAACTTGGAAAAAGAGAATAATAACCCTCACCACTAGCAAAACCAATACCGCTATTTGTGATGAAACCAATTGTTATCACAACAAGTACTGAACGAAAAATTAAAACTCCTGATTTTTCATGATTTTCTCTATATTTTTTTGCCTCAATGCCACGTAATTCCAATCGTTTGCTTCTATACTGATATTGTTTGTACATCCAAAAAAGAATGCCAATAGCGAACAATGGATGTATAAAAATGATAACTGTTTGTAACATTGAGGGGAAATCCATTATCCCCCCCAAATGGGATGACTACTTCATCGTGTAGCATGAGTTCCCTAGGGAACTCTATCGTTGGGTTGATGTATAGCGAGCGGGGCGGCGTTGATTAATAGGGGGCTGCATCCATTTCCAGAAATTTACTTCAAGAATGCCTCCAAGAGGCCGAAGAAAGAAGTAGAGGAGATAAAGGGAAAAAACTCGCTGCCGCAATTAGTACTGATGCCTGGGAATTAATGAGTGGGGAATGGAAGGGTTTGTTATTCAATTTGCTCAAATATGATTTAGAAAATGATGCATCTTCACCCAATAAAGGAAAGAAAAGAATTGGGCGGCGAGGTGGCCGCGGTGGGCTGGCGTACATGCAACAATTCGATATGCAACGCGTTGATTCCTTAATTATTGGAGATGATGATTGCGACTATCGATTAGCTACCCTATTAACTCATAAAATAATAATGGATGAAGAGTGGAATAATGATTGGAATCAAGCATTGAATCGATTACGTTCAAAATGTGAATCAAGTGGCGTCCATCCTGTTTTTCATACTCTTTCTTCTACCTTCAAATCAGTTCTTAGTGAAATGGAAGTCTATGATACAATTGAAGATGAAATCTATGAAGACTTATCTTGGCTAGATAATTGTAATATTGATCCAAGCGATACAAAAATGCTAATTCATCTGCTTAAGCCACCTATTGGAATAAATCTGAAAGCAACGACTCTTGCACCACTAAAACGACTATATGACCAAATGGAAAGGAAAGGGAAAATAAAACCACAATGGCTAGCAAAACAACTCGATGCACGTTTACTAGAAGAAAAAAAGGGGAGGGTTGGGCTTCTTGCTGCAATCCTAACTGCAAGTGCTGAAACTGATGGAATAAAAGATAGATTTGAAAGACTCTCAACTGAAGATGATGTTGTTGGTGAAATTGCGAAGCGCCAACTATTGCTAATAAAAATTAGAGAAGGCGACGTCTCTACATGGAAAGATTGTATGGCTCTCAATAATGGTGATTCGCTTTCTGATGCATGCCGCGTAGAGGCATGGGCAAAAATACCTGAAAATGTTCAGGACCTCTCGCTAAAAGATTTGAAATCTGGACTCGAAGAAGTAATTGAATGGCGTAAATTAAGAAATATTGAAATTGAAGATTCTAGATTGCGCTGGCGGATAATAGAGGCAATGTGTGACACAAACAATTTGGAAGATGCAAGCGAACACTTTAGTGATTTAGACATTAGTAATGACTGGCAACTTGCAATTGCACTTTCTCTATTAGAAACTGATTGCCATGACTTAGTTATCAATAAATTAGAGAGGGTTATTGATAAAAACCAAACTCTGGATTTCTCAATAATATTAGATCACGAATCAATACCCATAACGATGCAAATAGCAATCTCAGAACTCCTTGGAATTAGTGGGGATACTGATGGGCATGCTGAAGAAAGAGTGATTCAATTATACACTACAACAGGTAATATTCATGCGCTCGCTACTCATCTATCATCTCATGAAAATAGTGTAAAAAATCATCCTCATTTAACTTTAGTAGCTGCTAGATTACTAGGTGCTGAATCTGAACCTGCACTTATAGAATGGATTAGCAACGCTCGGCGTGATGCATTTATGATGTTATCAGATATTGACTTGCCTAGTTATCTATCTCCTGCTGCTTTTGCATTGACTTCTCTACTCGATGGGGGGATTGCTGATCTAGAACAGGTCGGTTCGCTTCTCAGTGCTGATGGCTTGCAAGCATTCAAACAATGTAGAAGAGCAATGATGGAAGATGG
>CEQE01109105.1_pt1 | contig 10431 bp, 10 predicted proteins | sample 356201 | NCBI WGS metagenome assembly CEQE01 (sample SAMEA2619970, study PRJEB7988) | marine metagenome | biome: marine biome (ENVO:00000447); feature: mesopelagic zone (ENVO:00000213) & marine oxygen minimum zone (ENVO:01000065); material: "saline water (ENVO:00002010), including plankton...
CCGCCGCGCCTCGCGTCGGCTGGTCCAGAGGAGTACCGAGCCGACCACGCGATTGACCACCCGGGTGAGGTTGCCCCACTCGCGCTCGATCTCCAGCCTGAGTGAACGGACGCGGTCGCTGGCGTGTTGGTTGGACCGCCGCAGATACTTCTCCATCGCCCAGAGCGCGGCACCGTAGCCGTGTTTGAGCTGCGCGCCGTCGACGGCGAACCGTTCCCGCACGCGGGGATCGGGATCGTCGTGATAGCGGCGCCATCCTTCCCACATCGTGCGCATCAGGCGATACAGGCTCGGGCCATTGCGCTCGTAGTCGAGGCGAAACGCCCAGTCCAGAATCGACTTGGACTCATCGCGGCTGATCGCCGCGTGCTTGAAATTGAATCGGTCCTGGCCGTGGATGTCGGCGAGGTCGACGTCGGTGAGCATACGCCCCTCGTCCGCCATGCGCCGGTCGAGTGGCGTGCCCGGCATCGGCGTGTACAGCATGAACTGATGGAAATCGGTGTCGTGCGCCACGGCGTGCTCGATCTCCGGGACGATGTTCTCGGGCGTGTGGTGCTCGAGGCCGACAATGCTCGAGCCGAGCACCCGGACGCCGTGCTGCTGCAACTCGCGGGTGAGCGATTGTGTGTCGGTGCCGCTCAGCTTGGCGTAGCCGCTCCGAGGCGACTCCAGACCCAGCCAGATCCAGCTGATGCCGAGTTCCACCAGTTCCCGCATCGTCCACATCTTGATCGCATTGGCCGAGGAGAACACATAGAACGACCAGGACTTGCCTGCCGCTTTCATGCACTCGAGCAACTCTAGCGCCCGCTTCTTGTACAGGAGGAAGTTCTCGTCCATCATGAAGAAGCACGAGACGCCGAGCTGACTCTCGACGTCGCAGATCGCCTCGAATAGATCCTCGCCCCGCTCGTAGAAGTTGATGAACTTCCCTTTGCCGCCAAAGAACTCCGACGTCGTGCAGAAATCGCACCCCATCGGGCACCCGACTGATGGGATGATCGTGGCCGCGCGGTTCCCGCCGCCCGCCGGCGCGCGCAACCCCATGATCCGGAAGCCGAACGACGACGGTATCGCGGGGTGCTGGATCGGTTGATCGACCGGTTGCCCCAGGTACCCGCGGAACCAGCGGATCCCTTCGCCCTTGACGATGTGGTCCGCGTCGAGCATCCGCTCGATGCCTGGAACTGCCGCCACGTGGCCGCCGACGACGATGACCGACTCGGGTGAGTGCTGTCGGATGAGCCGGCACATCTCCCGTACCTTGCCGAGGTTCACGATAATCCCCGAGATGCCGATGATGTCGTAGCGTTCCTTCGTGATCTCACGAATGAACCGGTCGCGAGTCGGGAAGTCGAGAAGTGTCGAGGGCGCGGCGATGTTCTCCTGAATCAGGATGAGGCCCCACGACCGGTGGAACATCCTCAGCGAGAACGGCCCCTGCTCACGCGTGACCTGGTTCTGGTACAGTTCCATCGGGTTGATCGCGCGGCTGCCGTACTCGTCGTCCTGCGCGTACGGACCGAACACCGAGGCCAGGAGTACGCGCGCACGCGTACCCTTGGGATGTTGCGTCGTCGTCATCTCTGTATCTCCGAAGGATCGAGCCGAATCGCGGCAGTTTACGGGGCCGTTCCAACGGACCCTATGACGCGGGTCATACCTCGGCTGAGGCCCTCCGCGGCGGTGGATTTTCCGGACCGGGCGGACGGGAGGAGCGAAATATTGCACGGCCGCCTCGAAGGTCGTGACCGTTCACGACGGAGATGGGGACTTTCGCCGGAAGGAGCGACGGCAGGCTTGGCATGACGTTTGCGCCTGCCAGCCGGTATGCCAACTAGCGGTATAGGGTTCTTTCTCACGGCGCCCGGCCAGCTCGAACGCCGACCGATCGAGCTAGCCCCCAGTCCAGACGAGGTCACCGTCCGCGTCGCGGGCTGCGGCCTCTGCCACACCGACGTCAGCTTCTACGAGGGCGCCGTCGACACACGACACCCGCTCCCGCTCGTCCTGGGGCACGAGGTGAGCGGTGTCGTCGAGGCCGCCGGGCAGGAGCACGCGGAACTCGTCGGGCAGCAGGTGATCGTCCCGGCGATGATCCCGTGTGGAAAGTGTGCCCTCTGTCTCGCCGGGCGAGACTCGGCGTGCCACGACCAGGTGATGCCGGGCAACCATGTCCACGGCGGCTTCGCCTCCCATCTGGTCGTCCCCGCCCACGCACTGATCCCGGTCGGGACCGACCTTGGCGGCCATGAACTCGCCGAGTTGGCCGTGATCGCCGACGCGGTGACCACACCGTTCCAGGCGCTCCGGCGCGCTGGCGCGGCGGCCGGCGACCTAGTCGTCATCATCGGCGTCGGCGGCATCGGCACCTACGGCCTCCAGATTGCCACGGCGCTCGACGCCGTCACGGTGGCCGTCGACGTCGACGCGGCGAAACTCGAGCACGCGAGAGCACTGGGCGCCAACATGACGTTCGACGCGCGCGAGACCGATGGCCGCGCCATCCGGAAGCACCTGCTCCGCGAGAGCGGGATCAGCACCCACCGCTGGCGGATCATGGAGATGAGCGGAACCGCCGCCGGCCAAGAGACGGCATGGGCGCTGCTGGCGCCGGCCGCCACCCTCGGCATCATCGGTTTTACGATGGACCGTCCGAGTGTTAGGCTGTCGAATCTCATGGCGCTCGATGCCACGGCGCTTGGCAGTTGGGGCTGCAGCCCCCGCCACTACCCGGCCGTCCTCGATCTGGTCGTCTCGGGGAAGATCCAGGTGCGCCCATTCGTCGAGCAGGCGCCGCTCGACCGTCTGCCAGAACTACTCGCCGAAGCTCACCGCGACGGTAGTCGGCCGCGGCGTCCTATCCTGGTTCCCGCCTGAATCGAGGTTTCGTGGAATTGAGGGATCACAGTTGACGTCCGTCGATCACCTCCAACGGGAACACCGCCGAGAGACGGTGGCCACATGGTGACGCGCACACTCGACGCGCCGGCCGCCGGCAAGCTCGAAGATCTCACGAACTTCGCGCGTGATGTCCTCGACGACACCGACTTCCCGACCGTGCGCCGCTGGCGCGACGCGGGCGGCAAGGTCGTCGGACACTTTCAGGTCTATTTTCCGGAAGAGTTGGCCCACGCGGCCGGTCTGCTCCCGGTCAAGATCCGAGGGGCGCAGGTGGAAGCCCGATTGGCGGAAGCCCGCTTTGGGTCCTATCTCTGTTCGATCCTGAAGTCGTCGCTGGAACTCGCGTTGAGCGGGCGGATCGAGCTGGAGATGTTCGTCACGCATCCGATCTGCGATGCGGCGCGCAATCTCGCCGCGGTCTGGGGTCGGAACTTTCCATATCCGTGCCAGATCCTGTACCTGCCGCAGAACGCCGACTCGCCGCATGCCGCGTCGTACCTCCAGGGCGAGTACGTCAGACTGCAACACGACCTGGAGGCGATTGCCGGACGCACCGTGACGGCGGCCGACGTCGCCCGCTCGATAGGCGTCTTCAACGAGAATCGCCGCCTGCTCCGACAGCTCTACGCCATCAAGCGAGAGCGTCCCTGGCTGGTGAGCGTGAATGAGGCCTACGTCCTGATGGCGATCGGCGGCATCATCCCGCGTGAGGAGCACAACGAGCTGCTGCGCCGCGCGCTGGAACTCATCGAGCAGCGTGACGCGAAGCCGCAGGATCGGATGCGGGTCGTCTTCGAAGGCGGGTTCTGCGAGCAGCCGCCGATCGATCTGCTACACATGATCGGGCAGTTCACGTATGTCGTCGACGACGACCTGCTCATCGGACTGCGCTGGCTCCTCGACGACGTGCCGACCGACACCGGCAAGGACCCGTGGATGAGTCTCGCGGTCGCCTATCTCGAGTGCTCGTCCTACAGTCCGGTCCAGCATGACCTCCGCAAGCCCAAGGAGCGGATGCTGCTCGACAGGATTCGAGAAGCCGACGCGCAAGCCGCCATCATCTCCGCCGCGAAGATGTGCGAGCCAGGCCTCGACGAGCAAGTGGCGTATGCCAAAGCGCTCGAGGCTGACGGAATCCCCTACTTCGTGACCGAGTTCGAGGAAGGCATGACGACCTTCGACCACCTGCAGATTCAGCTGGAAACGTTCGTCGAAAACATCCTGTTTGCGTGAGGAATCGATCATGAGCACCCAGACGGCGGACACCGAAGGGCCGGTCGGACGCGGCGCCAGCGAGGGTGCACGCCTCTTTCGAGAGTGGTATCGATCGCTCGACGCGGTGGCCCAGCGGGGTGACGGCGCCGCCTACGTCTTCGTCATGGGCAGCCTGGCCGAGTTGCTGCGGGTCTTCGACCTGCCCACCGTCTTCCCCGAGGTGAACTCACTGCAGACGGCCGTTCGCCGCGTCGCCCACGAGTATCTCAACGAGGCCGAAGACTACGGGTACTCACCCGACATCTGCGGCTACGTGAAAGCAGACGTCGCCTTGCAGCTGCGCGGCGGCAGCCACCCGATGGGCCAGATTCCGAAACCGTCGCTCGCGGTCCTCACCAACGCCTGCAACACCTACATCAAGTGGGCCGAGATCTGGGAACGGATGTACCAGACGCCGGTGTTCACACTCGACGTCCCCGGCACCCGCGCCTCGGGCCGCCAGACGTGGCCGGGCGATCCCGATTTCGAACACGACAGGGAGTATGTCGCACGCCAGCTCAAGGACCTCATCAGCCTGTGCGAGAAGGTCAGCGGCAAGCCGTTCGATATCGATCGCCTACGTGAGACCCTCGGGCACACCAACGCGATGAATCGCGGCTGGAAGCGAGTGCTCGAGATCAACCGGAGCGTGCCGGCGCCCTTCAATGCCGTGACCGACGCGACGATCTCACTCGGTGTCGCCAACGGCTTCCGAGGGACGGTTGAGGGGGCGACCTACTTCGACCAACTCGTCGAGGAGATGGAGTACAAAGCGGCGCGCGGCATCGGCACGATCCGAGACGAGCAGTATCGCCTCATCTTCGTCGGCGTGCCGTGCTATCCGATCTTCCGCCGATTCAACGAGATGTTCTCGGAATGGGGCGGCGCCTTCGTCGTCTCGACCTACCTCTGGTTCGCCTCCGGCGGCGCCAGCCTGGGCTTCGAGTACGACCTCGAGCGTCCCCTCGAAAGCCTCGCAGAGGGCGTGCTCATCAGCGTCCGCCATGCCATGGATTGCATGTTCTTCCAGGAGCAGGCGCTGGTGGAGTCGATCGACGACTACCGGATCGACGGTGTCGTCTACCATGCCATCAAGAGCTGCCGGACCGTTTCGACTGGGCTGGCCGACAACCGACGCACGTTGATGGCCGCTCGCGACGTGGCGAGCCTCTTTGTCGAGTCTGACATGATGGACAAGCGGGTCGTCTCCGAGGCGCAGCTGAAGAACCGCGTGGACGCGTTCTTCGAGGGAATGGCCTCCCGGCGGCAGATGGCCGGGGCGTCCGGGGCGTAAGGAAGGGACCATGGGATACGGCACGGGCGTGGATGTCGGCTCCACCCAGACCAAGGCGGTCATCATCGACGAGAAGCGGCAGATCGTCGGCCGTTCCCTGATCGACACCGGCGCCAATGTCGTGACGGCAGCGAAGAACGCCTATGCCGAGGCGCTCGCCGACAGCGGCCTCCAAGAGGAGCAGATCGACTACATCGTCGGCACCGGGTATGGAAGGTACCGGGTCACGTTCGGCGACATCCAGGTCACCGAGATCAGCTGCCATGGGCGTGGCGCCGTGCACATGTTCCCCGCTACGCGAACCGTTGTGGACATGGGCGGTCAGGATACCAAGGCGATTCGCGTCAGCCCGACCGGTGAAATCCTCGACTTCTGCATGAACGACAAGTGCGCGGCCGGCACCGGGCGCTTCCTGGGTGCCGTGGCGGCCGCCTTCGAGATTCCGCTGAAGGACCTGGGCCCGATGGCGCTTTCCGGCGAGCGGCCGGTCAAGATCGCCACGACCTGCACGGTCTTCGCGGAAACGGAAGTCTTGTCGTGGCTCAGCCGTGGCAAGAAGCTGGAGGACATCCTTCTGGGCGTGCACCGGTCGAGCGTGTCACGGTCGGTCGGCTTGATGCGCCGCGTCGGCATCGAGCCGGAGGTCACCTTCACTGGCGGCGTGGCCAAGAACGTCGGCATGGTCGCCGGGCTCAAGGACGCGGTCGACCTTCCGGTCAACGTCGGCGACGACTCGCACTACATGGGCGCGCTCGGTGCCGCGCTCTTCGCCATGGACCACATTCTGGGCAGCCGGATGCCGGCCGCGCCCGTGGAGGGCGAATGAAGTGGACTGCTGGTGTTGACATCGGCTCGACCTACACGAAGGCGGTCATCCTCGATCCGAACGATGCCATCGCCGGACGTGGCATGGCGAAGACCGGGTTCAGGCTGGGCGACGCGGCGCGGAAGGTCTACCTCATGGCGCTGGCTGACGCCGGCCTGGAGGAGGAGGAGGTCGCCTACGTGATGGCGACGGGCTACGGCCGATTTCAGGTGACGTTCCGCGACCTGCAGATCACCGACCTGACCGCCGCGGCACGAGGTGCGCAGTTCCTCTTCCCGGAGACCCGGACGGTGCTCGACGTCGGCGGCCAGACGATGAAAGCGAGCCGGATCGACAAGGCGGGCCAGGTCAAGATGTTCAGACTGAACGACAAGTGCGCGGCCGGCACCGGCGCCTTCCTGGAGAAGACCGCCCGCTACATGGGCTACGAGACCGAGGAAATCGGCGGGCTGGCCCTCACGTCGCGGAGCGCCGTGCCAATCTCCGGCGTCTGCGCTGTCTTCGCCGAGTCCGAGGTGATCAACCATCTGTCGGAGGGCACTTCCCCGGCCGACATCATGCAGGGCGCGATCGTCTCGCTCGTCGACCGATCGGTGCAGTTGATGAAGCGCGTCCGCATGGAGCCTGAGTTCACGCTCTCGGGTGGCATCGTCAGGTTCCCGTCGATGGCCAGTCTCATCAAGGACCGGCTCGGCGCCGACGTGAACTTGCCGCCGGGGGAGACGGTGCAGTACATGAATGCACTTGGCGCATCGGTCCTGGCGCGACGTCGACTCGAACAGATGGCCACCCGGGACGCTGCGGCCGGCGAAGCCCGCGCCAACGCCTAGAGACCGCACGAGGGTCAGTCCACGATGTCAGTCATCAATCCCGCGTCACTCACGTCACCCCGGGGCTACAGCAATGGCATCCTGCGCTCGTCCGGCGCCCTGCTCGCCGTCGCCGGACAGGTCGCGTGGGACCGCGAGGAACGGATCGTCTCCGACGTCTTCGCCGAGCAGTTCGACCAGGCGCTCGGCAACGTGCTGGCCGTCGTCACGGAGGCTGGCGGCACGCCGGAGTCGCTCATCAAGCTGACGATCTTCGTGACCGATGCAGGTGCGTATCTCGCGCAGCGGAAAGAGATCGGAATCGCCTACCGGCGGCGGATGGGCAAGCACTTCCCGGCGATGTCGCTCGTGCAGGTGGCGGCACTCATTGAGGACGGCGCGCAGATCGAAATCGAGGGCCTGGCCCTCATCGACGACAAGTAACCCGGCGTGACAACGATCGACCTTTCCGGACAGACCGCCTGGGTCACCGGCGGCGCGTCGGGCATCGGCGCGGCCACGGGCTCCGCGCTGGGTGACGCCGGCGCGCGTGTCGTCCTGCTGGACCGCGCCTTCGCGGCGCAGCCCCGTCCCGAGACACTCGGCACGGCGGAGATTGCGATCGACCTCCGGAGCACGAAAGCGGTCAACGCCGCCGCCGCGGATCTCGTCAGTCGCGGCCTCGAGCCGGACATCCTGGTCAACTGCGCTGGGATCGCCAGAGACCAGGTCAGCTGGAAGCTGTCCGACGCGGACTGGGACGAGGTGCTCGACGTCAACCTCTCCGGAGTCTTCAGGATGACGCGCGCCTGCAGCGTCGTCATGCGGTCTCGGCAACGCGGTGCCATCGTCAACATCGCGTCGATCAACGGAATCCGCGGAAAGTTCGGACAGGCGAACTACGCCGCCTCGAAGGGCGGAGTCATCGCGCTCACCAAGACGCTCGCGCGCGAGCTCGCGCGCGACGGCATCCGCGTCAACGCCGTCGCGCCCGGGCTGATCGACACACCGATGACGCAGAGCCTTCCCGACAAGGTGCGCAAGCAGGCGGTTGCCGCGACCTTGCTAGCTCGGCTCGGCCGCCCCGAGGAGGTCGCCGCCGCCGTCCTGTTCCTGGCCTCACCCCTCGCCGCCTTCATCACCGGCCAGGTGCTGACGGTCGACGGCGGGCAGCTCGTCTGACGCGCCACGGTCGACAGGTACCCAGATCGTCTTCCGATCGATGAACGGAACGGTGGCGTTCGCCAGCAACACCGCGAAGGCGACGCCGTCCGGATACGGCGTGTAGTACCGCACGACCATCGTGTACACGGCCGCCAGGGCGCAGAACACGAGCCGGCCGGGTCTGGTGAACGGCGCCGTGACCGGATCGGTCAGCATGAAGAAGGCGCAGAACAACGTGCTGCCGCTCAGCAGATGGGCCATCGGGTTGCCGGCGAGCCACGGCGCGTGACCCACGATGCGCTCGCCCGGAGGCAGCACGAGGGCGAGCAGTGAGATGGCACCGAGATAGCAGAGCGGCACCTGCCAGTCGATCGTTCTCAGCGCGATCAGAGCGAGCCCGCCAACCAGCACGGCGACCGGCATCGCGTCGCCGAGGGTCACCGAGCCAGTCCCCAGCAGCAGGTCCACGACCGGAACCGGCGAGGCTCCGAGTTCCTTGGCCAGCGGCGTCGCGGCGGTCCGCCCGTCAATGGTCCACAGCGGAGAGAAGAACGCCGCCGGTGCCAGGCCCATCAGGACGACACGAGCCAGCGCCGCCGGATTGAAGAGGTTGCGCCCGAGCCCGCCGATGGCGTGCTTCCCGAGCACCACGGCGATCGCGCTGCCGGCGGCGGCGAGCCACCACGGCGCCGTCACCGGCATGAGACAGGCGACGATCGTGCCGATCACAACCGCACTGCCATCGGTGGCGTTGCGCCGGTCACAGGCCGCGTCGCAGAGCATCGCCACGACGACGGCGACACCGATGAGCACGACGGCCGCCGCGCCGAAGCGCCAGATCGAGGCGAGCACGACCGGCCCCAGCGCCACCACGGCGTGCGCCATCAGCCGCGGCGTCGTGCGGCCGCTGTGAATCACCGGGCCGGTTCCCGAGCGTCCGGCGGTCATAGGTAGAACACCGGCTGGAATACGTAGTAGAGGACGCCGACGGTCAGGAGACGTGCCGGCACACCGCGCAGCCGCTCGGGGACGGCCGGCGCCGACAACCGGCGCTCGAAGGTGTCCAGCAGCAGCGTCGCACCAAGCCACGCCGCGCCGGCGACGACCGCATCAAGGACGCTGGCGTAGTCGGGCAGCGCGAGGAGGAAGGCGACCGGCGCGAACCGGGGCGATGGCAGGCAGACGACCAGGGCCAGCGTCGCTAGCCCGAACCCTCCGAGCGGAGCCAGCGCGGCAAGCCAGGCGACCACGGGCACGGCGGTCACCCACCACCACCACGCGGAGCGTTCGACGAAGAACGTCGCCGCGAGGGCGAGAAAGACCGCGTCGTGGGGAGAGAGCGCCGTCATCGCAGCCTCGTAGGCCCGCACCCCGCGTCGCCGACACGTTCGATCGATCCGGCAGGACGGGGCTCACTCATCGAGACCCCGGGCGATCCGCCATTCCTTCAGGCGCTCGTTCACCGCGTCGACGACCGCTCGGGAGGACACTGTGGCGCCGCTGACGGCGTCGACGACGACGGGAGGCCTTGCCTCGGCCCCGCGAAACGACTCGAGCCAAGCGTCGCTCAACGCCCGGTGATCCAACCCTTCGCGCGACTCGTGGATCAGCACCTCCTCGACCTGGTCTCCGGCGATCACGACGGCACCTCGGATCGGTCCTTCCACGCCGTCGTGATCGAAGAAGAGCATCGCCCGTTCGCCTGACTGGAAGGCGGGCAGCCCCGGAAGGTCGATCGAGACGACCTCGCCCAGTCGCTCCTCCGCCAGACGCCTGTGGATCGCGTTGCGAGGGAAGACCAGATCGACGCACAGCGCCACGCCGACCAGAGCGACCACGGTAGCCAGAGGCCGATTCGGCATGGATGACTGTTAGCAGCGGCCGGCGTGCAGCCCGGCCTTCGCCGACCGGATGCTGTCGATGAGCGGACGCTGAGCGGCGCAGGCGAACTGACAGACGCCGCATTCGATGCACTGCAGCAAGGCCTCGCTTGGCTCTTCGAGCAGCAACCCGACCGGCAGGCCGAACGGGCACGCGTCCATGCACTCGCCGCAGCGCACGCAGGGGCGGTCGACGAGGTCCGAGATCTGCTCGCGCCCGAGCGCGAGCACGCCGCCCGTGCCCGGTCCGATCGGGGTCTCGAGTCCGGCGGGCGTCCCCATCATCGGGCCGCCGAC
>CEQE01064342.1_pt1 | contig 10428 bp, 7 predicted proteins | sample 356201 | NCBI WGS metagenome assembly CEQE01 (sample SAMEA2619970, study PRJEB7988) | marine metagenome | biome: marine biome (ENVO:00000447); feature: mesopelagic zone (ENVO:00000213) & marine oxygen minimum zone (ENVO:01000065); material: "saline water (ENVO:00002010), including plankton...
GTGGACGTGAGAGAGTGCTCCCGGGCCTTCACCGGGTGGACCATCGTCCCCAAGCTGCCCCGGTTCCCCATTGGCCGGTACGACTGGGAGTTCGAGTACCGGGATGAAGACCACGACGATGGCGAAAAGACCTTCCTTGGCGAGACAGGGCGGCTCAACGGCGACGACATCATCAGGATCGTCTGTGACCAGCCGGCTACCTCCCGGTTCGTTGCCCGGCATCTGTACAACTATTTCGTCGCCGACGAGGCCCAGGTGCCCGCCTGGTCGGTCACCCCGCCACGGGACCCGGAGGCCATCGACCTCCTGTCCAAGACCCTGGTCGAGACCGGCTACGACATTCGCTCGATGCTTCGGGTACTGTTCAACTCTGATTTTTTCAAGAACGCCCGGTTTGCCAAGATAAAGAGCCCGGCCGAGGTGGTCGTAGGCACCTTGCGGCTGGTGGGCGGCGCCGAGTTCCCCGCCCCGGGCATCGGCGAGCTGTCCAGGCAACCCGGCTACATGGGGCAGGAGCTGTTGAACCCGCCCAGCGTGGAGGGCTGGCACACCGGCGCCGAATGGATCAACAGCGGCTCCCTGGCGCGGCGGATCAATTTCACCGCCGACCTGGTTGGTGATGTGACCCGCCCCGGCATCCAGTCCCTCATCACCCGGCTGAAGTCTCGGGGCGACCTGACCGCCGAGCAGTTGGTGGACGGCTGCCTGGACCTGATGGGTCCCCTTGAGGTCACTCCGGAGAGCCGCCGTGAGTTGGTGGGCTTCGCCGATGAGGATGGCCGGTTCAACTGGGACACCGAGGAGGCAACCCAGTCTTCTACCCGCCGAACCAGTGAGCTGCTGCAGCTCATAGTCGCGCTGCGGGAATACCAGTACGCTTAATTAAAGCAAGGAGTAAGGAGATGACCAGCACTAAGAAAGACCCGGTCCTGGTGGTTCTCCAGCTAACCGGAGGCAACGACTACCTGAACACGGTCATCCCATACGCCAACCCTCTGTACCGCGACAACCGCCCCGCGGTTGGGGTTGCCGAAGACCGGATAATTCCATTGGACGACCACGTGGGTTTCCACCCCGAGATGGCGCCGATGAAGACCCTGTACGATAGGGGCGACATGGCCATCATTCACGGAGTGGGCTACGCCAATTCCCCCCGGTCGCACTTCCGGTCCATGGATATCTGGCACACCTGCGAACCGGACAAGCTGGGCACCGAGGGGTGGCTGGGACGCGCCGCCCGGGAAATCGACCCCAATAAGGAAAACGTCCTGACCGTCGTCAGTTTCGGCTCTACCCTTTTCCGGGCGCTGGTGCTGCCGGGGGTTCCGGTTGCCTGCGTGGACGACCTGGATACCTATGGGCTGCTCACGGGCATCTCCGAAGAGCGGCAGCGGTCCCGCATCCTGGACCGGTTCGCCCGAATGTATTCCCCGGCTATTGGAACCGGGGCCGTGATGGACTACCTGGGCCAGACCGGGCTTGACACGCTGAAGGGGGCCGACATCTTGAAAGAAGCCCCCAAGATTTACTCCTCCACCGTCGAGTATCCCGACACCGCCATCGCCAAGAAGCTCAAGGGCATCGCCCAGATTCACTTGGCCGGCTTTGGCACCCGCGTCCTGTACTGCGACCACGGCACCTTCGATAGCCACTCCAACCAGGTAGGAATGCTCGACAAGCTGTGGAAGGACGTATCGGCAGGCGTCGAGTGTTTCTTCGATGACCTGCGGGAGCATGACGCAGCCGACAACGTGATCATGTTCCTCTTCAGCGAGTTCGGGCGCCGGACCCACGACAACGGCTCCGGCACCGACCACGGCGCCGCCGGGGCTGCCTTCGTTATCGGTGACCGGGTGAAGGGCGGCCAGTACAGCGAGTACCCCTCCCTGAAACCAGCGGACCTGGAGCAGGGCGACGTGGTCCCCAACGTGGACTTCCGGGGATTGTACACCACCATCCTGGAGGACTGGCTGCATCTGGACGCCAAACCTCTCGTGGAAGGCGCTTTCGAGAAGATCAGCTTCCTTAACTAACGACAATAACTAACGACAATCTCACAGGGAGACAGAGATGCTTACACAGGTAGTGGCCGGGCGGGTCTACGATTACAGCCATTGTGTGGGACGGAGTGCCGCGGGAGGGGGGATGGGGTTCGCCAACCCCCAGTCGGCGGCTCTGGGCGCGGACGGCGTTCTCTACGTGGTCAGCCGGGGAAGTGAGACCATCAGTGGTGTTGGCTGGAACCGGACAGGCACCGGAGCCCGGGTGAGCAAGTGTACCATCGGGACCGAGGCGGGCGAAGAAGAGTACCTGGGAGAATTCAGCAAGTATGGCGATGGGGAAGGTGATTTCGTCTGGGGGTCGGGGATCGCCACCGATAGCCGGGGAAACGTCTATATTACCGACGAGTGGCTCGACCGGATCACCGTCTTCGACAAGGACGGGGGCTTCCTGGCCAATTGGAATGTGCTGGATGGCACCGAGGGCGAGCCCTACGGCGCCTCCGGCCTCGCCATGGACTCCGACGAAAACCTATACGTTGTCGGCGGCCGGATGCATCAGGTCCGCAAATTCAACAAGCAAGGCCGGTTGCTTACCAGTTGGGGCAGCTACGGCGCCGGTGATGGCCAGTTCGACTCTCCCTGGGGCATCACCGTGGACCACCAGGGACACGTGTACGTGGCCGATCACCGGAACCACCGGGTCCAGAAATTCTCGGCGGACGGGGAGTGGATGGCCCAGTTCGGCGGCGCCACCGGTACCGGGAAGCTCTACTATCCAACTGGTGTCGCGGTCGACCCGGAAGGGGACGTGTACGTCAGCGACTGGAGCGACAACGGCATGCAGCCGGGCCGGGTGCATATCTTTAGCCCGGACGGCCGGTTCATCACCAGCCTCATCGGAGACGCCCAGGAGCTATCCAAGTGGGCCATGATGACGGTGGACGCCAACGTGGACTTGATCAAGGCCCGCCGCAGGGTACGCAGCACCGAGCCGGAGTGGCGGTTCTCCATGCCCACGGGGGTCTTTTTCGATGGGGGCAATGGCCGTCTCATGGTGATGGATACCCAACGCGGCCGGCTGCAAATCTACAACAAGCTGAAGGACTACATGGAGCCCCAGTTCAACCTATAGTCAACCGCCGGGCGCGGCGAAAAAGCCACAAGAGATGAGGCTGAATCAACTCCCCCTTGGCACCCGTTCTTGAACGGGGCCGGGGGCATTTGCTTGCATCCCCTTCAGGTTTTAGGCTAGTCTGAGACCGGCCAACTACTATGACGAGGTCCGGTGCTATGATTGTTGACTTCAGCCTCAGGCCGCCCTACAAGTCCCTGACCAAATTGGAGCAGTATCAAAAGAAGCCCGAGGAGAACTTCGCGCCAAAGATAGGCATGACCGTGTCTGCCGCGGCGGCCCAGTTCTCCATGGACCTGCTCATGAAAGAGATGGACGATGCCGGGATCGTGCACGGAGTGTGCCACGGCAGGCCCAGCGTCGGCACCAAGAACGAGGACCTGATAGGGGTGATGCAGGAGTACCCCGGTAAATTCACCGCGTTCGCGGGAGTCCGGTTCACGGACCTGGGCCAGGCGGTGGCGGAGACCAAGCACTGCCTGGACGGCCTTGGCCTAATCGGCATAGCGGTGGAGCCGAGCATGGGGATCCCGCCCCTCTACCCCGACGACGCCAAGCTCTACCCCATCTACGAGCTATGCCGGGAGAGGGGATCCCCGATTCTGTTTACCCTCAGCGCCCAGGTGGGTTCGGACATCTCTTACTCCAATCCGGTCCATCTGGACCGTGTCGCGGCCGATTTTCCCACCGTCAACCTGATCGTCCGCCACGCGTGCTGGCCCTGGGTCACCGAGGCCTGCGGCGTGGCCCTCCGGCGCCCGAACGTCTACCTCGTTCCGGACGCCTACGGCGTGAGTATGCCCGGATACCAGCAGTGGGTAGAAGCGGCCAACACCTACCTGGCCGACCGCCTACTCTTCGGCACCGCCTTTCCCATCGTGCCGCTCAAGCCCATGGTGGAGGCCTTCCGCAAGCTCCCCTTCCGCGACGATGTCCGGGAAAAAGTGGAGTATAGCAATGCGGCCCGCCTCTTGAACCTGCCCGGTTAATCGGCCGGCAAGGACGCCCTGCAGCTAGCCCAACCGGCCCCCACCCTGTTGCCAACGGCACCACGTTGGATCAAAATGGATTGGCGCCTTTCGCCGTGACTCCGGCTTTCTGCCCAGCCCACGGCGGGAGGTAGCTGGATGCCTTACTCTCAGAGCGATGAAAGTCTCGCATTAGATTCAAGCCATCTGGAGGCAATATTGGAAAAGTCCCGTCAGTTCAGCTACGACAGCCTGTTCGCCAAGAACGCTCCGGTGACCGTCGCGGGCACCTGGCGGCGTGCCAAGTACGACTTCGCGGTGGCCTATCCCGACCCCGACACGCTGCCCCTGGACGGGTTGGCCGACGCCCTCAAGGTTGCCCTCGACCGGGAGGGCAAGGACCTGGCCTACTATCCAGCGGGTGCAGGGCTGTATTCCCTCCGCCAACTGGTGGCGGAGAAGCTGACCCGCGACCGTAACATGAAAGTGAGCCCCGGCGACGTGGTCCTGACCGCCGGTTCCAGCGAAGCCATCGGGATGCTCATCCAGACCCTGACCGATCCAGGAGACGTGGTGCTTACCGAGGAGTTCGTCTACCTGGGCACCCTGCGCCAACTCCGGCGCTACGGCGCGGACGTGGTCAGCATCAAATGTGACGATCAGGGCATCGTGCCCGAGGAACTGGAGGCGACCCTGAAGCGGCTTTCGGGCCAGGGCAAGAACCCCAAATACCTGTACACCATCCCTGCCTTCCAGAACCCCCTGGGCTGGACAATGCCCCTGGAGCGGCGCCGCCGGGTGCTGGATATCACCAGGGAGTACGGGGTCCCGGTTTTCGAAGACGATTGCTACGTGGACCTGCGGTTTGAAGGGGAGGACGTGACCTCCTTTCATTCGCTGGACGACACGGGCCGGGTGATGTACGTCGGCTCCTTTTCCAAGCTGGTCGCGCCGGGCATGCGGATGGGCTACCTGGTCGCTCCCGAGGCGGTGGTCCAGCGGGCCGTGGGCTTCAAAGCCGGCGGTGGGGTCAACGAGTTTGCGGCGCTGGCCCTGGAGGAGTACTTGAAGCGTGACATGTACCAGCACATCGACGAGCAGAACCGGTCGCTAAGGGTCAAACGGGACGCCATGCTGGCCTCTCTGGGCGAGAATTTTGGCAGCGCCGTCACCTGGAGCAAGCCCGAGGGAGGGCTGTACGTATGGGTGGAGTTCCCCGAGGGCGCCGACCTGGCGGCGGTCCAGGAGCAGGCCTTCGAAGAAGGGGTCAGCTACTACAACGGCAGCCAGTTCTCGCCGGAAGGCCGAGGGGCCAACTGCATAAGATTGTGCTTTGGCCACCCCTCGGCCCAGATGGTCTACGACGGCGTAGCCGAGCTGGCCCGCATCCTGGAGCGCCACGGCGTGCTGCGGGGATAGCCGGGTCTTCTACTGGCCGCTGGAGATACGATCGGCCAGTAGGATGATGGCGTCGAAAGGCTGCAACGTCAGGCTGCCGGCGACCGGCCGGCCGTCGTTCACTTTCGGGGCCTGGGTGCCCAGGATGCGCGTGATGCCCGTGCGGTTGAACTCTCCGGCCAACTCTTCTGCGCTGAAAGTGTAGGGGCGGTTGATGGGATTCACCAGGGCGAGCCCGTTCTCGAAGTCGCGCCGCCAGGGCCCCGCCCCTCCCTCGTCGATGCGGATGTTGTCAATGGCCACCTTGCCCCCTGACTCCAGTTGGAATTCCAGGGTGTGAGGGCCACCCGAAGGAACCGTGATGTGAAAACGCGCTTTGCCCGCGTCCCCGGCCACGACACCCGGCAAGATATACATATCGACCGTCCGGCCTTCGGTGCCTCTCAAGTGGGTGCTGAGGAAGGCATCCAGCGTTTCCAGCACCGCCCAGTCGTACTCGATAACGTAGGTCTTGCCGGGCGTAAAGACAAGCTGGTCGGGCCTGGTCTCGGCAACGATGAAAGCGGTCTTGGTGTGGTCGGGATTGTCGATGATCAAGCTGCCGGTCCCGCCGACCACATCTCCGGCCGCCTGGCTGACGGATACGCCGGGCCGGACTGCCAGCTCGGCGGGCAACGGTCCTGACTCGAAGTTCTCCTCCCACAGCACCGTCGACGGCGTCGTCAACTGAACCGCCTCGCCCAGGGCCTGCCCCAGGTAGCCTTTGGCAAGCAGGTCCTCCACGGCGACCCCGTTTCCATCCACCGAGAACTCGTCGAACCAGAAGGGGGCGCTGCGGTTGTCAAAGAGGTCGTATTCGTAGAATCCATCTCCCAGCAGGGCTGTCCCCAGGGTGAAGCGGTGCACCATGATGTCCTCTGGGGTGGGTTCAAGAAAATTCCGATTCACCTCAAAAGGATCGTCAGACCCGGGGTTTCCACACCCTTCGAGAATGTTCACGTGGGGCGCCAGCGTCTCCGTCTGCATGGTGAAGTACGCTTCGAGGGAGCGGCGCCACTCCGCCTCCGACGGCTGGGGAAGCCAATCAAGGAACCAGGCTTCATCCCAACACTCGAACACGTAGCCGTTGACGTGCGGCGCGAGAGCCGTCTCAGGCCGGGGACCGGTGTTTCCCATGATCAGGGCCAGGTCACTGACCTCATCCCTCAAACGCTCTAGGAACTCAAAGGCTGCCGCGCGGGTCATCTCGCCGGCCCAGGCGGGGGTCTCGTCCCTCAGGCCATTGCGGTTCACGTCATAGTTCAGAAGCGCCGGGTCGTTGTAATTCAGGATATGGGGGTTGATCCGGCCGAAGAGGTTATCGAAGAAGATTCCATCCCATTCTCCTGAATTGAGCACCTTGTTCACAACCCAGTCGATGAGGTAATCGTTGAACGTTTGACCGTTCACGGTGGGCGAGAACTCGGAGATGTTCATCTTGCGAATAAGAGGGAAGCCGGGGTCTGACACCGGGTCACCGCCGGAATCTCTAACAAACCACTCATCGGCCAGACCGGCTACAAATTCGTAGGCCAGATTGATAGTGTCGCCACCGGGAGGCTCCTCAGAGTAAGCCCACTTGCCGGGACCGGTTGAAACAGCCCACTGCTCCTGAGCAATCCGGTAGGGGAGGAGGACCATGTCCGGATTCTCTTGGCGCATCCGATATGCGAAACCAGGGTCGAGCGTCTGGTTGGCTATCTGAGGGCCGGCGACAATATCAAAGAGCGCCAGCCTCTTTTCGATCTCGTCCGGCAAATGGGCAAGCACGCCCTCGGGTGGGTCAGGCACGGTTCCCTGGCCGTCTATCGCTATCCACGCCGTTAAGCCCAGCAAGTAGTTCCCCAAGCGAGGATAGGGCTTTCGAGAAAGGGCGGTCCAAGAGGCAGGCTGACTCGTGGTCGGCGCCGCGTCCTGGCGAATGATTCTCAGGTTATCGATGGCGATGGATGCTTCGCCAGACACCTTGATGCTCAGGTAGTGGTCAGACGCATCGGCAGTCAGGGCGCCGGAAGAGAACGTACCCTCTGGTGCGGCCTGGGACAACATCTGGCTTCCAGTCACCGAGGAACCCGGTCCAGGGGAGCCCTCCGACAGGAACGATGGGGTAAGAATCCACAGGTCACTACCGGGATCGAGAATCCGGTACTCGAACTCGACAATATAGTAGGTGTCCCCGGCCAGCGGGAGAATCTCCGGGTCGGTCTCAATCCAGCCAAATTCAGAGAGCCTCATTGACGCGGCTCCATCGACGATCTCAGCTGGGGCGGTAGTTACGACTGAATCGCCGTACAGGCCGGGCCGAAGCACCGCCGACAGGGCGGGCCCCAACTGCTCCGCATCCTCGGCGGCGACGGCCTGCCCAGTGGCTTCGGCCACGATCCGGATATTATCGATGACGATGGCACCGGTCCCCACGACGTTCCAGAACACCTGGTAGTCGGGATAGTTGCCCAGCGTGCCGGATAGGGTCGCGCTGCCCGAATCGCCCGCCTGTCCGTCGACCGTGACCGAGGGGAGGAAGTTTCCCTGCGCCGCCGCCGTGTTGGAAATGAACAGGGTTTCGAATCCCCGGTCCGGTGTCGAGAGAATCCGGTAGTCGAAGGTCACCCGGTAGGCGGCTTCCGGGGCGAGAGGCAGGGCATCCGGTGACGTGCGAAAATAAGCGGTGTAGGAGTCTGGGCCTGAATAGCTGCCCTCCACGGATGCCGTCCCCTCGATCACTTCTCCCGGCGCCACGGTAATTGCCCCATTCGGTCCAAGGGCAAAAGCGGTCCCGACCGTGGGCCGGAGCGTCTCGAAATCATCGAGCAGAATCTCGGTGTAGGTAGCTTCCCAGCGCACCGGCACGCCCTCTGGAATCGGGGTAGGTGCGGGAGTCGAAGTTGGCGTCGGACTTGGCCCAGGAGCCGGTGTGGCCGTGGCCGGAACAGGTGTGGCGGCCGGCCTCGGCATAGCAGTGGGGACGGGAGTAGCGGCCGGTGCGGTAGTCGCGGTAGGAGTGATCGCCGGAGTGGGCGCGGCGGTTGGCGCGGGCAAGAGCGTTGGCAAGACCACACGCGTGGCCGTGGGAATGGGCGTGGGCGCCGGGGTAGCGGCGGCAGGTTGTGACCCCGGCGACGGAATCGGTGTCGGCGTCGCTTCGGGCTGACCGCAAGCGACAATCAACACGACGCCGATGGCGATAATGATGCCGGAGCGTAAACCTGTCCCAGTCCTGCCAATCATAGCCACCTCGCTATCAACGAAGGCCGAAAGCTTCGGCACGCTGGGGCCGGCAGAACCGCCGGCCGCTTGGTCGGACCGGGCAGACCGTGGTGGGCATCACACCATCAATTGAAGCAGATAAAGCCGGGGGCGAGGGACGGCTAGCAGGCCGGCCGGCTGGCATACTCCGGGTCCACCTTGCGTGGCTGGAACCGGCCGCTGCCCAGGCTGGACTTGAGTTCGCCGTCCTCCACCACCACCTTGCCCCGCAGGATCGTCAATACCGGCCAGCCTTCTACGTCAAACCCCTCCCATATGCTGTAGTCCGTGATGTGGAAGTCAGCCATGACCAGCGGCCTCTTGATGCCGGGGTCGATAAACACGATGTCGGCGTCGCTGCCCGGCGCGATGACACCCTTTCGCGGGTAGAGGCCCATGATCTTGGCGGCGTTGGCCGAGGTCACGTCGACGAACCGCTGCAGGGACATGCCCCGTTTGGAGACGCCCTCGCTATAGGTGATCCCAAGGCGGGTCTCCACGCCGTTGTGGCCCCCGGTGACATTGGACACCAGCTTGCCGGCGACTTTCACATCCCAAGAGGTGCAGTATTCGTCGGTGGCCATGGTGCTCAGGCCGCCCTTGACTATACCGTCCCAGAGCGCCAAGCGGTCTTCCTCCGACTTGAGCGAGGGATAGGTGTGGTACTTCATCCCGTTCTCTTCCCGGTAATTATCGGAGTTAAAGCAGCAGTAGTTGTGGAGGGTCTCACCGTAGACCGGCATCCCCTTGGCCCGGGCCTCTCCTACCGCATCCAGTCCCTGCTTGGCGCTCACGTGGACAAAGTACACGGGCGAACCGGTCCACTCGGCGACCCGCAACACGCGCCGGAAGGATACATCCTCGGACTCGTTGCTGTGCACCAGGTGCATGTTCCACCACTCGGTCCGCTCCTCCTGGGCCAGCTTCTCATACATGTGCTGGACCATATCGTCGTCCTCCGAGTGGACCAGCAGCATAGCCCCCAAGCGTTGAATCCGCTCCATCAGGTCGTGGAGGTGGCCCATGCGGACCAGGCGCGGCTCGCCGGCGGAGGCCGCCGGACGGACGTTCGTGGTGAAGATCTTGACGGTTGCGAACCCGTCCTCGACGGCCTCGCCCAACTGGCCAAGGACATTGGCCGGAATAGCGCCCAACAGCATCAAATGGTGGGCGTAGTCGGCGTAGGATTTGCCCTGCCAGACAGCGGTGCGCTCCTGGATGGCCTGGTTGATATCGGTGCCGGGGTATTGGATGGCGAAGTCCAGGAGGGTGGTAGTGCCACCGAAGAGCGCGGCGCGGCTCACCTGCTCGGGTGGAGCCGTCTTCAGGTCTCCCTGCCCCATGATCGGCGCGGCGATGTGGGCGTGGGGCTCGATGCCACCGGGCACCACGATCTTGCCAGAGGCGTCGATAACCCGAACCACGTCGTCGGTAAGGGTCCCAGGGGCGGCGAGGGCGACGATCTTCTCTCCCTGCACCGCCACGTCCCAATCGCCGACGCCCCAAGGGGCCACCACCCGGCCACCTCGAATGATCAGATCGAGCATGTTGCGACCTCCTTTGGAGCTTCGTTGACGGCTGATACCGGAGTTTAGCACAAACCCCTCAGGCTCGCACGAAACCGCCTCGGATGTGGCTCGAA
>CEQE01148705.1_pt1 | contig 10423 bp, 7 predicted proteins | sample 356201 | NCBI WGS metagenome assembly CEQE01 (sample SAMEA2619970, study PRJEB7988) | marine metagenome | biome: marine biome (ENVO:00000447); feature: mesopelagic zone (ENVO:00000213) & marine oxygen minimum zone (ENVO:01000065); material: "saline water (ENVO:00002010), including plankton...
CTCGCACAGGTGATGTTCGTGAAGATGCTACTCGATGGAAAGACCTTCGCACTCTTCCTTCTCTTCGCCGCGAAGAACGTTCTCGTCCTACCTCCTCCGCACATCCAACAGACGTCACCCGTCCCAGGAAAAAAATCATCAAGCTCTCTGAGGGGCTTAGCGTAAAAAGTTTTTCCGACGCTATCGGACAGAAACCTACTGATGTTATTAGAAAACTCATGACATCCGGAGTCATGTTGACATTAAATCAACCGATCGATTCCGACGCCGCGGTTCTTGTCGCTGATCTCTTCGGACTCAAGGTTGAAATCACAACAGAACCGCCGCCGGAGGAACTGCTCCAAGATCCTGAAGACCATCCGGACAGCCTGATTCCGCGCCCACCCGTTGTCACTATCATGGGACATGTCGACCATGGCAAAACCTCATTACTTGATGTTATACGAAAAACTAAGGTGATTGATGCCGAAGCTGGAGGAATCACCCAGCATATCGGAGCCTACACAACAAAACTTGGGGATAGACCGATCTGCTTTTTGGACACCCCTGGGCACGAAGCATTCACAGCAATACGTGCTCGCGGATCCAAAGTCGCTGATCTGGTTCTCCTTGTCGTCGCCGCCGATGACGGAGTAATGTCCCAGACGATTGAGGCCGTCAATCATGCAAAAGCTGCGAATATTCCAATCATTGTTGTCATCAATAAAATGGATCAACCAGATGCCAACCCAGAACACATCAGAAGCGCCTTGGCAAAGCATGAGTTAATTCCTGAAAGCTGGGGTGGAGAAACAATTTACGCAGAGGTGTCTGCTAAGCAGGAGACAGGGATAGAAAACCTGTTAGAGCTCATTCTCCTACAGGCTGAAGTCTTGGACCTAAAGGCAAATCCATCGCGCTTGGCAAAAGGCGTTGTGATTGATGCAAGGCTTGATCGAGGACGCGGTCCAATCGCAACCGTCCTTGTTCAGACAGGCACACTGAAAATTGGAGATGCGTTTCTCGTCGGTGCCCACAGTGGGAGAGTGCGAGCTCTTCTCAATGACGAAGGTTGCAAGATTACCGAGGCAACCTCCTCCATGCCAACGGAAGTTATCGGTATTCCGATGGTACCTCAGTCAGGAGACGTTTTCCTTTCGGTCAAAAACGAGCGAGTCGCACGCGAGATTGCAAAACAGCGACAAGAAACGATCCGTACTCAAGAACTCAATCGTTCAAAGAGACTCACTCTTGACGACATTTATACAAACATACAGGACGGAAACATTAAAGCATTGAACCTTGTAATTAAAGCTGACGTCCAGGGAACCACTGAGGCTCTTGCTGAAGCTTTAGGAAAAATTGATACCCCCACCGTCAGCCTTAACATCATCCACAGCGGTATCGGCGGAATTACTGAGTCAGATGTCCTGTTAGCCTCCGCATCACGTGCTATCATCATAGGCTTCAACATACGCCCAGAACCCAAAGCAGCGAGAGTCGCCGAACGTGAGAACATTGAGATCAGATCATATCGCATTATTTATGACGCCATTAACGACGTGAAAGCTTCGATGGAAGGATTGCGCGCACCCGTTCTCACAGAACGTATCATTGGCCGAGCCGAGGTCCGCCAAGTTTTTTCCGTACCCAAAGCTGGAACAGTGGCTGGATCATACGTTGTTGAAGGACTTATTTCTCGTGCTTCAGAGGGCATTCGCGTCATCCGAGACAGTGTCGTTGTCTATCAAGGCACCATTGGGTCGTTAAGACGGTTTAAAGATGATGTTCGCGAAGCCACCATGGGATACGAGTGTGGAATTGGGGTACAGAATTTTAACGACCTTAAAATAGGTGATATCCTAGAAGCCTTTCAAGTAGAGGAAAACACAACGAGGCTGGCCTAGCGGGCCATTCCTGTACACTACGTTGTATCCTCTCCAGTCTAATATGGTCGTTGCCATTTACACCGTTGACCTCGTCATTCCTGAGAGCCATGAGCTCAAAGACAAGCGCCGAATTATCATGCAATTGCGCAACAAAATTACCAGAAAGTTCAACGTATCGATGGCGGAAGTTGATCACCACAACTTGTGGCAAAGGACAACATTGGGCATTGCGTGTCTTGCTAATAAACAACAACACGTAAATCAAGTATTAGATCAGGTGATGAACATTATATACCAACTGCCTCTTATTGAAGTTGTTAATTGTCGCAAAGAATTTATTTAGTGTGACAGGCACAACTTTAGGCTTATGATTTTTCATCGATATGAGTTATCAAAAACGCGACTGAACTTGCCACGAGCAGTCAAAATTAAGGACAAAACCACCCTCATTTTGACTGTAGCACCTTATGACGAATGGAGTAGATCTCGTGCCAGAATATCAGCGTGTGTCTCGCGTTAGCGAGGCAATGAAGGAAGAGATTGCTGACATCCTTAGAAAAAAGCTAAAAGATCCTCGTGTCGGCTTTGCCACCATTACTGACATCACAGTGACACGAGATTTTCGACATGCATGGGTTAAAATTACTGTCTTTGAAGGAGAAACAACTGAAGAAGAGACTCTTCTCGGGCTGGCCAAAGCTGCGGGATTCATTCGTTCCGAACTTGGACGCCGACTCCGACTACGCCGCATACCAGATCTTACCTTTCAGAGCGATAGGCAGATGGCAAAAACACAGGAGGTGCTGACACTTCTTGACTCTTTGAACACCCCTGAAAAAACAACCGACTCTTCAATTCCCCACAAACACCAAGATAAAAACACGTCATCATCCTGAAAACAATTTAGCCATCAACTTTATGCACACATCAACAAATTGATATGGACGGAATCCTGAATATAGACAAACCACCTGCCTGGACGTCCCATGATGTTGTCGCCAAACTTCGAAGGCTGCTCAAAATCAGGAGGATCGGGCACACTGGCACTTTAGACCCTGCAGCAACGGGGGTACTATTAATTTGCATCGGGAAAGCCACACGAGTTGCAGAATATCTTGTTGCACGTGAGAAAGAATATCGTGCAGTGCTACGTCTTGGAGAAACAACAGATACCCAAGATGGAACCGGCCAAGTTCTTGAGCGCCGTAATGTAGGTACTATTACAAAACCGCAACTTCAAGCGGTGATAAACCAGTTTACTGGAGATATTTTCCAAATACCTCCGATGTATTCCGCAGTGAAAATCAATGGTGTTCCCCTGTACAAGTTGGCTCGAACTGGGCAAACCGTTCCACGACCTGCACGCCCTGTTCATATCAGCCACATTAGTATCGGTGACATTAGAGGCACAGACGTAATGCTTGATGTGACGTGCTCAAAAGGCACCTATCTTCGAACGCTCTGCCACGATATCGGTGAGGCTCTTTCTATTGGCGGGCATATGCACCATCTCACCCGTCTCAGAGTTGGTTCATTTCAACGCAACCACTCACTTACCATCAACACCATCGAACAGCTTCACCAAGAACAGAGACTCGAGTCATCACTCTATCGCACAGACGACGCATTACATGACTTTCCAGCCATAGATGTCATTGAACCAACTGTCACACGGGTACAACACGGAGGAGGAATTCGAGCCGAAGAAATCACGGCAATATTTGGCTCCGGAAAGCCAGGAACACTCGTGAGAATCAGAGAACCTCACAGAGGATTGCTTGCCATAGGGCGCCTCTCCTACCCAACTGTAGAACTTGGACACCATGGAGATACTCGACTAGCCGTGACGATTGAAAAAGTTCTTGTATAACAAGTCAATAAAAATCGTTCTTGTTTTCAAATTACTTGTGGAGGAAATATGGCCATCAAAAGCCCGGAAAAAAAACAACTGATTCATGATTATCGCCACCACGAAAATGACACAGGATCTTCAGAAGTTCAGATCGCAGTCATCACCAACAGAATCACATACCTGACCGAACATTTCCGCCACCACCCAAAAGATCACCACTCACGACGAGGTCTTCTGTTAATGGTGGGTAGGCGAAGAAAATTACTAGACTATCTTCGTAGAGGACAAGAAGATAAGTACCAAGACATTATCAAAAAACTTGGGATCAGGAAATAATCTAGCCACAATACGGAAAAACAGGGAGCGGGGAGAGGGATAATGCTATGAACATGAGACAAAAAGTTGAACTCGAAGTGGCTGGACGGCCGCTCATACTTGAATCAGGATGGATTGCAAAACAAGCTCATGGATCGGTATGGGCTCGATATGGAAATACCGTTGTCCTTGCTGTCGCGACCGCGGCAAAAGCTCCAAAACCAGGACTTGACTTTTTCCCTTTGACGGTAGAATACCAAGAGAAATCATACGCCGCTGGGAAATTTCCTGGTGGGTTTTTTAAGCGTGAAGGAAGGCCTTCAGAAAAAGCAACGCTGACTAGCCGACTCATTGATCGTCCACTACGTCCACTTTTCCCAAAATCATTTTCCTGTGAAACTCAGATAGTAACAACGGTGCTTTCAGTTGATGAGACCGGTGCCTCAGATGTCCTCGCAATGACGGCAGCATCAGCAGCAGTAGCGATATCCGACATCCCCTGTGCCGGACCCATCGCTGGAATCCGAATCGGACGAGTAAATGATGCTTTCGTCGTCAACCCTGACATTGCAATTCTCAAAGAAAGCACCCTGAACCTCATCGTTGCTGGAACCGCGGATGCAGTAATGATGGTCGAAGCTGGAAGCAATGGCTTACCCGAAGAAACCATGATTGAAGCAATCTCCCTAGCACACGAAGAAATCAAGAAAATTGTACATGCTATTGTTGAACTTCAATCATTGCTGGGGCGCCCAAAACGAACCATTGTCGAAGAGACAATCGATAAAACGCTACAAGACAATGTTGAAAACACCGCCCTTTCCCCCATGAGAAAGGCGCTCACAACAGCTAACAAAGCCAATAGAGAACTCGAATTGCATACTTTGACACAGCAACTCATCGAACAATTTGGCGATTCCGACCCAGTCAGAGAAAGACAAATCAAGAACATTCTCCATGACATGGAATCCCAAGAAGTCAGACTCAATGTCCTAGACAAAGGTGTTCGTATTGATGGCCGTGGACTAACTGACATTAGACAGATTACGTGCGAAACAAATGTCCTTCCTCGAACACATGGTTCAGCAATTTTCACCAGAGGAGAGACCCAAGCTCTCGCAGTCATCACTCTCGGCACAAAGCAGGATCAACAAAAAATTGACGCTCTTGAGGGCGAAGAACATCGAGCCTTTCTCCTGCACTATAATTTCCCCCCATATAGTGTTGGCGAGGTCAAACCTCTCCGTTCGCCAGGTCGACGCGAAATCGGACACGGCGCCCTAGCCGAACGTGCCCTTATTCCAATTCTCCCAGAGCAAACACAGTTCCCATATACGATCCGTCTTGTTTCCGAGATTTTGGAATCAAACGGATCATCCTCCATGGCAACCGTTTGCGGAGGATCGATGGCCATGATGGACACTGGCGTTCCACTTAAAGAACATGTAGCGGGAATAGCCATGGGCCTGATCAAGGAAGGACAACGAGTCGCGATTCTTTCGGACATTGTGGGCGCAGAAGACCATCTTGGGGATATGGACTTCAAAGTGTGTGGAACGGCATCGGCTATTACTGCCCTTCAAATGGATATCAAGGTTGGGGGCGTCTCTATGGATGAGATGCGACAAGCGTTAGAACAAGCCAAAACTGGACGCCTTGCCATACTTGAGAAAATGAGCGAAGCGATTCCCCAGCCAAACGAAAATCTTTCAGCCTACGCCCCTCGCATCTTTACCCTCAAAATAAACCCAGAAAAAATCAGTAGTGTTATTGGTCCAGGAGGCAAAATCATTCGAAACATCGTAGCAGAAACAAACGTCAAAATTGACGTGGATAACTCAGGTCTTATCACGATTGCATCAGCAGACGAGGCATCGGCAGAAAAAGCACTTTCGATGGTCAACGCACTTACCGAAGAGGTTGAGATTGGAAAACTCTATTTCGGCAAAGTGAAAAAAATCATGGAATTTGGCGCATTCGTTGAAATTCTTCCAAATGTCGATGGACTCGTTCACATCTCGCAACTCGCATCACACCGTGTCAATACTGTCACTGACGAAGTCTCGGAAGGTGATCAATTCATGGTGAAGGTACTAGACATTGACAAGCAAGGGAAAATCAGGCTAAGCCGTAAAGAAGCGATGACCCCTAATGAGAGTGAAAAAGTTAATGAATAGTATTTCTTTCCCTTCCCAGCACTCCAAATCAAGGTTCGGCGAATTAGATACAGAGATCTAGACATACGTTAAAACAATGAAATGCTTCACAGATAGTCTATACATTACATAGCACCATGATACACCGTCCCGAGCAACAGAAAAATTCTCAATACCATCGTGTGACGCTAGACAATGGAATTCGTGTTGTAAGTGAACACATTCCGTCACTACGTTCGGTTGCACTCGGCGTCTGGGTAAATGTCGGTTCCCGAGATGAATTGGAAGGGGAAGAAGGCATTTCGCACTTCATCGAACACATGTTTTTCAAAGGAACGTCCCGGCGATCAGCAGAAACGATTTCCCGCGAGATTGACCAGATGGGCGGAGAGTTCAACGCATTTACTTCTCGAGAGACCACAACCTTTTACCTCAATGTCCTCGATAATGACCTCATCAAAGCCATTTCTCTTCTCATCGATCTCTTTCAGCATTCAACCTTTACTACGCTCGAGCTCAAAAAAGAAAAGCAGGTCATTCTAGAGGAAATGCGTATGGTCCAGGACGACCCAGAAGACTACGTGCATGATCTTCATGCCTCCAATGTCTTAAAACACCATCCACTTGGCCGACCAATTATTGGAACTGAGAACACAATTAAGCATCTTCAAAGATCAGATCTCCTTAACTACAGAATGCGCCATTATCATCCCGGAAAAATCGTCATTTCTGTTGCAGGTCAATTTAACCACCGTATCCTCATCAAGACACTATCCAAAACCTTTGGCCGACTTCAATCCATCGCCCCTCTTCCAAATGGCCGAACGAAGCCGACGATCACCCCTGGAATATTCGTTCGCAAAAAACGTCTGTCGCAAACCCATCTCTGTTTAGGAATTAAGGGCCTCCAACGCGATCATCAAAACCGATACGCCCTTGGCCTCCTAAACTCAATGTTAGGAGGCAGCGTCAGTTCCCGCCTATTTCGTGAGGTTCGCGAGAAACGCGGCCTTGCATACTCAATCTATTCTTCACTTTCCACTTTTGAAGATGTTGGCATGCTCACAATATATGCTGCCACGCAATCAGCCGAAGCCAGCCGCGTTTTCAAACTGATTACAAAGGAACTTAAAAAATTTCGTGCCGGGGATCTTGAGGTCAACGAATTACGTCGTGCAAAATGCCATATCAAGGGCACCATCGTACTTGGACTTGAAAGCACAAGTAGCCGCATGATCAAACTAGCCAAAGATGAGATGTATTCCGGCCGATATGTGCCATTACAAGAAATCATGACTGCAATTGATCGAGTCAAAGCTTCGGAAATTAAACATTTGAGCCACGAACTTATAGACAGAAGCCTTCAGACAGTAACCGCTCTTGGTCCACTTTCAGTCCATACTCTCCAAGGGATTGGCTAACACCCCTCTCAGAATTTAAATGACGATATTTGACTTTCACTATCAAAATACCAATGAAGATAACGCTTCTTTTCTATTGACAACTGCGCAGTAGACAGCTATTCTTTCTTCGCTACGAGGCAATGAAATTTGATCGCAGAGAACGATAGTACACACCGACGCGGGGGGGAGCACATACTATGTCAAAACCAATGACAAAGTCTGCAATTGTTGAGCATCTCGCTACCAAATCAGGGTTCACAAAAAGAGCCACCTCTCAACTTCTCGATGAAATAGCAAATCTCGCATATCGTGAAGCCAAAAATACATTTACCCTCCCTGGAATAGGAAAACTTGCCTTGGTGAACCGAAAGGCCAGAAAAGGGCGCAATCCTCAAACTGGCGAAGTGATAAAAATCCCCGCCAAACGCGTCGTAAAGTTCAGGGTCGCGAAGGTGTGCAAAGATTCGGTCGCCGGAAAAAAGAAGTAGCGAATACACGTTCTGCCATCTGAACATCAAATTTTATTAGTTTGCTCGAGCGAAATTCGAGTCTTTTTTTTGCCTGTGAGCTCGATTGATGGCAGATCAAGCATCATTCATAGCCATCAGTGGCGCGCGCGAACACAATCTTAAGAATATAGACGTCAGTCTTCCCCGTGATCAGCTGATAGTGATCACGGGGCCAAGTGGGTCAGGAAAGTCCTCCCTCGCCTTCGATACCATCTATGCTGAAGGGCAGCGACGGTACGTCGAATCGCTCTCGGCCTATGCAAGACAGTTCCTCGATCAGATGGATAAACCAGATGTCGATGGCATCGAAGGATTATCCCCAGCGATTTCCATTGAACAAAAAACAGCATCCCGCAACCCTCGATCTACCGTTGGCACAGTTACAGAAATCTACGATTATCTTCGTCTTCTCTTCGCCCGTGTTGGAAAACCATTCTGTTTCAGGTGCGGTCAACCAATTACCTCCCAAACCATTCAGCAAATGGTTGACTCGGTCATGGCATTCCCACAAAACTCACAATGCCTAGTTCTTGCGCCAATTGTGAGAAGACGAAAGGGAGAATACCGGAAAGAACTTCTCGAGATGAGGCGTCAGGGATTTGTTCGCGTCAGAATTGACGGCACTCTACATAATCTCAGCGACGACATATCACTTAAGAAAAATAGGATGCACACTATCGAAGTTGTAGTTGATCGTCTCGTTATAAAATCAGATCGAGATGATCGCCTTCGCCATCGTCTTAGCGAATCTATGGAGATCGCGAAAAACCTCACCTGTGGCCTAGTCGGAATCCATCTCGACAATACCACTGATTTTCTCTTTAGTGAGTCCCTCTCATGCGTTAAATGCCAAGTAAGCTACCCAGAGTTAAGTTCTCGTTCCTTCTCATTCAACAGCCCCTATGGAGCCTGTCCTGACTGTGATGGGCTCGGCCTTACCTCGACAAATGGGATCACGGCTGAATTACCTGATGATCTAGGGGCTGCAGATGGCCGTCGATATGATGAGTTCCTTCAATGTCAAACATGCAATGGAAATCGATTGAAACCTGAAAGTCTTGCAATACGTATTGCAAACTCAAATATCGCTGAGGTGTGTCACCTCTCCGTACGTGACGCGGAAGTTTTTTTCACTCAACTCGACCTGAAAGGGCGAGAAGCCATCATTGCGCGAAGCATATTGAAGGAGATTTTGGGTCGATTGAGATTCCTGATAAACGTTGGCCTTGACTACCTCACAATTAATCGAGCAACTGCCACACTCTCCGGAGGAGAAAGCCAGAGAATTCGACTGGCAACCCAAATCGGATCACGCTTAGTTGGTGTGCTGTATGTCCTAGACGAACCAAGTATTGGACTGCATTATCGAGACAATCGACGGCTACTTTCAACACTCAGAGAACTCCAAGCATTAGGTAATACCGTCATCGTCGTCGAGCATGACGCAGACACAATCAAAACGTCTGACTATGTGCTGGACATGGGGCCAGGAGCTGGGGTGCATGGCGGCACTATCGTTGCTAGTGGGAAACCAATCGAGATAATGAATAATACTTCGTCTGTTACAGGACGTTACTTGTGTGGAAATAACGCTGTATCTCTCCCTCCTCGACAGAGAATAGCGACGAGGTTTTTAAGTGTAGGAGGTGCCTTTACCCATAACCTTAAAGACATCACTGCACACATTCCACTCGGGCTATTCACATGCATCACGGGAGTATCTGGCTCAGGAAAAAGTTCGCTGGTTTTCGATGTTCTCTATCGTTCCCTCATCAAAACGTTATACAGGAAAGACGGAAAACGAAAAGCAGGAAAATCAGAAAAAAAATCACACCGTCTCACTGGATGTCGTACTCTCAAAGGCCTGGAACACATTGACAAGGTAATCAACATTACCCAAGATCCAATTGGACGCACGCCTCGATCAAATCCAGCAACGTACACTGGACTATTTACCTATATCCGAGATTTTTTCGCTCAACTTCCAGATTCACGGATGAGAGGCTATCGTGCAGGACGGTATAGCTTTAACGTGAAAGGAGGACGCTGTGAAGCATGCCATGGCGGCGGAATGCTCACAATAGAGATGCATTTTCTCCCAGATATTTTTGTGAAATGTGAAGTCTGTAATGGTCATCGTTACAATCGAGAAACACTGGATATTAAACATCGAGGGCGAAATATCGCCGACGTTCTTAACCTTACGGTCGACGAGGGAATCGAGTCTTTTCAGGATCTCCCACTTATCCGTCAAAAACTTGAGACATTGCGCGATGTCGGACTTGGATATATACGGCTTGGACAGTCCGCAACTACCCTA
>CEQE01072919.1_pt1 | contig 10411 bp, 10 predicted proteins | sample 356201 | NCBI WGS metagenome assembly CEQE01 (sample SAMEA2619970, study PRJEB7988) | marine metagenome | biome: marine biome (ENVO:00000447); feature: mesopelagic zone (ENVO:00000213) & marine oxygen minimum zone (ENVO:01000065); material: "saline water (ENVO:00002010), including plankton...
TTTTGTCTTATTGCAGTTTTTCTCTCGCCATTTTTCTGAACCAGGAAGTTGTCAGAAAAAAAAACAATATCTCTATCTTGGATTTTGAAAATGGAATACAGAAAAAAACCGTCCTCTATTCCTCTGTAATTCTTTTTGTATTATTAGATGTAATTATTGATCCTGTTGCTTTAAGGGGCTCAGAGTGGTTTCTTGGACAGATATATCATTATCATAAACACGGGTTTTATTTTGGAGTGCCTTTATCGAATTTTGCCGGTTGGATGATTGTGGGGTTTTGCATTATTTGTTTATTTCAAATCATTAATAAACGTTATTTTCTTAATACCTCCTCTGATAAAGTAAATCCTCTTACAGATATCCACTACAAAGATGTTTTTGGACCGTTTTTATATCTTTGCGTAATGTTATTTAACATTTCAATAACTTTTTATATTAAAGAATATTTGCTGGGAATTTGCGGGTTGATAATAACGGGATTTATTATGGCAATATTTCTTAAGAAAATTCTTTAAATACGCACATTTATTCCACCTGTAGAACCGCTGTGAATATCGCTTTGAAACTGCTTCGTTATTCTTTTGACCTTCTCCTCTGCCTTAGTTACATTTTTAATCTGCTGCTGTGCAATGGCCCTCACGACAAGAAATTTTGACTTTCTAATCATACGATTGTTAAAAGTTGATAAGGGGTTCTGTATGGATATAGCCACTTTAGTCTCAGTTTAAAAAGTAATTTATATAATTAAAAAATTGACCTTATCTAATTATTAAATCAATGACTTATAGCATTTTTCCGTCATTCTTTGAAGAAAACATCACTATTGTTCTATCTTCGTAACGGCAAAATTCTTGAAAAAATTAGCGCTTTTTAATTATTGAATCTGCCAGCGGCAAGCCCTCTGCCATTATGGCTCAAGATAAACCACTGGAAATACGCTTGTTAAACATTTTTAATAGTTTAGCATTTACAAATTTAACTAAATGTTCAGAAGCTTTATAACGATAAGAAATGTATGCAGCAAATTAATGCTCTCAGTAAAACAATCGGAGGTATATATAAATGAGTTATAAATACAGAGTGGGAGTTATAGGATGTGGTCGTATTGCCAGCATGCTTGAGGAGGACCCTCTTCGAGGGAAGCCATGCACTCATGCTGGAGCATTTAATGCAATTCAGGAAACAAAAATGATCGCTGCCTGCGACATTAATAAAGAACGATTAAATAAATTTAGTAAAAGATGGAATGTTTCCAACCTTTACACAAATTATTACAAAATGCTAAAAAAAGAGGAGATTGATATTGTAAGTGTCGCAGCCTGGACTCAATTTCACCATGAAATGGTAGTTGCGGCTGCTGAATCCGGTGTTCAAGGAGTTTACTGTGAAAAACCGATGGCATTAACTTTAGGCCAGGCTAAAGAAATGCTCAATGTTTGCAAAAGGAACAATGTGAAGCTCGTAATAAATCATGAACGAAGATGGGATCCATATTACTTAAAGGCAAAAAAGATAATTGAGGAGGGAAAAATCGGTGAACTTAAAACAATTATTGGTAACGCCTTAGCATGGGACCACGAAGCAAAAAAGGTAGCAATTTACGGAGGAGGAACAATGTTTCATGACGGTACTCACCTGACAGATCTTTTACGATTCTTTGCAGGTGAGCCTACCTGGGTTTCAGCCTATGAAGAAAGACCAGACGGAGCAGAATATGTTGAGAAGACTGTTTTTGGACTTGTCGGGTTTTTAAAAGGCACAAAGGCTTTTTTAGAAGGTGGGGGAAGTAGAAATTATTTTAACTTCGAGCTCGATCTGCAGGGAACAGAAGGCAGAATCATAATAGGTAACGGAATTAAAGAATTATATACCACTAAAAAAAGCAAACGATTTTCGGACTTCAGGGAATTGGAAAAATTTGAATTACTAACGCCGGATGATAATGCCAACTCTTTTATAAGTGGCGTGAAAGATTTAATCAGGTGTATTGAAACCGGGTGCGAATCAAATTCCAGCGGGGAAGACGGCAGGAAAGCCCTTGAAATTATATGCGCCTTGTATAAATCAGCAAAACATGATGGGAAAAGAATCTCCATGCCGCTTTCTTAAAATACTTTTTGTCACAATACTAAAGTTTCTTAATCATGAACCGATAAGGGACATAGGAATTAGATAAATCATTAAGGGATTCAAAACAAACTATTATGATCTACTTAAATTCAAACTATTTTAGAAAGGGGGGATAGAGAAATAAACACTAATGCCCCGATTAAATGAGCAGGGAAGCTCATTTACCTATGATAATGGAATCGGATTAAGATTCTATTAAATCAATAACTTTCAAGGAGGATAGTCAAATGGCAGTACGTATATTTAATAACATTGTTTCATTAAATGCCCAGAGGTTTTTGGGAATAAACAACGAACGGCTCGCAAAATCTGTTGAACGGATTGCTTCCGGTCTTAGAATAAACAGAGGTGCAGACGATGCCGCAGGTCTGGCGATATCTGAAACCCTTCGTTCAGATATTAGAGCACTCAAACAGGCAGGCCGAAACGCTAATGACGGAATCTCAATGATCAACACCGCTGAGGGAGCTCTCAATGAGCAGGCCGGCATTTTAACTCGTATGAGAGAGCTGGCTTCACAGGCAGCTACAGGAACAGTTGGTTCCACTCAGAGACAAACTATTGAAATCGAGTTTTCCCAGCTGAGAAAAGAGATCGATAGAATCTCTCTGTCAACAGAGTTTAACGGTCAGTTGCTTGTTCAAGGGGCATTGGCTTCCACTGCAGCCGCATCTAATCAGATAGTCGTTCAGGTAGGTATCAAAAATGACGATCAAAGTAAAATTAACTTGAATAATGAGGTTGATTTAAGTGCTGTCACCAGTACAGGATTAAATCTTACGGACTTATCTGTTACAGCCTCGGCTGAAGCGTTAACTGCGCTTTCCCGCATTAACTCGTCTATTGATACTCTTACTGCGGCACGTGGAGCGTTGGGCGCTGTTCAAAACAGGTTGGTAAAAACCATAGCCAACCTCTCGGTTTCAGTGGAAAACCTTCAAAGCGCTGAATCTGCTATAAGAGACGCTGATATCGGTGAAGAAGTTGCACTCTTAACAAGAAACCAGATACTGGTTCAGGCTTCCACAGCAATTCTGGCTCAGGCAAATCTGCTTCCTCAATCAGTATTACAGCTACTTGGAAAATCCAAATTATCCATTTAAGAAAAAAGCGGGATGGCAAAATAATGCCATCCCGTTTTTTTTACCCCAAAATGTCAACTTTGAGATCGCATTGATTCATGGAATCTCCCAATAATTAGTAAATTAAATTTGTAGTAGCCGATATGAAACGGCTTAATTCATCGATAACGCCTTCAACTTAAGAGGCTGTCCAAAAACTGCCTGTACCTATTATTTTAATCAGAGCGATAAATCTTAAACCATTGATAATGCAGAAGTTAAATATTTATCTTTTCAGTTGAAATTGATAAATTTTACCATTTTCGGACAATCTAAAAAAAACAGAAAAAATTAAAGATATTTCGCCCTATATCCGTTAGGTAATACAAGAGGAGGGGAATTCAATTAACAATTATCAATTTTAAGAGGGGGTAATATGGCAGGGGCAATTTCGGTTAGCGGATTATCAACAGGTTTGGATACAGGCAGCATTGTTTCCAAATTAATCGAATTAAAGAGGAGACCAATAGACGTAATTTCAGCTAAAAAAGACCTATTTGATGTCAAACTATCGGAATTTCAGAACCTAAATCTCAGACTTTTAAATTTTCAAAGTATTGTTGAAAATTTGAAAAAATCGGATAGTTTTTTGACAAAAACAGGCACTTTTTCAAATAACAATGCTTCTGATAATAACAACGTAGTTGGCTTGATAGCCAGCAGTACAGCTGCTTCCGGCAGTTTTTCATTAGTTGTTAATTCTTTGGCAATAGCTGAAAAAGAAGTAAGTGAAGGATTTGCTTCGACTTCCTCGTCTGTTTCAACAGGCACTTTTTCCATTACAGTAGGTTCCACTACAACCGACATTACAATAGATTCTTCAAACAATACTTTAGCAGGACTTAAAAGTGCAATAAATGCTTCCGGCGCTGATGTAACCGCTTCCATATTAAATGATGGAAGTGGAACTGATCCATACCGCCTTTCTATAACCTCAAACAATGCCGGAACCGACAATACTCTGACTATTTCTCACACCCCAGCAAGTATCTTCACCCTGGGCGGCAGCGGCCCAATACCTTCTGGTGCTGGTTTAACCTTTACTGAAAATCAATCAGCGACAGACGCAAGTCTTACTTTAGACGGAATCAGCATAACCAAATCCACTAATTCTATAACTGATATAATAGATGGCGTTACAATTGATCTTAGTTCAGTTGGTTCCGGTACCATAACAATCGCTTCTAATGCAAATGACGTAAAAACCAATATAGAGAAATTTGTTTCGGAATATAATGATCTTATAAGTTTTATTAACGATCAGTTCTTTTTTAATAATGAAACCGGGCAAACAGGAATTTTGTTTGGTAACACTACTGTAATTAATTTGCAAAGTACCATGCGAGACATTATTGCTGATGAAGTTCCGGGTTTGACCGGCACATATACAACCCTGGCGCAAGTCGGTATAACCACCAACAGCATTTCAGGAAACCTTGTGATTGATGACGGCGATTTAACAGATGCACTCAACACAGATATTGACGCAGTTACCAAGCTTTTCATCGGCAACGGATCCTCTGATACTTCCGGTCTTAGTTTTGCGGGATTTACTGAGGATACTGAGGGAGGAACTTACGACGTACAGGTGTCAAACGGCCAGGTTCAGATAGCTGCATCAGGCGCCACAAGTTTTACAAATGCCGAAGGATCGGGTAATTTTTACTCCGGCCCTGCTGGAACGGCGGGAGAGGGTTTGAGATTCGGTTTAACTTCATTAACCGATGGCGATAAAGGAACTATTACTTTTTCCTTTGGAGTAGCTGCCAACTTTGACAGGATTTTGGATGATTTGACAGACAAATCCAAAGAAGGACCATTAAGATCAGAACTGGATACCCTGATGGACAATATTGAAGATTTAGAAGATGTTATCGAAAATCAGGAGGCACGTTTGCTTTCTGAAGAAGAAATGTTGACGCGAAGATTTGCTACCCTGGAATCGTTTGTCAGCAAAATGCAGTCTCAAGGAGATTTTTTAGCCCAAATACAATCCGGTCTTTTAGCAAGTGTTAAAAAATAAAGACGGGTCTATTTATATCAATTAATAAGAAGAATGGTGAGAACTATGAATAATAGTAACTGCTACTCACAATATAAAACCAATCAAATCTCGTACGCTGATCAGGGGAAGTTGATTTTAATGATGTACGACGGTGCAATCCAGTTTATTAATCATGCTAAAAATAAATTGAAAAAAAACGATTTAGGCGGCATGGGGCTCTATCTGGGCAAAGCGGAAAGTGTTATTTCCGAACTCTCAAATACCCTGAACAGCAAAGATGGCGGTAATATTTCAACATCCCTGGACAGCCTTTATAATTTTATTTTAAAAGAATTGTTCCTTGCACATGTTAAAAAAGACCCGGTTATTTTGGAAAAACTTACATCAATATTAAGTAAATTGCGGGAAGCCTGGCACCAGATTTACACCCAAGAGGAAGTAAAAATTACATCTCCGGAAGAAGTTGGAGAAAACATAGCATATCATTCATAAATAATTAACCGTCTAAACGATTTTCATACAAAGGGAAATCACGGCATAGCCTTTCCACTTTTTTGCGGACATCAGCCGCACCCGTCTCATTATCAGGATTATCCAGCACTTCTGCAATCCATCCCGCGATTAATTGCATTTGATCTTCTTTCATCCCACGGCTCGTGAGAGCGGGCGTACCGATTCTAATGCCGCTTGTAATCATAGGTTTCTGTGTATCAAAAGGAATAGTATTTTTATTTACTGTTATTCCAGCTCTTTCCAGAGCTGCCTCTGCAGTTTTCCCGGTCAGCTTTTTTGGTGTGAGGTCAACCAGCACAAGGTGTACGTCCGTACCACCACTGACAAGCCTGAATCCGGCTTCCATAAGTCCTTCCGCAAGCTTTTTTGCGTTTTTCAAGATTTGACTCTGGTAATCTTTGAATTCAGCTCTCATTGCAAGTTTAAGCGCCACTGCTTTCGCGGCAATTATGTGCATGAGCGGCCCACCCTGAATTCCCGGAAAAAGAGCGGAATTCAGAGGCTTTGCGTAATCCTTGCGGCAAAGGACCATCCCTCCCCGCGGTCCCCTTAGAGTTTTGTGAGTGGTAGTAGTCACAAATTCAGAATGAGGCACAGGACTGGGATGAAGTCCGGTAGCTACTAAGCCGGCAAAATGCGCCATATCAGTCATAAGAACCGCGCCTACTTCATCCGCTACTTTGCGAAATTCGGCAAAATCCAGAATTCGAGGATATGCAGACCAGCCGGCAATAATGAGTTTTGGCCTCGACTCTTTGGCTATTTTCATCAAATCACCAAAATCCACTCTTTCTGTTTCCCGATTCACACCATAAGCCGCTACATTGTATAATCTGCCGGAAATATTTAACGGATGGCCATGAGTGAGATGCCCCCCGTGGCTCAAATTCATGCCAAGTATCGTGTCGCCCGGTTTGAGCATGGCTGCATATACAGCTGTGTTAGCCTGTGTTCCCGAATGCGGCTGAACATTGGCATGTTCCGCTCCAAATAGCTTCATAGCCCGCTCTATGGCAAGGGATTCCGCTATATCAACAAATTCGCACCCACCATAATAACGTCTACCCGGGTACCCTTCTGCATATTTATTAGTGAGCACAGAACCCTGGGCTTCCAGCACTGCCTCTTCAACAAAATTTTCCGACGCTATCATTTCTAAAGTAAAAGCCTGGCGTCGCGTTTCATTCAAAATCGCCTTATGAACCTCCGCATCGATTTCCAAAAGTTTAGACATTATTTATCCTTCTTGTTTTTCGTTTGCTTTTTCAGGATCATTTCAAAAGCTTCCTCAATTAAGAGCTCTACTTCAGCAAGATCCACATTATTCATTTTATCAAAATACTTGGAAACCACTTTGTAAACAACTGTTTCTAAACGGTCATAATCGATTTTTTCTATACGGAGGTTATGGCGCCCACCCTCAAACTCCGTATTCAACCATGTGGAAACTATTTCTGTGGCTAGTTCCGGTCCCACAATTCTCCCGCCTAATACAAGGACATTAGAGTCATTATGCAACCTGCTCATCCGGGCGGAATAAATATCATTTCCCAAAGCAGCGCGCACTCCTGGATAACGGTTTGCGGTAATGCTCATCCCTATTCCGGTACCACAGATAAGTATTGCCCGCTTGTCTATGCCATTGGCTATCCTCTCCGCAATTGTATGGGCAAAATCAGGGTAATCCACAGAATCCGAAGAATAAGTACCAAGGTCATCTATTTTATGCCCCTTTTTAGCCAGGTATTCTGCTAATATATTTTTGATACTGAAACCGCCGTGATCACAGGCTATTGCAATTCTATCCTCGCTGGCATTCATAAGTAGTCAGAAAAAAATTATTACAAAACAAACGTTAATCAAAAATTTATTATATAGACAAATTTTCTGTTAGCAAGATTAAATTAAGGCTTTAGAATACAAACCTGAATCTTAAGAAGTTTTTCTATACTTGCCTAATTTTATTTTTTTGTGCATAATTTTCGTTTCTCTTTTTTCTCCGCGGTCTTTGCGACCTCTTCGGAAAATAAATTTATAAAAAATGCTGAAAAAGACTCCTTTAAATGAAGTTCATAAAGAACTAAAGGCCCGGATGATAGATTTCGGCGGGTGGGAAATGCCTGTCCAATATAGCAGTGTTATTGAAGAACACCAGGCCGTACGAAACGCCGCGGGACTGTTTGATGTGAGCCACATGGGAGAAATAGATATTTCAGGCCCGACAGCAGAAGAATTTTTACAGTATATTATTACAAACGACATCAAAAAACTCACGGTCGGCAGGATACTTTATACTGTGATGTGCTATGAAAACGGCGGGATAGTAGATGATTTCTTAGTGCATAAAGTTGCAGACGACCGTTTCATGCTTTGTGTAAATGCTTCAAATACATACAATGATTTTCAATGGCTTTTAGAAAAGCAAATCCATGGGACCAAGGTTATAAACGCAAGTAATGATACCGCGCAGTTAGCTCTGCAAGGGCCGGCTGCTGAAATAATTTTACAGAAGATTACAGATATGGATCTAAGTAGCCTGCAACATTACCACTTTAGAACTGGAAAGGCGGCAAGCGTAGAAGTTCTTATCGCCCGGACAGGATATACCGGCGAAGATGGTTTTGAAATCTATTTTAAAGAGGATTGCGCTGAATATCTTTTTAGAAACATTTTGGAAGCAGGAAAAAAAAATGGGATAATACCGGTTGGTTTGGCCGCACGGGATACCCTGCGATTAGAAATGGGTTATGCTCTTTACGGGCAGGAAATTGACAGAAATCATAACCCGCTTGAAGCAAATTTAGGATGGATAGTAAAGTTTGATAAAGGAGATTTTATAGGGAAAGAAACTTTAACAAAGATAAAGAAAAAAGGTCTAAAAAGAAAACTCGTAGGATTTGAATTGATAGACCGGGGAATCCCAAGATCCGGGTACAAAATTTTTAAAAACAACAAGGAAATAGGAGAAGTAGTTTCAGGAACTTTTTCTCCCTCATTGAAAGAAGCAATCGGCACAGGATATATCACAACTGAGGATTCCAATGTCAACGAGGAAATTGAGATTAATATTCATGGAAAAAATAGAAAAGGAAAAGTTGTAAAAACCCCTTTTTACAAAAAGAAGATATAACCGCTGAGAACGCTGAGATCGCAAAAAAATTTTTTTATAAAAAAACAAATCAATCTTGCAAGCGCACTCTGCGATCTTTGCGGTAAAATATTTATTAACTCAATGGAGGAAAAAATGGAATTTTTGGAAAATCTTTTATACACAAAAGAGCATGAGTGGGTCAAAGTAGAAGCTAATGAAGTAACAGTAGGAATAACCGACTACGCTCAAAAAGAATTGGGTGACATTGTCTTCGTAGAGCTTCCGGATGTTAATGAAGAACTGGAGCAATCAAAAAGGTTCGGCGTAGTGGAATCAGTTAAAACTGTATCAGATTTGTTTTCTCCTTTAAGCGGAAAGGTGATAGCAGTTAACACTTCACTTGAAGCGGAACCCGAGTTGGTTAATGCATCCCCTTTTGAAAACGGATGGATGCTTAAATTGGAGATAAAAAACAAAGAGGAAATAAAGACCCTATTGTCCGCAACGGACTATAAAAAGTTCGTAGAAGAAGAAAGCAGTTAATTATTTCGATTTTAGATTAAACATTGCATATTGCAGATTCTATAAAAAAGTCTAAAAAAAGTAAATGGAGGTGTTTTTAGATGCAAATCAAGATAAATTCATCATTGCTTCAACTGGTAGAAGGGGATATTACGAAGCAGAATACGGAAGCTATCGCAAACGCGGCCAATTCAAGTCTGGCTGGCGGTGGAGGTGTGGATGGCGCTATACACAGGGCTGGCGGCCCCACGATTATGGATGAGTGCAGAAAAATTGGAGGTTGTCCCACAGGAAAGGCAAGACTAACTACCGGGGGAGATCTTATGGCAAAGTATGTGTTTCACGCAGTAGGACCGATATATAGAGGCGGCATTCATGGAGAACCTGAGCTATTAAAAAATGCTTATTTGTCCTGCTTAAAGCTTGCTTCAGAAAATTCTATTAAGAATATTGCCTTTCCTTCTATCAGTACCGGTGTTTATGGATACCCTATTGAAGATGCAGCAAAAATAGCTCTGACTACAGTAATAGACTATTTGAAATCTCATCAGGAAATTAATCTTGTGCGTTTTGTTTTATTCGGATCAGACGCTTACAGTAAATACGAAAAAGTGTTGAAAGGAATAGGAAGTTAACAGGAAGCAATCATTCGAAAGAACGAATAAAGCCGAAGTGGCGGAATTGGTAGACGCGCTAGGTTCAGGACCTAGTGTCCGCAAGGATGTCGGGGTTCGAATCCCCGCTTCGGCACTTCAGCTGACGGCAGGCACCGGCAGAAATCATAGCTGTTTTAAATAAACTTACCTTAATTATCTTTTCCAAATTTTCTTAACTCGTCTAAAGATAATTCCTGATCTTTTAATCCCGAGCTTGAGCTTTTATCATCTATAGCCCCTTTTAATTGCTCAAGAGAAATAGAAATCTCTGAGTCAGAAGAGTCTTCTGAGTTCTCACTCAAGGCTTTTAATTGATCGAGGGACATATTTGAGAACGGCGGTGAGATAATGTCCCACTAGGGCATACTTTTAA
>CEQE01019791.1_pt1 | contig 10402 bp, 15 predicted proteins | sample 356201 | NCBI WGS metagenome assembly CEQE01 (sample SAMEA2619970, study PRJEB7988) | marine metagenome | biome: marine biome (ENVO:00000447); feature: mesopelagic zone (ENVO:00000213) & marine oxygen minimum zone (ENVO:01000065); material: "saline water (ENVO:00002010), including plankton...
TAAAGAATTCGAATTAATTATGGCGATTTTTTAAGAAAGGTATTTTAAGATATATTTTTTTATAAAATATCTAGCAGATTTTGCAATCTTCTTATTATCTAAAAGCAATTTCTTTAGTTCATCTCTATTAAAATATCTAACTTTATTTAATTCACTCTTTTGGATTTTAAATTTATTTAGAGGAATATCTTTTTTTATTAAAAATATTTTAATAAATCTAATATTATGCCCTTTTCCAGAAGTCATTGAGACCTTTTCTTTTGCAATTTCTTTAAATTCCTTTTTATTTAATTTAATTCCCAATTCTTCTTTAAATTCACTAACTGCTCCATCTAAATAATTTTGTTTTAAGGACATATGACCTGCACTAGAATGACTCCATAGATTATTATCTGTCCTTCTTTGTAAAAGGATCTGTTTTTTTGAATTAATTAGATAATTGTTTGATTCCCGATGTAGTAGTCCTTTAGAGTGTGCTTCTTTTCGAGTAATTTTTCCTATAACTTTATCCTCCCTATCTACAAACGCAATAATTTCATCAGGGTTATGGGCTTTTTTCATAATAATAACAGAAGATAGATGTTTAAAAATTATAGTTTTTAAAAATAAAAAGATTTTTAATATATTGATTCAAATTAAATATATGAAAGAGGATGAGAAGTTTGAAAAGAAGTATAGAGAACTTTCTAAGAAATATGATACAATTCATAAAAGATTATTAAAAATAAAACCATTATTTGATAAGAAATTAAAAAAAATTGCTTTTGAAAACCATGCTGATGTAGTAATTGTTCCTTTGAAATCAAAAAAAAGAACTATTCAAAAAACATTAGCAGAGTATTCCGGAAATATTAATAATGTAAAAGATTTTTTAAGAGCAGGTATTGTTTCTAGAGTATATGGAAGGGTTGACGAAATCTTAGAAAATATAAAGGAAAATTTTGAAATTATAAGAATTAAAGACAGATTTAAAAAACCAGACAAATCTCATTATAGAGATGTTTTAATAAATGTTAAATTTCAGGGCATTATTGCAGAAATTCAAATTCATGTAAGAGAATTACTTGAAGTTAAAGAATATTTAAATCATTTATTTTATGAAATTCGTAGAAATATCTTAGCACAGTCAAAAAGAAGAAATAGGGATATTTTTTCATGGGAAAATCATATACTTTATGAGGTAAAAGAGATTGAAACTTATTCAAATAGTCAAGCATGGTATAGGCAAATTTCTGAAGAAAAAGGTGAAGATCCTAATAAAATGATTTTTATGATAACTTCTAATAGTGAAAAATTTAAGGAAGCTAAAAGTTTTATTCCAACACTAAAGAGGATAGATATTAATCTTCCAGAAATACAATCATTTAATTCTAAAGATATAGTTATTGAAAAAATGAAAGAAGCATTGAAAACTGTAGATGGAAAATTAATCGTTGAAGATACTTCTTTTTATTGCGAAGGATTAAAAGGATTGCCAGGACCATTTAATAATAAATTTGTATTAGATAAAATTGGCATTGCAAATCTTGCAAAAATGATTATTGCAACAAAAAATATAAAAGCAAAGACTATTTCATATGTTTGTTTTAAAGATAGTTCAAATAGATTTCATATTTTTGAAGGAATTACTAAAGGAACTGTTGTTCTTCCTAGAGGTTATAATCCAAAGAGTTCTTTTAAATGGGATTCTATTTTTCAACCAGATGGTTTTAGTAAAACTTATTCGCAAATGAGTCTTTCAGAAAAGAATGATATTAGTATGCGTGGTAAATCCTTTGATAAATTAGTTAAATTTTTACATAAAAAATATAAATTTGCATTATAAATTTAATGATTTTGATAAATTTATTATTGGAAAATAAAAATATTTTTAAGATAGAAATTATTAATAGTTTTATAAAATTTGAAGAGATAATTCATAAGCAATATGGTTAATTTAAAAAAACAATGGGACATTATGTCTCAAACATACGCTTGGTCAGAGTTTGAATGGGATATAGTATTACCCACTTTTCTAAAAATTATTGGAGATATAAAAAATAAAAAAATACTTGATCTAGGATGTGGCCCTGGAAATATTGCAAACTTCTTAGCCAAAAAAGGAGCAAAAGTTACTGGAATTGACCAATCTAAGGGAATGTTAAATATTGCTAAAGAACAAGAAAAAAGATTAAAACAAAGTATTAGATATGTTCACTCTGACTTTACAAAATTAGATAGAGTCCTTAAGAATAATTCTTATGATGGAGCAGTTTTTTCTTTTGTATTACACAACATTCATCCAGTGAAATCAATATATAGTATATTAGAAAAGATAAATAAGAAATTAAAAAAAGGAGCTTCTCTTTATATTTTAGATCCTCATCCTTGTTTTGAATTTATTCATAATAACAAAGATACTACCAGAGAAACTTCAAAAAAAAATATTATATATAAAGAAAATTTTCCAATAAAAATTACCTTATATCCTAAAAGAGGAAAACCAACAATAATTAAACACAAACATAAATCCTTGCAGGAGTACATTAATGCAATTGCTTCTTCAAAATTTAAAATAGAACAAATTGAAGAGGTTACAACTCCAAAAAGACTTAAAAATAAATTTAAATTGCAATATAAAATACCTTTTTATATTATAATTAAGGCAACAAAAATATCTGGAGATGAAAAAAATTAAAAAATATTAAATTTTTTAAAGAAAAGAAGTAAAAAGATATTTACTTCAATTCTAAATTTTTCTTACTTCTTTTAAATTCTTTATCCCACTTAGAACCACTGTAACTTCCACCACTTCCAACTTTTACAACTACATTTTCTTTGTCTTCTAAAACGTTGTCAATACTTATGTAGTCTTTTGTAGATTCGGAGTTAATTAGTTCTTCATGATTAAGACCTTCTTTATTTTTCCATAAAAGATAAACTGTGTCATACCCATAAGTACTACCATTTTCTGCCATTCTTCTTACTGCACATATATCTTTTCTTGTTTCTGGAAATACTGGAGAGTATGTAAAATCTCCACATCCTAATGAAGGTCCAAGTCTATCTACTAAAGATTTTGCTTCTTCATTTGTTATTTCTGTCATTTTTTTACTCCTTGATTTATTTGTTTTAATTCTAACTAGGTTAGAAAGTTTCATTCAGAATGCTCAATTTTCCAATCAGATTCTAATTTTTTGATTTTATCTAAATGAGTTTGATCAATACCTATTTCATAATCTAAACTTTTTCCGTAGAATGAAGAACTTTTATTCTCTACATCTACTTTAGCTTTTCCCATTCCTGTAACTTTGTAATCTTTCCCTTCAGGATTTGGAATTTTATATCCTTGAGTTCCTGCTTTCATAAAATATTCTTTTCCTAGAGATTTAAGAGTGCTCCATAAAATTCCTGCATGACCTACACCTCCCATTAAAAAACCCATATGGGATTCAGGTGTTGAGGGATCACTAAGAGCATCAATAACCATATCTCCTTCGGGAAATCTTAAAAAAGATTTTCTATCTACATATAATTGAACTATTTTATACTCTCCTGATTTTTCAGGCCAATTTACTGTTTTGAGATCTTTTTCTAGTGTCATTTTATTTTTTCCCTTTATTATTTTAAACAAGAACTGTAATATCTTTAATGATATTTTTAGCTTCTGTTATATCTTTAACTTTTTGAACATATTCAGCTTCAGGATCAATAAGTAATTGAGTTTTGTTCTCTAAATTTAATTTACTTAAGTTTTTATAGAATAATTCATGTTGTTTCTTATACATTTCTTCACTTTGATTATTTGGGGCATAAACTACAAAAAACCTATCTCCCTTAGCACAGCTATAAACAGTTTTTTGAAGATTACTTTCTCTAACAATTTCTCGTTTTTCCGGTTTTACACCGCATCCTAAACATTTGTTAATTGTCATTTTATTTTTTCCTTTATTATTTTAAATGATTTTTTATTGTCATTTTATTTTCTTTAAATCTTAAAGGTAAAGCTTTCCAAAATCTATAGGCCTTTTCTGAATATAAATTTCCATTAAAAGAATTAATTAACTCATCTCGTTTTGGAATCACTACATTTTCATGGTTTTGTTTCATATAATCTTTAACTTCTTGATTTATATTATTCATCCTAGTATTTGCTTCTTCCTCTCTTTGAAGATATGCATGACACATTCCATCTCCTCCAGCATAGTTATTATCTTCCCAAAGATTAAAGTTTTTAACCATATCATCTAAAGCTTCTAAGATCAAATTTGCTTTTTCTTCTATATAAGGAACTGTTTTTTCAAGTATTTCAAGATTTTTCTTAAGAGTCTTTTTTCTTTTAAAAAATAAAAACCCTTCTTTTTTAGGAAGTAATTTTTCTATTCCTCCTTCCGAGGTCTTTTTTAATCCATTTTTAATATCTGTTTCTATTTTATATCCTATTTCTTTCCAGTTTGTCATTTTATTTTTTCCTTGTTTACTTACACTTTATTAATGTTTTTGTTTTATATTAAAGTTCTGATATAAAATTACGTTAAAACCGTAAAATTTAAATAGTTTTATCTAGTTTTTTGAATATGGTTCAAATTAATGAAGAAGTATCCAATATAGTAAAAGTAGATAAAAAAGATAAAAAAATTATAGAATTATTAAAAGAGGATTCGAGATCGACTTATCAACAAATTTCAAAAAAAGTTGAACTTTCTCATGATTCTGTAGCTTATAGAATAAAAAGATTAGAAAAATTAGGGGTAATTGATAAATATTCATTAAAGATTAATTATTCCTTACTTGGTTTTAATAAATACAGTATATTGTTTCAATTATTAGAAACAAATCAAAATGAAAAAGAATTATTTTATAACTTTCTTATTAAGAATAAAAATGTAACAAATATAATCTTATACTCTGATAAGTGGGATATTAAAGTAGAGATACTTGCAAGAGACACACTCGAGTTTGATTCTATTCTAACTGATATAAATAATAAATTTTCACGTCTTTTAATTGATTATGAAATAATGCAAGAAGTAAAAGACTATGGAGGAGTTATTGAGTCTAAAAAACAAGTTTTACCAAAGTTAGATAAAACCGATAGAAAAATTCTTAGTTTACTTGGAGAAAATAGTAGAATATCTTATGTAGATATTTCAAAAGAAACAAACTTAAGTGCAGATGCAATAATTTATAGAATGAATAAATTTCAAAAATCAGGATTAATAAAAGAATACATAACAACTATTAATGTAAATAAAAGAGATCTTCATTGGTATGAAATGTTATTTTTAATGAAATTATTTTCTAAAAAACAAGAAGAAAAATTAATAAGATTAATAAAAGAAAATGAAAATATAATTGGAATTAAAAAGACAATTGGCGAGTGGAATGTTTTATTTACAATTTTATCTAGAAGTCCAAGAAAATTTCATGAAACAGCAAGAACAATTAGATCTATATTTAAAGATAATATAAAAGATTATGATACTCTTTTGGCATATAAGGAATTAAAAAATAAAATATTTTTTGGGTTTTAGGAAATTAAGAATAATTATTTTATTAATTAGATTTTGAAGTTTTATTTAAATATTTAAGAAGTGCAAAGCTAGCTCCAGAACTACCAATAGAAGGGTAAAGATCATAAACTTTTGGAAATCCAGGAATTCCTTTAATTGAATGCCCAAATCTTCTAAATCCTCCTGATGTGTGATTTACAACTCCATCAAGCGTATCTCCTCTAGAAGGCCCTTTTGGATGAATATCTGTTAATGTTCCTGCATAAGAATCTTCGTTTCTATTTTCGGGACCTTTAAATTTACATATAGTTTTATCTTTTTCTAGAAAACAATAAGAGTATGGGCTAGATTCTGTATTTTGATGAGGCATTTTATAGATTATACGGCTTAGTGGAGAAATAGCCATTTCAGCTATAGACTCTTGACTTTTTTTATCAATATGATAAAGCCCTACTAGAGTAGCAATTCCTATCGCAATCGCAGTTAATTTTCTTTTTATATTTTTCATTTTATTTAAAATCACAAAATTTCTTTAAATCTTGATAATTTTTTATCTTTTCTTCTTCGGACGCATTTAGATATTTGTTGATATTTTCTTTAAATTCATCTTCACTAGCATATTTACTTATAAAACTATTTGCACCTTTTTTTAATACTTCAACTATAAATGCGATATCTCTTCCACTACTATTCATAATAATTGGAGTTTCTCTATCAAATTCCCTAATTTTTTCAATTGCATAAAGTCCTGTTTGTTCAGGATATATTATAGAACCATGATTCACTCTAGTATCGGATCTATCTTCCTGCATATCATAATCAGTTATAATCAAATCATAATTTCTTTCTTTTGCTTTTTTTATTAGATCATCTGTTTTTGAAACTTCCTTAATTTTAGAATTTTTTATTAATTTCTTAAGAAAATTTCTATGATTTATATCATCATCTGCAATTAGTATTTGGTTTGTTAAATTTTTTGTCATTTTATTTTCCTAATTATCTTGTTAAACAAGACATTATTATTAAATATACAGATTATATTAAACTTATTAAGTAAAAGTGCCTATAAAACGAAATATTTTAAGATATATTTAGATAATTACTAAGCAGAATTATATTCTCTTAATTTTAACGCTTTCTACTCTTCTATCAGTTACTTTATCAATTTCAATTATTACTTTTCTTAGTTTTATTTTTTCTCCTTTCTTAGGTATTCTATGAAGTTTATGTTCAACAAAGCCCGCAATTGTGTTAAAATGTTCTTGTTTTAATCCTAAATTAAGAGTTTTGTTTATTTCTTCAATAGATACTTTTGCATCAACTCTTACAAAACCATTATTAATTTGTTTAATGTATTTACTTTTTCTTTTACTTTTATCAAAAATATCTCCTACAATTTCTTCTAAAATATCTACATTGCTTACCATTCCGATAACATTTCCAAATTCATCAACAACTATTGCTAAACGTATTTTCTTCTTTTCAAATTCTGAAAGTAAATCATCTATTTCTTTTGATCTTGGAACAAAATAAGGTTTTCTTACTATTTCTTTTACTTTTACATCTAATTTTTTATTTTTAGAATACTTTAAAACGTCATCTACATCTAATATTCCTATAATATTATCTTTATCTTTTAAATAAACCGGATATCTTGAGAATGGAGTTTTTACAACAAAATCTATAATATTTTTTAATTTTTTATTTCCATCAATAAGTTCAATATCTATTTTTGGAGTCATTATTTCCATTACTGTTGTTTCCTTAAATTCTAAGAGATTGTGCATCATTTGAGCTACCTCTTTATCAAGAATTCCTTCATTTCTTCCCATTGTAACTATGGTTCTTAATTCTTCTTCAGAAACTTTTTCTTCTACACCCGAACCTAATAATTTTGTCATAAACTTAGATATTAATTCAAGAATTTTAATTAAAGGAGATAAGATAAATGATAATACTTCTATTGGTTTTGCAACAATTAAAGATACTTTTTCTGCGTTTTGAACAGCAAAAGTTTTTGGTGTTATTTCTCCAAAAACTAAAATTAAAAAAGTCATAACTCCTGTTGCAATTCCAACTCCACTTGATCCAAATAAATCTGTAAAAACAACGGTTGCATAAGATGCTGCACCTATATTAACTAGATTATTTCCAATTAAAATAGTAATAATTAATTTATTGGGATTGCTTTTTATTCTTTCAAGTGTTTCTGCCCCTTTCTTTTTTTGCTTTACAAGTGAAGTTATTTTTATTTTATTAAGTGAAACAAGTGCAGTTTCTATACCAGAAAAAAATGCAGATAAGAATAGTAAAACTACTAAGATTATTATTTGTGTTAATAAAGTCATTTTTACACTCTTTTTTTAAATATATTTTAATAAAGATAGAAAGTAAGATTTATAATATTTTTCTTTATTATAGAGGGAATATAAATTCTTATAAATAGGAGTATCATTTTTCTATTATGAAAGGAATACTAGTTATTTTGGATGGAATTGGCGATTTACCTAATAAACAACTTGATAATAAAACGCCACTAGAGGCTGCAAATACCCCTAATTTAGATTTTTTAGCAGCAAGAGGTGAACTCGGGTTTATGTATCCAGTTAATCCAGGATTTATTCCAGAATCAGATGAAGCAATAGTTTCAATTTTTGGAAATGATTTAATTGCAAGTACAAGAGGCCAATTAGAAGCAAGAGGAACAGACATAAAATTAACTAGAGGAGATTTAGCATTTAGAACTAATTTTGCAACTATTGATTCTGTTGAAAAAGGAAATATAATAGATAGAAGAGCTGGAAGAACATTAACCACAAAAGAAGCAGAAATTCTTGCTAAAGCAATAAATAAAATAAAACTTCCTTGTAAGTTTAAATTTATTCCGACAATTCAACATAGAGGGGTTTTAGTTTTTAAAGGAGGATTTTCAGATAACCTTTTAGGAAATGATTCAACATATATTCAAGGAAAATCTAAAGAATTAAATAAAATTGGATTTTCTAAACCTTTGGATGATCTTGAAAACACACAATATACAGTAAATATTGTAAATGAGTTTATTGGAAAAGCATATGAAATTCTGAATACTCATCCAATTAATGAAGAAAGAAAAAGAAAAGGATTAATGCCTGCTAATTATCTTCTTTTTAGAGGTGCAGGAATTGAACCTCCAAAATTAAAAGTTTATAGAAAATGGCTTTCTGTTTGTTATATGCCTCTTGAAATTGGTTTTTCAAAAGTTTCTGGAATGAATATTTTTTCTTTTGATTATCCTAAGTTAAAAAATTTAGATGCATATGAAAATTTATATGATGGATTAAAAAAAGTATGTGATTTTACAATTAAAACTTTAAAGAATAATAAAAAAGAAGATTATGCTTATATTCATATAAAAGAAACAGATCTTCCTGGACATGATAATAAACCAATTGAAAAAAAATTAATGATAGAATATATTGATAAAACTTTATTTTATTTTATAAAAAATTTTGCATCTTCAAATAAAATTAAGGTTGTAATAACTGCAGATCACTCTACTCCTTGTAAATTGAAGAATCATTCGGCAGATCCTGTCCCAGTTTTATTTTATAATGATTCAATTCCAAAGGAAAAGAATTTTTGTGAAAAAGAAGCAAGACTTGGAAGTTTGGGTAGAATCATTGGAAAGGATTTACTCAAAAAAGTAAAGTTTGTTAAATAATTTTTAGTATATTTGTACAATAGAAATCATTAAAAATTCAAATTTATTCTAATTTTTATGATAGTTTACAATGATATTTATGAAGCAGCAAGAAAAGAAAGATATTCTGAACAATTACAAGAATTACCTAAAAAGTTTATTGAAGAAGTATCTTCTTATTTAAAGGAAAAAAAAGAAATAGCATCAAAAGAAGATGATACTTTTTCTGATGTTATAATTAAGACAAAAAAGCAACTTGAAAATGCAATGACTCTTTTTAAGGAATTGATATTAAGACGAAGAAAAAAAATTCTAAATTTAGTTTTAATTGCTGCAGAAACAGGTATTTCAAAAAAAGATTTTGAAAATATGATTGATTTTGAAAAAGATCTTTTTGAAAATTTAATGAAATGTATTGATGAATCTGATAAAAAACTTAATCAATCTTTAAATAAAATCAAAGAAGAAGAACAAAAAAATAAGTTAATAACTTTTAAAATAGATGTTGAAGAATTTGTTGGATTAAATGGAGAAAAAATGGGTCCCTATGAAAAGGGACAAATTGCAAATATTCCTAAAGAAATTGTAAAGATTTTAACAGATGATGGAAAAGTAGAGGTGATAGAAGAATAAAATGGGAAATTTTTATTTTGATATAGAAACAACAGGATTAGATCCAAGAAAGGATAAAATTTTAACAATTCAATATCAAGAACTTAATAGAAATACTGGAGAACCACTAGGAGAATTAAAAATATTAAAAGAATGGGAATCCTCAGAAAAAGAAATTATTAGTAAATTTTTAACTGATACTAATGTTTTAGATAATTATGTATTTAGTTTTATTCCGGTTGGATATAATCTTAGTTTTGAGCATGGTTTTTTAAAAGAAAGAACTAGAATAAATGGGCTGGATGTTGTTGATATTTTAAATAAGCCTTTTATTGATTTAAGAGTTATTGGAATATTAATGAATAAAGGAGAGTTTAAGGGTTCTGGTTTAGATAAATTAACCGGAAAAGAAGGAGAAGGAAGTAATATTCCTATTTGGTATAATAATCATGAATATGAAAAGATAATAGAATATATTGTACAAGAAGCTCGCGAATTTATAAAATTTAATATTTGGCTTTATAAAAAATTACCTTTTTTATTAACACAATTTAAAGAAGAGAGTAATGTTTATTAATTGTTGTTTCTTTATTTTTTTATGAATTTTTTAAGTAGA
>CEQE01324393.1_pt1 | contig 10397 bp, 7 predicted proteins | sample 356201 | NCBI WGS metagenome assembly CEQE01 (sample SAMEA2619970, study PRJEB7988) | marine metagenome | biome: marine biome (ENVO:00000447); feature: mesopelagic zone (ENVO:00000213) & marine oxygen minimum zone (ENVO:01000065); material: "saline water (ENVO:00002010), including plankton...
TGGGATTAATCATTACTCTGGCTCCCCTTGGATGCTCGAGCACTCCCCCACTGGAACAACTTCAAACAAAACTCGCATCCGCACCAGACTACTCTATCATTCTTGAAGACATGCAAGAATCTGGCACGTTTGTACCCATCTATTATCACAAATATCGAATTGTTCAGGGTGAGCGTGCCATCACGACAGATTGGCTCAAGGTATCAAAGTCTGATTATCAAACGAACAAATCATTCCTCGGAATGACCCTAGTCTCGAAAACCGCCTCCGGCGTTAACATAACAGCGCATCCTCCAGGATATGGCTACGTGGGAAACTCTCAATATGGATCATGGCAAACCGGGAGCGGGGGATCGTTTTGGATGTTCTATGGCCAATATGCCCTCATGCGCGATATGCTTGGCATGGGACGCGGACCAATTTTTCGACGCGACTATGACACATATCAAACCCATCGTACACAGCGACGCCCCTACTACGGACCCAAGCAAGGCGGCGCTCAAAAATATGGCACTCAAGGCACAGTCACCCGGCAAACTAAACCAACCTTTTTTGATCGCCGTACTGCCAAAGATCGAATGAAACGCGACAGCTTTCAGAGGAAATTTCAGCGTCGAGCTGGCCGCAGTAGTTTTCCCAGTCGTGGCGGCGGAATGGGATTTGGAAAGTAGCCTAAGGTGAAAGGAAGAGAATGACGCTTGACACCACCATATTCGCACTAATCTATCTCACCTGCGCGTACACTCTCTTCTGGTTAGGCAAAATAGTGTTCGATCTCCTTCATCGGGAGTTTCGGGTTAACGAAGAACTCCTTCAGAAAAACAACGCGGCACTTGCGATCAGCCTTGCAGGATACTATTTTGGGCTGATTCTTGTGATCGGAGGCGCTCTCGTTGGCCCATCGGTTGGTTTAGCAGATGACCTCATCGATATTTTTCTCTATGGCCTACTCGCAATTGCATTGCTAAACATTTCAACCGTCATTAACAATCGCCTGATTCTCTACCAGTTTGATAATACGACGGAAATTATTCGTGATCAGAATGTCGGAACTGGCGTAGTTGTGAGTGCAACATACATCGCCACAGGACTGATTCTTTTCGGAGCGATTTCAGGAGAAGGTGGAACCATCTGGACCGCCCTAGCATTCTGGGGGCTTGGTCAGCTCACCCTTGTCATTGTCAGCCTTCTCTACGAGCGTATTACACCATATAGTATCCATGAACATATTGAACGCGATAACACAGCGGTTGGCGTGGCGTTTGCAGGCGCCCTCATTGGCATGGGTAATATCCTTCGCTACGCGGTCAGCGGTGACTTTGAATCTTGGAACACAAACTTGACAACCTTTGGGCTCTATACCGGCATTGGCCTTATCGCCCTTCCACTCATCCGCGTCGCAACGGACAAGATTTTATTGCCCGGCGCGAGCATGGCTGCTGAACTTGTCGAGCAAGAACGCCCAAACCTCGGCGCAGCCTACATCATCATGTTCTCCTATATTGGATCGTCCTTCATCATCGGCTGGTGTCTCTAACCTTCTAAAGATCTGCCTTTTTGCCACAGGCTTTGCTGGCATTGTGGCGGAGTTTGTCCTCTGTACACTCGCCACATACCTCATTGGGAACGCGGTCCTGCAATGGACCCTGATCATCTCGTTCATGTTATTCGCTATGGGCTTGGGAAGCCGGCTGAGTCGCCACTTCACGACCCATCTCCTTGAAACATTTATCATTCTTGAGTTTAGCCTTTCAATCCTGTGCGCAACATCCGCAGTGGCAGCCTATGCGCTGTCTCCATTCTTCCGAACCATTGAACTAGTAATCTATCCCTGGGCGATCGGAATTGGCCTGTTAATTGGCCTGGAAATTCCTCTTATTACGCGCATTAATGCGACCTACGAAGAACTGCGAACAAATATTTCCGGAGTAATGGAAAAAGATTACTACGGTGCACTTTTCGGAGGGCTATTTTTTGCCCTTATCGCCCTCCCCTATCTAGGCCTCACCTACACCCCAATTATCCTTGGAAGCATCAATGCTGCAGCTGCATCACTCCTGCTCGTTCGATGCTATGGAAAACTCACCTCCCCACGAAAGCTATCCACCGGATTGACCGCAACATCTATCATGCTAATAGGACTCCTTGTAACCGCAAACCCGATCATCCTCTATGGCGAAAAAGCAAAATATCGGGATACTGTCATCTTTTCTAAACAAACCCAGTATCAGAAAATAGTGATGACGCGCTGGAAAAACGAATTTGCGCTCTTTATTAATGGAAACCAACAATTCAGCACGTACGACGAAGAACGCTACCATGAGCCACTTGTCCACCCAGCACTGTCACTTCTCTCCCATCGAGAGAATATTCTGATTATTGGGGGAGGGGATGGCCTAGCGGCGCGTGAGGTGTTGAAGTATTCCGATGTCAATCGCATCACCCTCATTGATCTAGATCCAAGCATGACCAAACTTGGATCAACCCACCCTGTTCTCCTGCAAATCAATCAAAACGCATTGAACGATTCAAAGGTAACAGTGATCAATCAAGATGGCGCGGCCTTTCTTCAGAACACAGTTGATCAATTTGATGCCATTATCATCGACCTCCCCGACCCACAATCCGTCGACCTCGCACGAATGTATTCGTTGGAATTCTATCGCTTGCTCCTCAAGCACCTGAACAAAGGCGGAACCATCGTCACCCAAGCGACAAGCCCGTTCTTTGCGCCACTGGCTTTTCTTTCAATCAAGAAGACGATGGCTGAAGCCGGTTTTAGCGTTCTCCCCTACCATAACAACGTGCCAACACTCGGAGACTGGGGATTCGTCCTAGGAATCGACAAAGAAGTGATGTCAGGCACAACGCTGAAACAGGCGATACTTGGGGTGCAGTTTGACAACGTCGAAACGCGCTTTCTCAACCACGAGGCCATCATTGGAATGGTGCACTTTGGCAAGGGGCTGTTTGAGCGAGAAAATGAAGTCGCAGTGAACCGCCAAAGCCGCCCAGTCTTCCCCGCTTACTACAATAAAGGACGGTGGGAAATTTACTGAACATCAAATCAAGTAAACACCTTCACAAAAAACGCGGAATGTCATTGCTCGATTCTAATTAGCACTGACTCTCAACAACTCTTAACGGCAAAAACCGAATGTTTTTCACCTCCCTCAATCCAAGAGTGCTGCTTGGACATTTAAAGTGTAACTCCCTACTCCAATCAACGGAGAAACGACAATAGCCACGGGGACATTTTCCCCATCAGGAATTACAAACGAACAAACATCATCGCAAAGTTCCATCCGGCCGAGACCAAAGATGAGAGCATCAAACTCGTTGGTTGCATCATGTGTTAGGGTAATTTCAAGTACAGCGGGTTCCTTAACAGTCACCCGAAATACGTCCTCATCGACCACCACATTATTATTGTCTGTAAGAGTAGCATTTACCATCACACATTCACTGAGTCCTATCTTGCCCAACGATTGTGCGTTTGCCAAGCTGTCATTTGATTCACGCTCGAGACGAAACGAATCCTTAATACAACCCCGACCACCAATCCGTTGGACCACTTGATTCATCAGTTCTGATTGCTGATTACTTTCATCCTTACTTTCAATGACAACGATCCCAAATTTTCCATCAAGTCCAAAGAGTCTGCCGGATTTTAATTTGACATCAAACGGTTTCCCCACAGTAAGGTTCTCCGGTTTAATTTCATCCATCGCGACAAGCCTGTCACGGCTGATATCAAATATAGCATCATCTGAAACCCACATTTTGATCGACACAGGCCTATTGACAATACTCTCTCCAAGATCAGTGACGCTCAGTTTTGCTGTAATTCTATCGCCAGATTCTTTAGCTTTGTACTTAAATTTTTTCAGTTCAAGTGCGAGGCCAATGGCACTATCCTCGAGCTTCAGGGTGTTAAGAAGGATATCGATATCACTAACAATTTCTCCGGCAGAAACATTGATTTCAGTCTTCTCACTCGGGTTATCTTCTACAGTCGATCCCGCTTCCTGCTCTCCGTTATAAAACTCTTCTGGCCCAGGAAGAATGGCGGGGGGGTCAAGTGGATTTAGACTTGAACCTCCCGTAAAGGTTGGATGAATCTGTTCAACTTCAATAGTATAATCGCCGGGCAGTAAACCAGAAACCTTGTACCGCCCTTTGAGCGCAAGATCACCAGTTCCTCCACCAAAATTATTCTTGAATAAAGCGCCGGAAACGTAGGATGTCGCATCCCGAACACGATCAACTGTACGACGAGCAATCACATTCGCACCCTGAAATGGTATTGCCCCATCCCCTAAGAAAATTTCACCTTCAATGGATCCTGTTGATGTTAAAAAATCTGCCGTTGGATAAAGCGTCGAAACTGTTGCAACATCATCAAAGTGCAAGGTACTCTTGCTCTCACTATCCAACGCTATCGGAAACATTGTCGGAAGACTATCGTCATTGGTCACATCCCCATCAAATGCAAGTTCACTATTTATCTGTGAATGATCGAGGTTGATGTAATGTCCGAATTCGTGAATAATGGTTGCTAAGAAAATGTCCCGTGACACATCATCAGCACCAGTAAGTTGAGCAGGGCTGCCATCAAGGACAGCGCCATTGAGAATAGCCTGTGCTTCAAGAATACGATCAGATACACCTAATTCAATCGCCGTCAACCCTAGAACATCACGACTTGCTCCTCTTCCTAAAATAGCATCAATAACTGAGCCATCGTGATCAAATATAATTGGACTGATTCCATCACCCGCGATACCTAATATGCTAAAAACATTGCTACCCGTCACATTAACAGGCAATGAACCTGCTGCAGTAAAAGATACAGAGGAGGAAGGCACAGCTTCCCATACCTGCAATGCTTCCTCTACCAATGCAACAGCCTCTGCATTGGTGAGAAGGCCCAACGGTCCAAGATCGGTGTGAAATGGAATAGGTTGTGTCGTATTCCACACCTGAGGCTCTCCTTCAGTATTGATTACAAACGGTCCCCCGCCCACAGCCAGTCCAAACGAACACAATAGAGCAGTCAAAGCAAATATCACAATTGATTGCCAACGCTCCACAACACCTACCATCACGGTACTACCCTACTTACTCATTGCTACCAATCAACATCTTGGTGATTAGTCGAAAATCCTCGTATAAAATTGGGCCTCGATTAACTCTAGCCTGCCTCTGTATGGCCTTTCTCTGAGGATCGGAGAGACGTTCAGCGTTCAAGAGCATGTCAAAGTGAAAACCAAGCAAAAGCCCGGTGTTGTTAATGCCGTTAACTACCATCGATGGCGAAGATGATTCTCCATCACCAACGAAATTAAATACCCCTTGCCAAATCCCAACCGGGCTGGTTAATCCATATTGGCTTTCCCCGTATAAAAAAAGAATGACATCTTGTCCTGGAGTATAGGTTGGCATTCCCACAATGTGCCGCGAATTGCCTTCAAATGCTCCTCCATAGTGCTTAATCTGGTGAGTTTTGCCAAGGTTCCCTTTCAATACTTCACTCACTGCAAATTCCGTTACCGTAATGGTCTGTCCAAAGTACGAGTCTTCCTGTGCTGTACTTGTAAGACATTGTCCAACAAATACTATCTCAGCTTTCTCAATCATCTGTTCAAGTGTTAGCGGATTGACCCGCATCGCGGATACTTGCTCCGGAACATACACCAAAAAGAAAATCAATGTTAATAAAGCGGTTTTCATCAGGTGCAATCTCCAACGTGAAACGGCTACCTCATATCAATATCAAATGCACATCGTCTACATGTATAGACGAGAAAGATTCAAAGTCACTACCAAATACTATACCCACAGCAATAAAAGATGACACCTGCAACTCACTCCACCACAACAATGTCACATGCTGCCCTGCAGATTAGTAAACAATTAGCTCCTTGATCTTCTGATAAAGCTGAGATAGCCTGTTTCGTTCACCTACCTCACTGAGGAAAAACAAAATGAGCTTACGCCCGTCTCTCCAAGCAATCGTGGTGTGTGACACGATTATTGAAGACCGAAATACTGGAAAGAAAAGCCTTGTCGGAATCTTTACGCATCTTGCATCGCAAGCCTTCCCTTGCAACTATCCTTCGATGAGCATCTATTTTTGCATCACTGATGCCGAAGGAAACTACACCTTCTCGCTAACACTCGTTCATCTAGATCAAGACAAACAGATTGCAAAAAGCACTCTTCCCATGATAACGATCAAAGATCGGTTGCAAATCGTCGATTACGGCATCACCATGCTACGAGTTCAGTTTCAAACGCCAGGGCGTTATGACTTTAGATTGTTTGCTAACGATGAGTTCATTGGAAACAAAGACTTTATCGTCATCCAAGCAAAGCAGCCTTCCCAGTAACAGTCAACCTGCGTACACAACTGAATATCCTGCACAGAGAACGCGCCAAGACAGTTACGGCTTCTTAACAAGAATATGTGCATACGATTTGTCCCCCATTATCATTCGCTTGATAGCAAATGATAATGCACTCTTCAATAATGGTGTAATACCTCATCAGCACCCAACAAAAGCCTAGCCTTTTATAAGCCACTTTGGAAATACCAATGCCTAAAAACCCTCAATGGCACAAACGCCTTATTTTGTTCTCCTTCATCACAATATCAAAATATTAAAACCCTTCCCCTTTAGAATCAACCCAACATTTTGTCTGAGACAATTTACATTCGAGGCTAAACTCAGGGTGAATCCATGTCAAGCATAAAATACTAGCTGTCTAATTACATACAAAACAGGGATTGTTCACGTAGCCTTGGTCAGCGCCTGTTTTTAATGTTTTCTTCACCAAACACAACTTATCCACAGGCAACATGCCAAAGCATAGAACTTCAATTGCCTCTCACTCGCATGATAAACGTAGTTTTCCTATTTAAAAAAGCGTATGCTTTTATTCAGAGAGACAAAACACTACCTCACCTAGAACAACGACGAATCATCACAATTCTAAGAGGGAGGACGTCATGGCCAAACATTGTATTTCCAGCCTTCTTTTCCTTGCAATGTTCTTTGTCGTACTGTCACCAACATTCGCAGAATCACTTCTTGATCTCGCACTTCACGATGCTGCAAAAAAAGGATCCGTCGCCGAAGTTAATGGCCTTATCAGTGCTGGAGCTAACGTCAACTCGATAGATGAAACGAAAACAACACCATTACATTTGGCAGCACTTGCTGGATACGACGCCGTCACACGCCAATTGATCTTTGCTGGGGCACAAGTCAGCGTCAAAAATGACCTCGGACTCACTCCACTGCATGTAGCCGCAGACCATGGCCATCTTCCAGTAACCGACATGCTGATCGCCGCAGGCGTAGACATCAATGCTAAAACAAATGATGGAAAAACGCCCCTCCACATGGCAGCATTTTTTGGACACAAAGCCGTGGTAACCCGCCTCATTGATAAAGGAGCAAATGTCGATACTGAAGATAAGAGTGGCACTACCGCACTGCACCTCGTCGCACTTCACGGACGAGAGGATGTTGTCGATCTGCTGATTGCCAAGAATGTTAATGTAAATGTGAAAACCATTGACGGCATTACCCCGCTCCACGTTGCAGTTGTAAAATCACATTATCCAATTGCAGTGCGCCTTATCACAGCAAAAGCTGATGTAAATGCTCAAGATAACGATGGTGAAACCCCGTTACATGTTGCAACAGTGATGCGCAATAAAAGCATGGTTGAATTGTTGAAAAAACATGGGGCGACGAAATAGCCTGTTTAAGAATCCCTTCCGAAATAAAAGACAGTCACTCTGAGATGATTGCGGAGTAAGCCAGTAAAGGATCGCTAACAACCCTGATACCATCCTGCAAACCCTGACGAAACATTGCTATGATTGCAAACACCAAACACCTTAAGAGCTATATTACTGCTGCGAAACCTCGGTTCGAGGAGATGCTTGCTGAACTAGTTGAAATTCCATCAGTCAGCGCAGATCCGCAATATGCAGGTGCTGTCCACCGCACAGCAAAACTTGCTTCCCAGTTTTTCAAACCTCTTGGTGCAAAAGCTCGCATCATTAAAACAGCAGGATATCCCGTCGTCTCTGGAGGATGGTTTCTTGACTCGCGCTTTCCAACAGTTACCATCTACAATCACCTTGATGTCCAGCCTGCTCAAGAGCCACAATGGCGTAATCCTCCTTTTTCATTTTGCAAAAAGAATGGAATCTACTATGGGCGAGGCAGTACAGATGATAAGGGGCCAGCGATAACGGCTCTGCTTGCCGCTCAATATGCAGCTGAGACAGAAATCCCGATTAATGTACAGTTCTTATGGGAATGTGAAGAAGAGATTGGAAGCCAGAATTTTGGGGATGTCTTCAAACAAAAATCCCTCATTCCCAAGCCAAACTCCGTCATTGTCTCAGACACTATCTGGGTTTCTCGGAAGCGCCCAGCTATTCCCTATGGACTTCGAGGAATGCTGGGAGCACGGCTCTGCCTCCAGACAGGAAAAACCGATGTTCATTCAGGCATAACCGGAGGCGCCGCACGAAATCCACTCGCCGAATTATGTGCCATCGCGACTACATGCGCAGATGCACACACCGGTCATGTACATATCCCTAGCTTCTACGATACAGTAATTCCACCATCTCAAAACGAGATCAAAAACTTCCTCTCTTCACAATTTCGGGTCGCGCACTTTAAGAGAACACATGGCTTACGAACAATTCGAACGGAAGAACCAGCAGACCTGCTCAAACGAATTTGGGCTTGGCCAACCTTTGAAGTGCACGGTCTTGTTGGCGGTTACACTGGTCCAGGAATCAAAACTGTAGTTCCTGGACAAGCGGAGTTGAAAATCAGCATGCGTCTTGTCCCTAACCAAAAACCAGAACAAATACTTAAGCTACTTCGGAGTCATGTCACAAAGGCAAACCCTTCAGTCCATGTCTATAGCGACGGAATGCTTCGTCCCTATACAAGCTCACTGACTAACCAATATGTTACTGCCGTTCGCGAGGCTCTCAAAGAAGGCTTTGGCAAAGATCCGGTCTTTATCCGAGAAGGTGGATCTATCGGTGCAGTTCCAAAACTTGATAAACAATGGAACGTCCCGATTGTGTTCCTAGGTCTTAGCCTTCCCGAACACGGCTACCACGCACCAAACGAACAGTTTGATTGGGGACAAGCGAGCGGAGGCATGCGAGCGCTGGTCTCTTATTTTTCTAAAGTATCAAAGATGCCATGATCACACTATCCACACCACCCCAATACCCAAAACCCACCAACTTCCCCAATAAGAACTAACAACCTCAGAACCATGCCTAACCTTACCTCTACCAGAAAAAATGATTCAGTCCAAAAGGACAAACGGTGATCTCCACTCGGGGGCATAGCAATCTTTGTGGCTACTCCGCTACTTTCACCTCCATCTTCCCAATTCCAAAACGCTTCAATAATATTTCGTTTACACCCTCCTTTGAAATTCTAAGGGAAGAACAATTATTTAAATTCCCCCCACCCAGACAAAACAAGAAGGATGGAAAAAACAAAACGTTTCTTGCAACCACCTCTCTCCATTGTGTATTGTCAATACAGACAACACCGATAGCTAAACAATGAGCATCTTATATATCAAACGTTGTGGTTTCCAAAGCCTTCCGCTCAGCATTCTAGCTATAATTTTTTCCCCTTTTCTCTCACCTTCCCTTGACTCACAAATGGCATTGGCATCCTTTACGACGTTTGAGAGTGGGCAGGTTCGCCCACTAACACTCTCCCCAAATGGGACTCTCCTTTTTGCAACCAACACCCCAGATAATCGCATCGAGATTTTTACTGTTTCCGATGAGGGGATCAGACATCAGCATTCGGTCCCAGTGGGAATGGAACCTGTTGCAGTGGCAGCACGAACAAATACCGAAATCTGGGTAACCAACCACCTCTCGGACAGCGTCTCAATTATCGACCTCAGCTCAACACCGCCACGTGTAATCAGAACGCTCCTCGTCGGCGACGAACCTCGTGATATTGTCTTTGGTGGACCCAACAAAGGCCGCGCCTTCATCACCACAGCACACCGTGGACAACATCGCACCCATCCATCTATTGCGTCTGTACCAGGAGCCGGAGACCCCCAACTTACCACTCCAAGTATTCCACGTGCCGACATCTGGGTGTTTGACTCGATTAATCTTGGAGACACTCTAGGGGGAACCCCGTTAAAGATTATAGAACTATTCGGAGACACCCCTCGCGCCTTAGCCGTAACCCCAAATGGAAACACCGTCTATGCTGCCGTATTCCACTCGGGTAATCAAACGGCAACGGTAACAGATACAGCGGTGTGCAACACCAGCGATGCCAACATTGCCAATAACATCGTCGAAG
>CEQE01097208.1_pt1 | contig 10390 bp, 8 predicted proteins | sample 356201 | NCBI WGS metagenome assembly CEQE01 (sample SAMEA2619970, study PRJEB7988) | marine metagenome | biome: marine biome (ENVO:00000447); feature: mesopelagic zone (ENVO:00000213) & marine oxygen minimum zone (ENVO:01000065); material: "saline water (ENVO:00002010), including plankton...
CCTGCCGGTAGGCGCCGAACGGCCCGCTCGGCATGTAGTCGCGGTAGCCGCCGTCGTGCAGCAGGACCGACCCACCCGACATGAGCAGCGTCAGGCTGTTCTCGTCGGCGTGGCCGTGAGTCATCTTCTCCTCCTCGACCGGAATCGTGTCGCGGAGGTAGTCGCGGAAATTGAGCCCGCCGTCGCCCTCGTCCCGGTAGTTGAGCAGCAGGTAGGTCGAATCCGCTTGCCAGCCGTCGCGAAAGACGATCTTCTTGCCCTGCACGTCCTCCATCACCTCGGCCGACAGCGTGTCTGGCACCTCGGGCGTGATCCCGTCCCGCCCCCAGCGATGACAGTCCAGGAGAAAGTAGCCGAGGCCGACGTTGGTGGCGTCGTCGAAGTCGACGAACCGTTCCGCAACAACGCTCGCGGCCCATTCCAGCTGCGGGTCGTCGTAGGCCGCGGCCGCGGCCTCGAAGAAGACCAAGTAGTGCTGCCAGTTCGACAGCCAGTTCGCGTCGCCGAAGTCGGGCACCATCCCGACCGGCGCCATCAGATTCAAGAAGTACTGCGCGTAGTAGTAGATCTCGGGGGTGCGAAACAGCGCGGGCAGCCGATCGGTGACATCGGCGTGTCCCATCAGCGCGTAGAGCCAGACGCCGTGGTAGATCGTCGCGTCCTCGATCTCCCAATTGCCCCAGTTGTCGTCGGAGAGTGCGCGGTCCTGCATCCGCCAGACATCCGCCCGCGGGTGATCCGGGAGCGCGCGGACAGCCCAGGCCAGCGACTCGGCCCTGAGCATCGTCCGGTTCATCGTGCCCCATTCGACGGTCCGAAGCAGGTACTCCATGCTGTGGGCGATCAACGCTCGCGCGGCCGTCACCTCCGCCGCCGACAGCTGGCCGAGGCGATCGAGCGCCTCGAACGCCTTGATGTAGCGCATGACCGTGAAGAAGTCCGGTAGCGCGGGCACCCCGTCGGCATAGTCGGGCCGCCGGTCGACCGCCGACTGCGGATACTGCGTGCGGTAGCTGCCGTACTCCACGACGACCCGCTTGGCCCGGTCGGCGTACACCGCCGCGCCCTCGGTCTCGTAGAGATACGCGTAGATCACCGCCATCTCGAGCAGGCGACCCGGTGGCCGATAGCCGAAGATGCTGTCGGGGTTGAACCGTTCGCGCCACTGCCTAATCAGATCGTCGTGGTTGTCCCAGGTCCAGTCGGCCGCGCTGCGCGCGTACTCCAGGTAGGCCGACTGCGGCACCTGCGCCTCGGCTGACCTGGACGCGACCCCCGGTAGCACGCTGCCCACCAACGCCATCGTGATGATCCGTCCGCTCAGACGCATCGTCGTCGCTCCCCTCGCACGCCAGTTCGCGGCGCGCTCATCGGATGTTCACCATGAGCCACAGCAGCAGCACGACCACGCCCACCAGGACCCAGCTGCCACCGAAGCCGAGATAGTCGATCCGGCTCGGCTTCATGACCTCCCAGGCCGAACCCGGAAAGATCTTCTCGTCTTCGAACCGCCGCGGATCCGCGTAGGCCGCTTCCAGCGCCGCCGCTTCCAGTGCCGGTGTCGGCTGCACTGGTGTCCGGAGCTTCGCGAAGAACCGATCCACCGCCGCCGGCGCCACCGGTGCGGTCCACGCGCTGAACAGAAACAGCAGCACGAACGGAAACAGCGCGTCGAAGAAGAACCGCAGCGCGACGAGCCACGAGCGCGGCGTGTCACGGAAGTCGAATCCGAACCAACTCAACACCCAGACTTCGGCGTTGAACCGGCCGAGGCCCACGCGCGGCGACTCGGGATCGGCGGGATTCTCGCGCGCCACCTGGTCGAAGAAGATCGCCGCCGGTGGAACCTCGCGTACACGCGCGATCGGCTCTCCAACGCGCGACGCGCGGCCCGCAGCGACGTCCGCAGCCAGGGCCGGCTCGTCTATCTGTACCGTCCGCGCGCGCGTCGTTGCCAGGAAGCGAAGATCGTGGCGCGACCAGTCCATCGACGCGAACAGGTTGGGAATGATCGCATAGATCGCGACGCAGATTGCCACCTGGACGATGACGGCCGTCCGCGTGACGCCGCGCCAGATGAACCCCAGCCAGATCGACGCGCCGAAGATCGCCGGAATAGAGATGAAGTAGCGGAACAGCTCCAGCAGATCGTCGACCACCACCGCCACCAGGACGCCGCCGGCCAGCGTCAGCGGAATCACCAGCCGCCCAATCATCAGGTAATGCGCTTCAGTGCGACCGGGCCGCAGCGGTTCGTACAGGTTGCGGATGAAGAGCGCCGAGTACGACACCGACGTGGCGTCCAGCGTCGACATGTTGGCCGCCAGGACGCCGACCATCATCAGGCCGATCGCGCCGGGGACCAGCAGATCCCGGGTCATGTAGCCCCAGATGAGGTCGGGGTCGTGCAGATCGCCCGCGTAGAGCCCGATCGCGAGCAGGCCGGCCAGGGCCCAGAACAGCATGATGAACCGCTTGAAGAACATCCCGCCGATCATCCCGAGCCGGGCGGTCATCTCGTCGCGCGCCGATCCGGCGGTCTGCATGCCGGTGGCCACGGCAATGATCGACACGAGATTCGCCAGGATCATGGCGACAATCGTGTGCGCGCCGTAGTCGCTGAGCGCCGCCGAGCCGAACAGGTCGAACATGAAGTCGGGCACCGTCGCGTGGAGGCCGGCGAAGCCGCCGACCCGCGACAGCCCGATCGGGATCAGGATCAGCGAGAATAGGACGATGAGCCCGCCCTGGATGGCGTCGGTCACGGCCGCGGCCCGGAAGCCGCCGAGCATCGTGTAGATGCTGACGACCAGCGCGAAGACGAGGTAGAAGACCAGCGGGTCGGTGTGCGACGCGAACGAGGCCAGCTGCCCGAGCTTGTTTCGTTCGTTCAGCTCCTCCCAGCGCCCGCGCTCGGCCGGCGTCAGGCCGGCCTCGAGCCGATCGCTGAGCTCACGGAACTCGCGGAAGGCCAAGACCTGCTCGCGCTCCTCCGCGGTCCACTCGACTTCGGCCTTCGGCGTGACCGCCATGAAGGTCTTTCCCGCCACCATGAACCCGGCGCCACCGCCCACGATCGAGACGAGCAGGATGAAGACCGCGAATGCGCCGCCCAGGAACGGACTCTGGAACCGCTCGGTGAAGTAGTCGCCGATCGTCGTCAGCCGCACCCGGCGGAAGAACAGGGTCTGGAACCAGTAGAAGGGCGTGATGAAGAGGACCAGATACTGGATCCACATCCCGCCGATGCCCTGACGATAGATCTCCCGAGAGACCGCGACGGCCTGATCCGCGTTCGTCGAGGTGCCGAAATTGAGGAAGAACTGGTAGAAGCCGCCCAGCCGGCGGCCGGCCAGGAAGAACTCGCTGCGATTCCCGGTCCGCGCGCCAACACGATGGCCGATCCAGAGGATCAGCGCCAGGTAGCCGAGCAGGATTGCCGCATCGAGCGGGTGCAGGCCGAGCATGGTCACGCACCGTCCCCTGACGCAGGAAACCGATCGTACGACGACAGATCGATCGTGCGCCCGCCGACGGCCCACCTCAGGCCGGCTTCCGATGGGAGCGCGCCACGTGCGTAGCAGCGCCGAAGATCCTCGTCGAGGCCTTCGATCCAGTATCGATCGGGCTCGGCGGCCCGGCGCCGGATGGCCGTCGGCACCGTCACGACCTCGGGCACCGACTCGTGGACACCGTTGACGCACAGCGTCTGCGCGGACGCCGCCTCCGGGCCGCACACGACCGGCACGTCGGTCGCGACCGCGCCGAGCGCCTCGTCGAGCTTCACGAACTGATCGCTCGCCTCGGGGGAGGGATAGATGGCGACGCGCCGCGAGCCGGCCTCGACAGCAATCTCCCCGGCGTCGTCGCCGGCGGGCATCGCGAAGCTGACGCGGGCGTCCTCGAACTCCAGTTCGAACTGCGGACCGTGGCTCTCGCGCGAGGCGTGCGATCCGTAGAACAGCACGTCGACTCCGGCATCGGTCCCCGCGCGGCAGGCCACCGTGTCGAAGCTCTCGATCCCGTTCGCCCGGCACGCCTCGGCCGTCACCTCGACCGGCATTGCGCTCGTCGCCATCGTTGGCCCCAGGAGAAAGAACAGGTTGTGCAGGAAGTGCGCCTGGGCGTTGTTGATCGGACTGTCCAGAACCCACGCGCCGGTCGCCGGATCGCGCAACCGACCGGCCCAGTCATTCCGCCGATAGTACGAGAGTGTCCGCGGCCAGAGACAGATCGTCTTCGCCCGCTTCGCCGCGCCGAACCGGCCCGCCTGAATATCGCGCTTGAGCGCGCGGATCCCCTCGGCGTACGACCACTGGTAGCCGACGCGCACCCAGCAGCCCGACTCGTCGCGCCCCCGGATCAGGCTGCCCACCTGCTGAATCGTCGCCCCGAGCGGCTTGTCGCACAGCACGTGGCAACCACGCTGCAAGGCGACGAGGCTCTGGCGGACGTGATGGTGAATCGGAGAGGCAATGATCACCAGATCGGCCGCGGCGCCAGCGTCGAACACCGCGTCGAGTGTCGGCCGGACCGGGGTCGCGGCGTCGGCCAGGTCGCGGGCGGCACGGGACCGCCTCGGAAACGGATCGACGGCGCCCGTCAGCTCGACCGTGGCCACCTGCTGTCGCTGCAGCGCCGCGAGGTACTCGGCACCATAGCCCCCGACGCCGACCAGGACGACCTTGACCGCGTCCGGCGCAGTCACGCCGCCTCCACCCCCGCCACGATGGCGCGAAGCGCCGCGAGGTCTCGGATCATCCGCGCTTCGCAGACCTCCGGCCAGCGGTCGCGGTCGGTCGCCACGCAGCCGGCCCGCTCGGCTTGGCGCGCCACCATCTCGAGCGCCGCGCGTTCGTCGGCGGTCAGGTCCGGGAACTCCGCGAGAAACCGAGGTTCGCCAACCGGGAGCCGAAGCACCCCGCCGTGATCCTCCACCGAGAGATGAATCGCCCGGCCGGAGGCCGCCACGCGACCGACCACGGCCGGCAGATCGACCACACCCTCACCCACGGCGGTCGGAAACGTCTCCAAGTCGTCACCGGCGACACGAAGGCCGCCGTCCTTGACGTGGGTCGCAACGACCCAGGGCAGAATCCGGTCCGTCGCGCGAAGCGGATCCTCGAGCATCGTCAGAACGTTCATCGTGTCGAGTACCACGCCAACCCAATCGTCGGGCTCCGCCTCGCACATCTCGAACAGCCGCAGCAGTTCGTGGGTCGTGAACTCGAAGTGCAACTCGATCGCCAGCACGACACCATGATCGCGCAGCATCTCCCGCTGGGCCCGCAGCGCCCGCGCCGTGTCGCGAAGCAGTATCTCGGTCTGCGGCGCAGCGGCGTCCCAGCGCATCAGCCCGCCCGAACACGAGCGCACGACGCGAGCGCCCAGCCGCGCGGCCTCCACGGCCACCGTCCGGTTCTCGTCGAACAGATCGCGGTGAGCCCAGGTCGTCATGTCGCGCGGGATATGGCCGGCACCACCCCACTCGAGATAGAGCCTCGCGCCCTCCGCCAGCGCTCGCAGATCGTCGAGATACGCCGCGTCGATCCGAGCGCGCCACTCGGGTTCGAGGCCGGAGAACTGCACGCCGTCCGCGCCATGGTCGATCGCCCACCTCAGAAGCGCCTGAGGCGAGAGCCCGAGCGGACCCAGACCGTACTGGTCGATGCCGACGGCCAGTGCTCCCCGGGGGGCCGCGTCGAGGCGGCTAGACGGCACTGGCGTATCTCTCGACGCAGACGCGCAGGACCTCGTCGGGGTCCCGGCGCCACCAGTTCTTCTCCGAGAAGATCTCGATCTCGCAGCACCCGTCGTAGCCGGCGGCCTCGACCATCCCTCGCAGCCGGCGGAGCTCGATGACACCGTCGCCCGGCATCCCACGGTCCGCCAGGAGGTCCTCGGTCGGCTGGAGCCAGTCGCAGACGTGGTAGGCCAGGATCCGGCCCGCCGCTCCGGCCCGGGCGATCTGCACCTCGAGTTCCGGGTCCCACCAGACGTGGTAGGTGTCGATCGCGACACCGACGTCCGGGCCGAGCCTCTCGCACAGATCGAGCGCCTGACGCAGCGTGTTGATGCAGCCTCGATCGGCGGCGTACATCGGATGCAGAGGCTCGATCGCGAGTCGGACCGCCTGCGCGCGCGCGTGGTCGCCCAGGGCAGCGATCCCGTCCGCCACACGCCGGCGGGCATCAGCCAGATCGCGGGTGCCCTCGACGAGCCCCCCGACGACCAGCACCAAGCACTCGGCGCCGATCGCCGCGGCCTCGTCGACCGCCAGCCGATTGTCGTCGAGATTGAGGGCGTCGTCGGCCGTGAAGAACCCGCCGCGGCAGAGCGACGACACGCGCAGACCCTGATCGCGGATTCGCGACACCGCCTCGGAAACGCCCAGCGCCTGCAGCTGGTCGCGCCAGGGTGCAATGGCACGGATTCCGTGCCGCGCGCAACCCGCGATCGCTTCGCCGAGGCCCCACTGCTTCCGGATCGTCGCCGTGTTCAGCGACAGCCGTGCCGGATCGGGCGATCTCGGGTCGGTCACGCCACGATCCCCTGTGTTCGACAGAACGTCTGCATCCGGTCGACGGCCAGGGCGGGGTCGCGCAGCAGCCCGCCCACGGCGGCCAGCCTGAACACCTCGGCCAGATGCGCCGGCGAACGCTCGGACTCTTGCCCCGCGAGCATCGCAAAGTGGTCCTGGTGCCCGTTCAGCCAGGCCATGAACACCACGCCCGTCTTGTAGAACCGGGTCGGTGCCCCGAAGACATGACGGCTGAGCGGAATGCACGGCGCGAGGATCGCGTCGAACCGGTCACGCCGACCGATCGCCAGTTCGTGCAAGGCCGCGCCGGCCGCCGGCGCGATAGCATCGAAGATGCCGAGCAGCGCATCGGAATGGCCCGCTGCATCGCCGCCGATCAACTCCCCGAAATCGAAGTCGTCGCCCGTGTACATCCGGACGCCGTCGGGCAGCCGACGCCGCATCGCGATCTCCTTCGACTTGTCGAGCAGGGAAATCTTGATGCCGTCGATCCGCGGCGCGTGGGCCCGGATGACCGACAGCGCCACCTCCATCGCCGCGTCGACATCGTCCGCTCCCCAGTAGCCCGCCAGCGCCGGATCGAACATCGGACCGAGCCAGTGGATGATTACCGGTTCTCGCGCCTGGCCTAGGAGGCGATCGTAGACCGCCCGATAGTCGTCCGCCGACCGCGCCACGCTCGCGAGGGCTCGGCTCGCCATGAGGATGACCCGGCCGCCGTGCGCCTCGACGTAGGCCATCTGCTCTTCGTAGGCTGCGACCACGTCGTCGAGCGTGGCGCCTGGGCCCGGTGCCAGGTGGTCGGTCCCACAGCCGGACGCGACCAGCGCTTCCGGTCGGACGCGCGCGGCGTCGAGGGTTCGGCGGATCAACTCGCGCGCCTGCGGCCAGAAGAGCTCGGTGCCACGCTGCGCCGTATCCATCGCCTCGGCGACACCCAGACCGCAGTCCCAGAGGTGCTCCCGGATCTTCAGGGTCGCATCCCAGTCGATGGCGGTCGGATGCCCCGGACGCCCGACGACGTGGGCCGCCGCGTACGCGACGCGGTTTCGCTCCGTCCCCGCGGACTCGACCGGTGCCACATCGGGCCAGGTGAACGGCTCGAGGCCGCCGGCCACGGTCGGCAACGTGATCACCGACATCTCACGGCCCGCCCCCCTCGAGGTCGACCCACGCGCGCCTGCGCGAGCTCTCGAGCGCGGCTTCTGCCAGCTCCACTCCCTTGACGCCCTCCCGCAGTGTGTAGGGCCAGGGCGCATCGCCGTAGAGATGGCGGATGAACTGCTCCCACTGAGCGCGGAAGCCGTTGGGGTACGTGCGGTCCGGGTCGTAGGCGGTCCACTGGTCACGAAACTGCCCGGCCTGCGGCTCGTCGGGGTTCCAGACCGGCCGGGGCGTGTCGTCGATCGACTGGGTGCGGCACCACGTGAGGCCGGCGACGGCGGACCCCTGCGTGCCGTCGACCTGGAAGACCGCGAGGTCGTCGCGGTTGACCCGGGTGCACCAGCTGCTGTTCACCTGAGCAACTACCCCGCCATCCAGTTGCAGCACCGCGTAGGCGGCGTCGTCCGCGTCGGCGGTGTAGCGGGTCCCAGCCTCGTCCCAGCGCTGATCGACATGCGTCGCGCCCAGGCAGACGACCGACCGGACCGGCGCGATGAGACGGTCGAGCACGTAGCGCCAGTGCGCCATCATGTCGAAGATGATGCCGCCGCCGTCTCGCTGCCGATAGTTCCAGCTCGGCCGATTGCTCGGCGCACCCTCGCCGGTGAACACCCAGTAGCCGAAGTCGATACGCACCGACAGGATGCGACCGAAGAAGCCGTCCGACACCAGCGCCCCTAGCTTGATCAGACCCGGCAGGAACAGCTTGTCCATGACGACGCCGGCCTTCACGCCGGCGCGGTCCGCCTGCGCCGACACCGTGCGGGCATCGGCCAGCGCGGCCGCCAGCGGCTTCTCGCAGTAGACGTGCTTTCCCGTCTCGATCGCCCGGCCGAGCAGGTCGGACCGCATCAACGTCGTGCCGGCGTCGAAGAACAGCCGATGCTCCGACGAGCCGATCGCCGCGTCGTAGTCGGTCGTGTAGGCATCGCCAGTCTCCTCGGCGATCGCCGCGAGCTTGGCGTCGTCACGTCCCAGAAGCAGGGGGTCTGGCACGACCCGGTCGCCGTTGGACAGCACCACGCCGCCGTCTGCCCGAAGGGCCGCCACGGATCGCCGCAGGTGCTGATTGAGCCCCATCCGGCCGGTCACGCCGTGCATCACGATCCCCAGCCGATGTGTCGCCATCGGCGTCACTATAGCAAGGCGACCCACCGCGCCCGCCGCGCTATAATGCCTCCCCCGGCTCAACAACGACGACGGAGGTGTCATGGCGGACTACACCTATTATGGCCTGAAGAAGAAGACCGTGGCCGAGATGCGCGCGATCGCCAAGGGCCTGGACCATGAGGCGATCAAGGGCTACTCTCAACTCAACAAGGCAAAGCTGCTGCCTGCGCTCTGCGCCGCGCTCGGGATCGAGGCCCACGAGCACCACGAGGTCGTCGGCGGCTTCGACAAGGCCGCGGCCAAGGCGAAGATGCGAGAACTGAAGGCCGCCCGGGCGGCTGCCCTCGAAGCGCACGACGCGGTCGCGCTGAAGGCCGTGCGGCGCCATCTGCACTCGTTGAACCACCAAGTTCGCGTGCACGTTCGCTGAGGAGTGTCGGAACCGAGCCCCGAAGGGAGTCTGGCATGCCCCGCAAGACGATCACCGACTTCGATCCTGAGCTATTGAGCCTCTTCGACCGGTATGTCCACGGCTTCCTCACGCGCCGCCAGTTCTTCGACCGGGCCGCGAAGTTCGCCGTCGGTGGCGTGACCGTCGCGGCACTCGTCGACAGCCTCGGCCCGGACTACGCGCTGGCGCAGCAGGTCGCCGCGGACGACGCGCGGCTGAGCGCCGCGCACGTCGAGTACCCGTCGCCGCAAGGCGCCGGGACGATGCGAGGCTACCTGGTCCGCCCGACGCAGGTCGCCGGCCCGGTGTCAGGCGTCGTCGTGATCCACGAGAACCGCGGGCTGAATCCGTATGTCGAGGACGTCGCGCGCCGCGTCGGCACGGCCGGCTTCGTCGCATTCGCCCCCGATGCGCTCTTCCCGCTAGGCGGGTATCCGGGCAACGACGATGACGGCCGCGCGCTGCAGCGCGAGCGGGACCGTGACGAGATGATCGAGGACTTCGTGGCGGCGGTCGGATTCCTGCGAGGGCACGAGTCGTGCAACGGCACGGTCGGCGCAGTGGGGTTCTGCTTCGGCGGCAGCATGGCCAACACGCTCGCCGTCCGCGTCCCGGACCTGGCGGCCGCGGTGCCCTTCTACGGCGGGCAGCCCGACGTGATGGACGTACCGAGGATCCAGGCCTCGCTGCTCATCCACTACGCCGGACTCGACGAGCGTGTCAACGCCGGATGGCCGGCCTACGAAGCCGCCCTCCAGGCGAACGGCAAGACCTACACGGCGCACATGTACGAGGGCGCCGCCCACGGATTCCACAACGACACGACACCCAGGTTCGACGAGGCCGCAGCCGCACTGGCCTGGGACCGGACGATCGAGTTCTTCAACCAGACGCTCCGCTGAATTCCACCTTCAGCTGTCCGACTGCCTGCCATCGGACGACTCGGGATGTTCCGCCACGCGCTCACGACGATTGCCGGTGAGCCGGCGTCGCGCCTCGGCCTCGCCGCGTATCCCGATCAGCAGGAGGCGTGCGCCCGGACCGCCTTCCGCGGCGGCGTCAACTACTTCTTCTTCTACTCGATCGGCCAGCAATCGGTGATCCGGGGGCTCCGCCCCCTGCTG
>CEQE01147311.1_pt1 | contig 10380 bp, 12 predicted proteins | sample 356201 | NCBI WGS metagenome assembly CEQE01 (sample SAMEA2619970, study PRJEB7988) | marine metagenome | biome: marine biome (ENVO:00000447); feature: mesopelagic zone (ENVO:00000213) & marine oxygen minimum zone (ENVO:01000065); material: "saline water (ENVO:00002010), including plankton...
CCAAGGAAATCGGCTCGGCTATGGCGGCGGTTATTATGACATGACGCTGTCGGAATTTCGTGGTGAGCGCGATATCACGGCGATCGGCATAGCCTATAGCGGGCAGGAAGTTGACTCGATCCCCAATGAAAGCTTTGATCAGCGTCTTGATTGGGTGATAACCGAAAACGGGGCAACGCAATATAATGCGGATCGGTAGCAATATATGAGGCTGATTTACTTAGGTGATGTTTTGGGAAAGTCGGGTCGGACCGGCCTGGCACAGCATCTGCCGATGCTGGTTGACAGGCTCGCCCCTGATTTCATTATCGTCAATGGCGAAAACGCCGCCCATGGCTTTGGCATCACGGAAAAAATCTGCCGCCGGTTCTTCGAGCTCGGTGTTGACGTTATTACGACCGGCAATCATGCCTGGGATCAGAAAGAAATCATCACCTATATCGATGAAGAGCCGCGTTTGTTGCGTCCGATCAATTATCCCGAACTGACACCCGGCAACGGGGCAGGGGTGTTTGAAGCCCGCAATGGCGCCAAAGTCTTCGTTGGCCAGATTATGGGCCGCCTCTTCATGGATAGTCTCGACGATCCGTTCGTCTCTATTGATAATGAGCTGGCGAAAATTAAATTAGGTAATGCGGTCGATTGCGCGGTGGTTGATATCCATGCCGAGGCAACTTCTGAAAAAATGGCGGTCGGGCAATATCTCAATGGCCGGGTCTCAATGGTCGTCGGCACGCATACGCATGTTCCAACCGCGGACACGCAAATCCTGCCCGGTGGCACGGCTTATCAAACAGATATTGGCATGTGCGGTGACTATGATTCGGTGATCGGTATGAAGCCGGATGCGGCCATTGGCCGCTTTAAGAAAGTTATGCCGGGCGAGAGGTTATCTCCTGCCGAAGGCGAAGCGACGGTGTGCGGTGTGTATCTCGAAACTGATGATGAAACCGGCCTCGCCTCCCGCTTCGAGCCGATCCGGGTAGGTGGGAGGCTAGCGGAGCAACTGCCAAATGTCTGATTAACTTAAATCCAACAGCGCAGAAATTTTGCTCAAGACATCGCTGAGTATGTCAGGTGGCGCCCGGTCGGCGATTTCCAGATTACGGACATTGCGGTCGATACTTTTAACTTGATCAGCGAGCACCGCGCCTGAAATTACCAAGCCAGTCGGCAAAGTGGTTTCGAACGGGTAGCCCTTGACGGTCGAGGTGATTGGGCAGACAACGGCGTAATTGGTTTTTTCGTGATAGGCTTTTGGTGAAAGCACGAGAGCAGGGCGGCGTCCTGACTGTTCATGACCCGCTTGCGGATTGAAATCCACCCAAACGAGATCCCCTTGATCCGGCACCGCCATTACAGCAACTCAGATCCTTGAGGGCTATCGTCAAAATTATCTTCGGGTAAATTATCGGGCGTAATCGCGCCAACCAAATCATCTAACTGATAGGCTTGAGGATTTTTGCGGCCAAGTTTGCGTAAAGAGACGGCATCACCCTCAATTTCATAAGCGATTTCATCACCCGGCTCGATTTCTAATAATTGCCGAACAGCGAGGGGCACGACAGCCTGATATTTGCTTGAAAGTTTCGCGGTAATCATGGCGTAGCTCCTTAATGTAAAACATACATTTTACATAAGTAAAGTAACTGTATTACATTGTCAAGTGTACAGCCAGTTAATTAAGGGGACACGATACTTAATTAACATCAATTCATAACTTTCTTAATTAAGTATCGTGTCCCCTTAATTATATGTCCCCTTAATTGCATTTACCCCGTTCTGATCTGGGCCAGGAAGTGATCAACCTGACCCTGCAGCACACCGGATTGGGTAGATAACTCATCTGCAGCGCTCAATACCTGTCCCGATACTTGGCCGGTTTCGTGGGCTGAGCGGGTCACTTGGGTAATTGTCGACGTTACTTCTTCGGTACCAGTAGCTGCCTGCTGAACATTGCGGGCAATTTCCTGGGTCGCCGCACCTTGTTCCTCGACTGCCGCTGAAATAACCGTCGAGATTTTTTCGACTTCGTTGATCGTCGTGCCGATGCCGCCAATTGCTTCAACCGCTTCTTTGGTGGCAAGTTGAATACCATCAATTTGCGAGCTGATTTCTTCCGTTGCGGAGGCCGTTTGATTGGCGAGATTCTTAACTTCGGAGGCGACGACAGCAAAACCTTTACCAGCATTGCCGGCCCGTGCTGCTTCAATGGTTGCGTTCAAAGCCAACAGATTTGTTTGCTCGGCGATATCAGTAATGATGCCAACCACTTCGCCGATCTTATTGGCCGAGTCCGCCAAACCCTGGATAACTTCATTGGTCGATTGTGCTTTTGAAACCGCATCAGAGGCAATTTGTGAGCTTTGTGTCACTTGTTGGCTGATTTCGGTGATTGAGGCACTTAGTTGTTCGGCTGCCGACGCAACAGTTTGCACGTTGGCGGAGGCCTGCTCTGCCGTTGAAGCGACTTCTGCGGTTTGGCTGGACGTTTTTTCCGCCGTCTCCGACATCGCGGAAGCAGAGTTTTTCATTTCAACCGAAGCATTGCCGACAATGGAAACAACCGAGCCGACGGCTTGTTGAAATTCATCCGCCATTTCAAAGAGCATTTGACGGCGTTCTTCCTCGGCTTCTTTCTGAAGTTGTTCGCGATCTTCCAATTCCTGAGCTTGGCGGCGTTGTTCAACCAATTGCGCTTCCTGCTCACGCAGACGTTCTGCTTCGGCATCATCAGCGAGCCGTTGACGTTCTGCCGCGTCGCGCTCACGTTCCTTGGTTGCCTGTGCTTCTTCACTTTCACGTTGGAGGCGTGCCTGCTTATCCGCTTTTTTACGTTGTTTATCAGCTTCTGCTTCAAGCTGTAGCGTCGCTTCTGCATTTTCTTTGAAGACTTGAACGGCGGCAGCCATTTCGCCGACTTCGTCGCTACGGCCTAAAGCGGGAATTAGCATATCCAGATCGCCATTTGCCAGTTGACCCATTGAATCTCCAAGGCGTGAGAGCGGGCGGGCAAGATTGGCAATGGCGATAAAGGCAGCACCCGCAATCAATAACAAAGATATAACGCCAAGCAGCAAGAATGTTTGCTGACCGGAAGTTTCAAGCGCTGCGACAGCGGCGGTGTCTTGAGTGGCCCTGGATTCTGCCTGGATTTTGTTTACATCTGAAGCGAGGCCATTCAGGTTGCTGCGAATGCGGTTGAGGCTTTTGCTTAAGGCGTCGATTTTGGTCTTTTCCTGAAAGAAAAAGTTTTGGGCAGCGTCGGAAAACTCTTCTTTTTCGATATTTTTGATCGATGTGCTGTTTTCTTTCACCAGCAGGTCAAACAAACCAGGGATTTGAGATGAACTACGCGAAATAATCGAGATACGCCGCTTGTTGACCTGCGCCAATTTGAATTCTGCCGAATCTTTTGCGGCATCTTCATTCACTTTAAGCAGACCTGATTGGTCTAAAGTCTTGGTCAGGGCCGTGACTTTGGCGAGGAAAGGTTTAACCACTTTGCCGAGAGCGTCGCGAGCGTCCAGAGTGTCTTCAACCAAATCGGCATCTTCATTCATAATACTGTTTTGATGCGACTTAACGAACTTGTTCACAGCATTAATTAAGGTGACCATCTCGTTTTTGATATCGTCATTTACTTTACTGATGACGTCGCGCTGAAGATCTGCGGCGCTGCGTGTTTTTAATGTGTCGGTGAAAAGTGAAAACGTATTGTTGACGTTAAATACGCTCAAACCCGCCATAAGCAGGATAGGCAGAATTGCCAATGTGAGCACCTTACCACCGACGCCAAATATCCTGAATTTTTTCATTTTAGATTTCCTGTCATTTACACATATTTATTTTTTGGTTTTTGAAATGGGTTATTCTTACCGTCTTCAACAATATTGGGCGTGCTCAGAAATCCCAAACACGCCCAATATCTTAGGTTCTGGTCATATTTAGTTACTTCAATGAATTGGCGAGTTTGATTGCCGTATCGACAGCATCGAAAACATTGCCAGGTTTGTTGCCGGATTTCAGGGCAGCCCAAACCGTTGGTTTATTCACACCGACCTTCACTTTCATGGCGGCAACATCAGCCATCACATTGTTCAGATTTTCAATTACTTGGTTGCCCGCAACACGGCCCTTGGCTTTTTGCGCGGTCAACGCAATTCCGCCGTCAATCTTGTAGGCAGCATTACTCTCGGTGACATTTTTTAAGGCTTTCATCAATTCGAATGCATGTTGGTAAACCGCTTTCGGTTTTTTCTTAGCGCCCGAACTGTAGGCAATTTTATCCGTCAATCCACGTTTGGCGCGAATTGCTTCCAAATCAGCGACAATGGTTTCGGCAATTTGCAATACCTCATTGGGATTGATGTGAGGAATGTCCAAACCGTCAATCGCATGGTTGGCTTTTTCCAGCAGAACGTACACATCATTAGATGATTTACCATCAACTGCCGTGGTTTTTGGCGATTGTTTGGATACGGCAAATTTAGGCCTGAGATCGCGAACGTCTTTGAGAATAAGCGCAAGTACCGGCGTAATATCGGCGGCGGTAATCTGCTTGGCCGGAATTGGTGGCGTTTTAGTCAGCGGCAATCCATTGAGCTTGCGAGAGACTTGAACTTTAACCAGTACTTCTCGAGCTTTCTGGAAAACGTGGCGTGGCAGGCGATTAGTGATTGCTGGGGCATTACGCACTTTTTCGGCATGTGAGCCGTTGGCTTCGTGAAGTAAAGCGAGCTCACCAGTAATATCCATGCCCTGCTGGTAAAGCGCCGAATTCGTATCGGCTTGAGCGTGAGATGGGATTGCGAATCCAAAGGCTAAAACCGCCATGGCAACTGCAATTGAACTAATTCTATTGTGGGGTTGAGAAGCTGACATTTTAAAATATCTCCTGAGATAGCTTGGGGTGCCTTTTAGTTGGAACTTAGATCGATCACATTCCAATCAACTGAGCGCTACTTAAACTCACCTTTTTCTCTCAATCTCGTGAGAAAACTATTGATCGTTGAAAAAGCTCTCTAACTACTCGCCAAATTGATGTTGAAAAGTCACTATAGTTAGGGGTGCGCAGTTGAAATAAGTGTGGTAATGAAAGCCTTCTGATCAACTAATATAAAAGAAACGACACATGGCCGGTCATTCCCAGTTTTCAAATATTATGCATCGTAAAGGCGCGCAGGATAAAAAGCGTGCCAAGATTTTTGCCAAGCTCATCCGCGAGGTTACTGTCGCAGCGAAATCAGGCCTGCCTGATCCGGACGCTAATCCAAGGTTGCGCTCAGCGATTATAGCGTGCCGGGCAGCGAATATGCCGAAAGACAATATTGAACGAGCGATTAAAAAAGTCGCCGGAGGCGATGAGAGCGAAGTTTATGATGAGGTGCGCTATGAGGGCTATGGCCCGGGCGGCATCGCGGTCATTGTCGAGGCCTTGACCGACAACCGCAATCGTACAGCATCCGACGTGCGGACGGCGTTCTCAAAAAATGGCGGCAATTTGGCGGAAACAGGTGCGGTGAGCTTTATGTTTGATCGCATGGGCGCAATCCATTACGCGGCTGAAACCGGCTCACTAGATGACGTATTTGAAGCCGCTCTCGAGGCCGGCGCCGAAGATGTCGAAAGCAATGAGTCCGGTCATAATATCTTTTGCCAGCCGGATGATTTTCACACGGTCAGCGAAGCCTTGGCGGAGGCACTCGGTGATCCGGAATCGGCACAGCTCGATTGGCGGCCGCAAAATACGGTTGAGGTCAGTGACAAAGAAGCCGAAACAATTATGCGTCTTTTCGAAGCGTTGGAAGACAATGACGACGTCCAGCGCGTATCGGCTAACTTTGAAATGTCAGAAGAGGTGATGGCCAAATTGAGCGCCTAATATTTAGGGCTTAATTAACAAGTGTTTATTATCCTGGGATACTAGAATTATAGGGAATGTTGGGGATTATGAGGTTACTCGGCATCGATCCAGGATTGCGTAATACGGGTTGGGGCATCATTGAGTCTGACGGCAACCGTTTGGCTTATGTTGGCGACGGCGTCGTTAAAAGTGATGCATCGCTCAGTCTCGCCGAACGCCTTGTCCAATTGCACGATGGTCTGGTCCAAATTCTCGAAGATTTTCACCCTGCAGAAGTTGCCGTCGAGGAGACTTTCGTCAACGTCAATGCAGCTTCAACCCTGAAATTGGGGCAAGCGCGTGGCATTGCCTTATTTGTGCCATCAAAATTTGGTCTACCGGTGGCGGAGTATTCACCGAATCTCGTCAAGAAATCACTCGTCGGGTCGGGGCATGCGGCGAAGGAACAAGTTCAAATGATGATCAACACCCTGTTGCCAGGCTGTGATTTTCAGTCCGCGGATTCGGCTGATGCCTTGGCAATCGCGATTTGTCATGCCCATCACCGGGGCTCGGCTGCTTATCAAGCTGAATTAATGGAGGCCGGCAAGTGATTGCCAAGCTGACAGGTCTGGTTGATTCCACCGGCGAGGATTACGTCATCATTGATGTGAACGGAGTAGGCTATGCGGTTTTTTGCTCCAATCGCACCCTCAACATGCTGACAGCCGCAACCGGCACGGTTTCGGTGATGATCGAAACGCATGTGCGGGAAGATCATATTCATCTTTATGGCTTTGCCGATGAGGCTGAGCGCGCCTGGTTTAAATTGCTGACAACGGTTCAAGGCGTCGGCGCCAAGGTTTGCCTTGCTATTCTATCTGTCTTGTCGCCCGATCATCTAGTCCAGGCGATTGCCGCGCAGGACAAAGCAGCCGTGACCCAAGCACCCGGCGTTGGGCCCAAATTGGCGACCCGGATTTTAAGCGAGCTTAAAGATAAAGTCGGCGGTATCGCGCTCGGATCAACGACAGCAACCCTGGAAGGTGAGGTGGCGGTAGCGGAAGGTGGCAATCCATTTGCCAATGATGCTGTTTCAGCACTCGTTAATCTCGGCTATGGCCGCTCGGATGCCTTCCGGGTGGTGCATCAGGCCGCGGCTAAATTGGGCACTGATGCTTCGGTTGAAGTTTTGATCAAAGACGGCTTGTCGGAGTTAAGTGCCCATGGATGAAGAGCGCTTAATTAATCCGGATACGAATATGGATGATGCTGGCGATACCCAAACGCGCCCGCAAACTCTCGATGAATTTGTCGGCCAGCGCTCGGTCTGTGACAATCTTCGGGTTTTTGTTGAAGCCGCGCGGGGTCGCAGTGAAGCGATGGACCATGTGTTGCTGTTTGGCCCTCCGGGACTTGGTAAAACGACGCTCGCACAAATTGTGTCCCGTGAATTGGGGGTAGGTTTCCGGGCGACCTCCGGGCCGGTGATCGCAAAAGCAGGTGATCTTGCCGCCATCCTCACCAATCTTGAAGCCCGGGACGTCTTATTCATTGATGAAATTCATCGCCTCAGCCCGGCAGTTGAAGAAATTCTTTATCCCGCCGTCGAAGACTTCCAGCTTGATCTGGTGATCGGCGAAGGCCCGGCGGCGCGTTCGGTGCGCATCGATCTGCAACCCTTTACATTGGTAGGGGCGACGACCCGGTCCGGCCTGATCACGACGCCGCTCCGCGATCGCTTTGGTATCCCGCTACGCTTATCTTTTTATGACGTCGACGAATTGCAAGGCATCATCAGCCGCAACGCACGCATCCTGGATTTTGATCTCACCGATGACGGCGCGGCGGAAATCGCCAAGCGCTCACGAGGTACGCCTCGGGTAGCGGGCCGGCTGCTCAGACGGGTAAGAGATTTCGCCACCGTTGAAGGCAATACCACCGTTGACGCCAAGATCGCCGATGCCGCGCTTAACCGCCTGGATGTTGACGTGATGGGGCTGGATGCAATGGACCGGCGGTATCTTAAATGTATCGCCGACAATTATGGCGGCGGCCCGGTTGGCGCAGAGACCTTGTCGGCAGCACTCTCCGAGGAGCGGGACACCATTGAAGAGGTGATTGAACCCTACATGATCCAGCAGGGTTTACTGATGCGCACACCGCGAGGGCGGGTTTTGGCAGCGGGTGCCTATCGTCATCTCGGTATTGCCGCGCCGAAGAATCTCAAACAGCTGGAATTGCTGGCCCAGGACGAGAGCGAAGATGAATAAGATCGATCCTTCAGCGTCGTCGATATTGGATGGTAAGCACCGGCTGCCAATCCGGGTTTATTATGAAGATACCGATTCCGGTGGCGTCGTCTATTACGCCAATTATTTGAATTATGCCGAGCGCGCCCGCACCGAGTTTTTGCGTGAGATTGGGTCAGAACATCAGGATACCAAGGAAAAATACGGCGTCGGCTTTGTGGTTCGAACGTGCAATGCAGAATATCTGAAGCCGGCGCAGCTTGATGATTTGCTCGAGGTTGAAACCGAAATATTAGCGGTGCGCGGGGCCAGCATTCAAATGCGGCAATCCGTGACAAGAGCTAACGAAGCCTTAGTGATTATGGAGGTAAAACTCGCCTGCATGAATTTTGACGGCGGCGCTGCCCGCATCCCGGAGGGGGTCCGCACAGCGATGGCCGATTTAATAATTTCGAAAAGTGAGGATTAAAGATGGAAGGCAATGCGGTAGAAGCCGCGCAATTGGCGGGGGCGGTCGCAGTAACTGACTTCTCGGTGTGGGCCTTATTTCTGAAGGCTGACATTATCGTTAAAGCGGTGATGATATTTCTGTTTGTGGCCTCGGTCTGGTGTTGGGCGATCATCATTGAGAAAACACTGCGCTTAAGAAAACTAAACACGGCAGCGGCTGAGTTTGAAGATAGCTTTTGGTCAGGCGGTTCACTCGATGCGCTTTATGACCGGATCGGGGCGCAGCCGCGTGATCCGATGTCGGCGGTCTTTGCTGCGGCGATGCGGGAGTGGCGGCGCTCAAACGAAGCCGGCTCTGGCCGCGACAATGGCTCAAGCCTGATGGAACGCATTCACCGGGTGATGGATGTGACGGTTAACCGGGAGATCGAACGAGTTGAACGGCAGATGACGATTTTGGCGTCGACCGGCTCAACGGCACCGTTTGTTGGTTTGTTTGGCACGGTCTGGGGGATCATGAACAGTTTTCAGGCGATCTCGATTACTAAAAATACCAGTCTTGCAATTGTCGCCCCTGGTATCGCCGAAGCATTGTTTGCCACCGCACTTGGCCTCGTTGCCGCGATCCCGGCAGTGATCGCTTACAATAAAATTTCCAAAGATATGGATCGCTATGCGGCCCGGCTGGATGATTTTGCCAATGAATTTTCCGCCATTGTGTCCCGTCAGATGGAAGGGCGCGAATAGCCATGGCGGCGGCGATTGTCAGAGGCAGCAGTGGTGGCCGGGGCGGTCGGCGGCGGCGTGAACATACGCGACCGATGTCCGAAATTAACGTCACACCAATGGTCGATGTCATGTTGGTGCTGCTTGTTGTCTTTATGGTGACGGCGCCGTTGCTGACTGTTGGCGTGCAGGTTGATCTGCCGAAAACCCAAGCCGGCCTTATTCAGGATCAAGTTGAGCCGCTCGCTGTCACGGTCAGCGCCAGCGGTCAGATATTTCTGCAGGATAAAGAAATTGAATTATCCGTACTGGCGCCAAGACTTATCGCCATCACCGGTGCCAATCCCGATGTCCGCATTTTTGTCCGCGGCGACAAAGCAATCGAATATGGCCGCGTGATGGAGGTAATGGGGACACTCAATGCCGCCGGTTTCAATAAAGTCGCCTTGATCACGGAAATGCCACATTCCGGCGCTAAAAAAACTTCCGGTAAAAAACTTCAAAAAAAGCCAAAAAATAAAACTGGGAAGAAATAATTTAGATGCGCTCAAGTGTTTTGCTTTCGACAATTTTGCATGCTGTTGTGATGGTGCTCGGCGTTTATGGGCTGCCGGTAATCCGCAAGCCACCGGTGCTGCAAGATATTCCGATGGTTGTCGAAATTGTGCCGATCGCAGCGCTGACGAATTTACCATCCGCGCCTGAGCCACCCAAAAAACCAGAGAAGAAGGTAGAAAAGAAACCACCGAAGCCGCCGCCGGCACCAAAAGTAAAAAAAGCGCCACCACCACCGCCAGCTCCGCCGCCTCCTGCCAAAGAGCCGGAGGTTGCCGTTGTGCCGCCACCACCAGAGCCTAAGCCGAAAGCCAAGCCGAAGCCCAAACCCAAAGTTGAGGCAAAACCGAAGCCTGAGCCTAAACCCAAAGCGAAGCCCAAGCCTAAAGCGTCACCAAGCTTGGTGAAGGCGAAACCGCGCCGCAAACCAAAGCCGCCGGATCGCTTTGCCATGGTTTTGAAAAACTTAGAAAAAACCTTGGAAAAACCAACGCCGAAGAAAAAAGAGAAAGCGAAGAAAAAGACCAAAGCCGAAGAGGATTTGATGGCGCG
>CEQE01143752.1_pt1 | contig 10373 bp, 9 predicted proteins | sample 356201 | NCBI WGS metagenome assembly CEQE01 (sample SAMEA2619970, study PRJEB7988) | marine metagenome | biome: marine biome (ENVO:00000447); feature: mesopelagic zone (ENVO:00000213) & marine oxygen minimum zone (ENVO:01000065); material: "saline water (ENVO:00002010), including plankton...
CCCAATCCCTGAAGCAGGCGCCAAGCAATCAGAACTTCGATATTCGGTGCATAGGCAGCGCCGAGATTACCAATCAGGAAAAACAGCCCAGCAATAACATAGCCATTGCGCCGGCCAAATATTTCGCGCACCGGTCCAGCACTGGCGGCGCCGGCAATCGCACCCACCATGTAAATCATCACCGGCCATGAATAGAGCTCAGTGCCGCCGATATCTTTAATCACCGTCGGCATGATGGTCGTGATGACGAAGGTATCAACAGCAAACAGCAAAATACCAAGATTGATAATCACTGAATAGATCAGCAAATTACCGCTAAACACCCGTTTCCAGGTTGCCCGATCTTCGCCGTATTCTTGATCGGAAATTTTGTTCGAGGACATGGTGAATATTGTCGCGTCAATCTGGCGGATTGCAACCTCCGAATTTTAGTCCGTAGGCTGAACAAACTGAGTGAGATCAAGCCTATCAAAGACGGCGCTTTAATATCACTTCGATCTGATATAGATTTTAGTTAGATAACCAAACAATAAAATACCAAGGGAATATGGAAGGCCAGTTCAATGGATACTGCAGGAATCTCGGCAGATCGTCGCGAATACTATGAAAAAATCCGTCGACACGGCTGTGCGCCGCTGTGGGAAAATTTAGAATATCTGGTGACCCCTGAGCCGGTAATAACTTCAGTCGCCAATCTTTGGGATTATTCTGAACTGCGCGAAGATCTTTTGCATTCGGCCAATTTAATCTCCACGGCAGAAGCTGAAAGACGGGTCCTAATGCTTGAAAACCCGGCCCTGGAAGGAAATTGCTCTATTACGGAATCCTTATTCGCCGGCCTGCAGCTAATTATGCCGGGCGAAGTTGCCCCGGCGCACCGCCATTCGCCCGCTGCTCTGCGATTTATTATTGAAGGTTCGGGTGGCTACACGTCGGTCAACGGTGAAAAGACCTTTATGGAACCTGGAGATTTTATCATCACGCCGTCCTGGACTTGGCACGACCACGGCAACGAAGGCAGCGAACCAGTCGTCTGGATGGACGGGCTGGATTTGCCACTCGTCAGAAATATTGGCGCCGTATTCCTTGAGCGTTATGCGGAAGAGCAGTTTCCGGCCGGCCCGCCACCTGGTGACAGTCTAGCCCGCTACGGCAGCAACATGCGTCCGGTTGGCGAGGTCCTGGAAAATCTGAATTCGCCAATTTTCAGCTACCCCTACGCCAAATCGAGGGAAACCCTCGAAAATCTTCGCAAATCATCCGAATGGGATCCCTATCACGGGCTGAAACTCGAATATATTGACCCGACCTCAGGCGGCCCGGCAATGGCGACGCTGTCGACCTTCCTGCAATTGTTGCCGAAAAGATTTAAAACCGAAAAATATCAAACCACTGAAAACGTCGTTTATTCGGTGATCGAAGGATCGGGGCGGACTATTGTCGGCGAAGGTGATGACGCCAAAACGATGGAATGGCAAAATCAAGATATATTTGTCGTACCGTGCTGGTATCCTCACCGCATTGAGGCGGATGATGAGGCGATATTATTCAGCTTTTCCGACAAAGTCGTGCAGACTAAATTGGGCCTATGGCGGGAGCGTCGCGGAAACGCCTAATCACCAGTTTCTAATTTCTGTCTTTACTTAGATGTCCATCACTAATATTTGAATGGGCGAAATGCGTCTCGATTAAAAAAATTTCAGGATATTTATTGTAATGGCCAAAGTTAAAAACATTCTATTCATCATGTGCGACCAATTGCGGGCGGACTATTTGTCCTGCACGGGCCATCCTAGACTCGAGACACCAAACATCGATGCGCTCGCCGCCCGCGGTGTGCTGTTCTCAAAAGCCTATTGCCAAGCGCCGATTTGCGGTGGCTCAAGGATGAGCTTTTACACCGGGCGCTATAACTTCACTCATGGCGCAACCTGGAACGGTGTGCCGCTCAATCTAGGTGAGCAAACCATAGGCGATTTTCTTCGCCCGCTTGGACATCGTGTCGCCTTGGTTGGCAAGACCCATATGAATGCAGACGTTGCCGGCATGGCAAGATTGGGTGTTGATCCGCATGAACCATTTGGCGTTTTCGCCAGTGAGTGTGGTTTTGAACCTTATGAGCGGGATGATGGTCTATGGGGCAATGCCGACTTTGCACCTGAAAATTTAGCTTATAATCGCTACCTTAATGAACAAGGCTACGAAGGTAAAAACCCGTGGCATGATTACGCCAATTCGCATGAGGGGCCGAATGGTGAAATCCTGTCGGGCTGGCACATTCGCAACAATCATTTGCCGGCCAGGGTCAAAGAAGAGCATTCCGAAACTGCCTATATGACCAATCGGGCGATGGAATTCATCACCGAAACCGGTGATCAGCCCTGGTGCCTCCATCTCAGCTATATCAAGCCGCATTGGCCTTATGTTGCGCCGGCGCCTTATCACAATATGTACGGCCACAACGACATGATCCCGGTCAATCGACACCCGAAAGAACTAGAGAACGGACATCCGGTTTACAGATTTTTTATGGACCGGCCAGACAGCCAGACTTTTTCCCGCGATGAAGTCCGCAATAATGTCATCCCCGCTTATATGGGATTGATTAAACAAATTGATGATCACATGGGCCGGTTGTTCGCCTTCCTCGAAGAAAACGGCCGCATGGACGACACCATGATCGTCTTCACCTCAGATCACGGCGACTATCTCGGTGATCACTATATGGCGGAAAAAGAACTGTTCCATGAAGAAAGTGTCCGTATACCGATGATCGTTTACGATCCTGATGAAGCCTCTGATGCGACCCGCGGCACCATCGATGAGCGATTTATGGAAGCCATTGACCTGGTCCCAACATTTATCGAAGCCGCCGGCGGTGAAGTTCCTGATCATATTATCGAAGGCCGCTCGTTAAAGCCTTTGCTGAATGGTGAAAAGCCTGAGGACTGGCGGAGCTATGTTATTAGCGAATCTGAATATGCGGCCCGTTTCGCCAATTGGGAATTTGGTATTTCGCCGAGCGAAGCGCGCGGTACGATGGTCAGAACCGAAGACTGGAAATACATCCATCACGAAGCTTTCCGTCCGGAGTTATTCGATCTCAAAAATGATCCCCAAGAATTGGTAGATCTTGGCGAAGACCCAGCCTATGAAGAAATCCGCGGCCAATTGCGCGAACACATGTTTGAATCTCTACGCAAACGAAAATTCCGCAAAACCTACGATGATAAGGCAATGGAAATGAGAGCGCGCCGATCGTTGAATACTGATCCCAACAAACCCGTTAGCATCGGCATGTGGTAGATTTTATTCAAATTTGCTGAAACGGCGCAAATAATATCAATTTAAGCCGCCAGATTTATCTAAGGTGGTGACCATTTGAATGAGTTGAGCCAGCGAGTCAGCCGCCATTTTTTCCATCATTTTCGAGCGATGAAACTCAATCGTTTTTTCACTCAAGTTAAGTTCTTCAGCGATTGATCTGTTCGAACCACCAGCGACAACGCCATCAAGCACCTGACGCTCGCGCTTGGTTAAATTCTCAACCCGAATTTTGATTTCGCCAAGCTCGCCATGGAGTGCCGCTGTCTCTTCATCGCGTTGAATAGCTTTTTGCACGAGATCTAATAGCAATTGGTCGTTGAATGGTTTTTCGATAAAATCGAAAGCACCGGCTTTCATCGCCCGTACCGCCAAATGAACGTCGCCATGCCCGGTAAGAAAAATAACAGGAATTGTCGCCGCCCGCTCTTGCAAATCTTCAAACACATCAATGCCGCTTAATCCAGGCATACGAATATCAAGGATAACGCACCCGGGTTCAAAGGGCGCGTTGCTGTCGAGGAATTCCATACCGTTGGAAAAGGTCTTAACGGGCAAGTTGACCGATTCAATCAACCATTCCAACGAATCCCTCACTGCTGCATCATCATCGACGACACATACTTTGGCTACTGTTTCAGCCTCGGAAACCGACCGGGAAGGCGTTTTGGAAGCGGTCATTCTCAACTTCTCCATAATCTTGGTTGTGAATAGATAATACTCCAAGGTTTTTCGCAAGCGCAGATCATAAATTTCCATCGTAGCAGACAATATTTGCCAGCAGATCAACGTTGTTTTAGTAACTAAGTGACCTTCAAATATATAATGTACACATCATTTATTAGAATAATTCCATTTATTACAGTGTGCGCCTTTAAAGAAAGCCATATTAATATAAGCTAACGCGAAAATTTAGTTGAAACTTTAATAGTAATCAGGTGCATATATACTTATATGTTATGAAATGAGATGTGATCTGATAAATGAATAACGTTGACCAGCTTGGCTGAAAGAATCATCTGTGTCACACTTTAAGGAAAGAATATCATATAAACTGGCGATCATCTGCGTCGGCGCAACATTTGTGTTGGGTATTGTCTTTGGCCTTGCTCAAGTTGCCTCTGATTTAAATGAAGAGATCGAACACACGAATGATCGAATTTTCAGAATTCTTGATGCAGCGAAAATTAATGCCATAAATGCCGCCCTTCGGCTGGATGAAATCCAGGCAACGGAAATTGTTAAAGGACTATTTGTCCACGAATTTATAACTGCCGTCCGGATTGAAGATGAACGCGGTGATATCCTTGCCGAACAAACCAGATCGGCGAGCAAAAGCTCAACGATGTGGCTGACTGAAAATTTCTCCACCCGACCGGCCGTTGATCGTCAAATTTTATTGTCACCAAGCAATAACAAAAAGGCGATTGGCGTACTTGAAGTCAAAGTCGATTTTGATAAGGCGCTTGAAGCTTTTTATGAACGCGCAACTTTTGTACTGGCGTCGGGCATTGTTAGAAATTTGATCCTCGGTGGAATTCTAGTCATTATTTTTTATATTTTTGTGACGCGAGCTCTCCTGCAACTGGCGGATTTCGTCCGCGATACTGATCCCGAAAATTTATCAGGCAGGGCAATACCGGTTCCCGCCGGCCACGAAATCGATGAAATCGGCGAGGTTTCAAACTCAATTAACAGTTTTGTTGAGGCGATTGCGGTCAATCAGGTAAAGCGAGCGCAAGCGGAAGGGGAGTTAAAACTAGCTCATGACGAATTGGAGCTTAGAGTTGAAGAGCGTACCCGAGAACTCCAAAACCAAATAACTGAAAGAAAATTTATTGAGGATACGCTGCGTGAACGCGAGCAAATGCTGCGCCTCATTACGGATAATATCCCAGCACAAATTTCTTACGTTGACGCGGGTTTACGCTATCGCTTTGTAAACGCCCAGTACGAAAAAGATTTTAATCGGCCAAGAAGTGAAATAACGGGATTATTAGTTCAAGAGCTTTGGGGTGATGATGTTTGGCAAGATGTTAAACCTTATGTTGATAAGGTTTTTGAAGGCAATGTACCAGGCGTGGATTTCGATATTTCCATAGAAATATTGGGTAAAACTCATGTCCGTAAAAGCACTTATATCCCGGATCGTGATGTTAGCGGAAAGGTCACGGGGTATTTTGTTTTGAGCGAAGATGTAACTGTTTCCCGTCAACGTGAGAGTGATCTTGAACAAGCCCGTATCCAAGCTGAAACGGCAAACCGCTCCAAATCGGAATTTTTAGCGAATATGAGCCATGAATTGCGCACCCCGCTAAATGCAATTATCGGTTTCTCCGAGGTTTTAAATGAGAAAATATTCGGTGAAATGGCCAATCAACAGCAAACTGAATATGTTCTGAATATTCATGAATCGGGTCAGCATTTGCTTGATTTGATCAATGATATTTTGGATGTCTCAGCAATTGAAGCAGAGAAATTTGAACTCAAAGAGTCGAACGTTCAGTTGCGGGAAACTGTTGAATCAGCAGTTCGCATGGTTAAAGACCGCGCCAAACATGCTGGTATCATTCTTGAAGATAATATTGGCGATACCGCTCCCATAATCTGTGCGGATGAACGGAGGTTCAAACAAATCGTCGTTAACTTGCTGTCGAATGCCGTCAAGTTTACCGAAAACGGTGGCACGGTTTCCATTAATTCCGACATCACGAACGAGGGTGATTTAACTTTGATCATTAAAGACACGGGCATCGGCATGGATCAAGATGGGCTAGACACAGCTTTGCAAAAATTTGGTCAAGTTCGAAGCGATAATAACAACCCAACAGATGGTACGGGACTGGGCCTGCCTCTGACCAAAGGGCTGGTTGAAGCCCATGGCGGCAAATTAAATATCGAAAGCACAATTGGCCAAGGCACGACTGTACGTATTGAAATACCTGCTTCGCGTATCATTTAACTGCGGCATCATCTTACCTCGACTTTTCCCTAAATTGCTGGCTGACTCATGCCAGAATATGAAATAATGGTGTCGATCTAAATTAAACACGAAAAAGGATTACCCTAGGATGCTATTCGTAAATTCTATTCTATTCAGAGGATTTTTAACGGTTTTTTTGGTACTTGGCGGCATTAAAACTGTCCAAGCGATTGATCTAAATCCGCTTTCGATAATCAAAGGCGCCGTTGAAGCTGTTGCCGAAGATCGCAGCTCCGGTGACATCGCCACGGACCTCGGCATCAAGACCGAGATTACAGCCAAAGTCATTGATAAAATGGGCACGGATGTCATCTCTCTAAGTGCCGATGTTTATGAACAGGATGTCATGCTTACCGGAGCGGTTAAAACAAAAGATCAAAAAAGGCAGGCTGAAAAACTAACCCGCGAAGTCGAAAACGTAAAAAAAGTCTACAATGAAATACTGGTCATCAAACCGATCGATAAAGAAAAGGGAGCCGTCGAAAACTTTGTCGATGATACCGTCATTGAAAGCAAGACCAACGCTCTATTGCTTGATGCCAAAGCGGTCAATGTAACAAACTTCAGATGGCGCTCCGTTGGTGGCCGGGTATTCCTGTTTGGCCGTGCCTTATCGCAGGCTGAAAAAGAAAAAGCGACGAAGGTCGTGCGTGGCATCAAGAATGTTCTCTCGGTAAAAAACCTTGCCAAGGTAAAACCGAAATAAATGACCTATGAATATGAAGGAGAACCGGGCCCGAGGCTAACTGTACCCGCCGGGGCGACAGACACCCATATGCATATTTACGAGCCGGAATATGCAATGGCGCCGACCGCCCTGTTGGCGCCGCCGGATGGCAAGCTCGAAGATTATCAAAAAGTTCAGCAGCGGCTTGGCCTGCAACGCGTTATTGTTGTCCAGCCGACATCCTATGGCACTGATAATTCCTGTACCCTCGAAGCAATGGCAAAAATTGGCGACGCCGCACGCGGCGTTGTCGCCGTTGATACCTCGGTGGCCGATAGCGAGCTGGAAGACCTCACCCGCAAAGGCATTTGTGGCGTTCGCTTTCATATGCTGCCAGGCGGCGCGGTGCCTTGGGAAATTTTGCCGGAAATGGCCGCGCGGGCGCAAAACTTTGGCTGGCATGTCCAACTGCAATTGGATGGCCGGGAATTACCTGACCACATCGATGTGGTTAAGAGCCTGCCCTGCCCGCTGGTGATTGATCACGTTGGCAAATTTCTGGAGCCGGTGCCGGTTGAGAATGACACTTTCCAGATGATGCTGGGCCTGGTTGAAAACGGCGCTTGGGTTAAATTATCGGCAGCTTACGAAACCTCCAAAAATGGCCCGCCAAACTATGATGACGTCGGTGATCTGGCCAAAGCATTCGTCAAAACAGCTCCAGAGCGCATGCTGTGGGCGTCAAATTGGCCGCATCCAGGACACGACCCGCGACCGGATGATGCAGTATTGATGGATACGTTGTTGGATTGGGTCGATAGCGACAGCTTGCGACAGAAAATTTTGGTCGACAATCCTGCCGAGCTTTATGGTTTTTGACATGCCCGAACCTGAGATTCCCATTTGCCCAGCACCTGACCTCAATTTAAAACAGCCCAAAATCAAATTGCCGGCGGGCACCATCGACACCCACGCCCATGTGTTCGGGCCGGAGAGCGCCTACCCGCTTTCGCCCCATCGTGGCTATACACCGTGGCAGGCCGATCTCGATAAATTACTGGAATTGCATGATGCCTTCGGCGTTGAGCGCTTAGTGCTGACCCAACCGAGCGTCTACGGTACTGACAATCGAGCCATGCTGAATGCGATCGCCCAGCATCCCGACCGCATCCGTGGCGTTGTCGCCGTTGGGCCTAAAGTAACAGACCTGGAACTCGAAGACTTTCACGCTCAAGGCATTCGGGGCATTCGCGTCAATATGGTCGACAAAGGCGGCATGCCGTTTGCCTCAATCGACGAGTTTTGCCAATTCGCCGAACGGCTCAAGCCCTTAGACTGGCATCTGGAACTGCTAATCCATGTTCATGAATTCCCCGACATTCGTGAAACTCTCGGCAAACTGCCGGTCGATATATCGGTCGGGCATCTCGGTTATATGAAGTCCTCAGCAGGTGTTGACCATCCGGGCTTTCAGGATTTTCTTAATCTTGTGCGCGACGGTCATTGCTGGGTCAAACTGACCGGCACCTACCGCATTACGACGATGGACCAAACGCCATATTTGGACGTGACACCGATTGCTCAAGCGCTGATCGACGCCAACCCTAATCGCTTGATCTGGGGGACCGACTGGCCGCATGTTGCAACGTATGGCGTCATGCCCAATGATGCTGATTTACTGGATCACATGCTCGACTGGACATCTGATGCGGCGCTTCAGCAAAAAATATTTGTCGACAACGCCATTGAACTTTTTGGCTTTTAGGGGATGATATGTTTGCCGTTATATTTGAAGTAGAACCAAAACCAGAGGGCAAGGCCGAATATCTCGATATCGCGGCGGCGCTGCGCCAGGACCTTGAGAAAATGGATGGCTTTATTTCCATCGAGCGATTTCAAAGCCTGACCGATGACGGCAAAATTCTGTCGCTCTCATTCTGGCGTGATGAAGCGGCGATTGCGGCGTGGCGCGAGCAATCCAAACACCAGCGCGCTCAGGATAAAGGCTATAATGAATTGTTTGACGACTACCGGCTGCGGGTCGCCGAAGTTGTGAGAGATTATACCAGGAACAATCGAGAAGAAGCACCGCAGGACGTACCGGCAAGAAAATAAATGGTAATTGGAGAACTATAATAATGAGATATCAGAAACTCGGTAATTCTGACATTGAGATTTCCGCGCTTGGTTTTGGCGGTAATGTTTTGACTGACTTTTTTGGCCCGGTCGACGATGCCGAGTCACTTAAAACACTTAACCACGCCGTTGATCTCGGTATGACCTTTATGGATACCTCAAATTCTTACGGCAGCGGCCTCAATGAGGAACTATTTGCCCGGCTGGTGGCCGAGCGCCGCGATGATATCGTACTGTCGACAAAATTTGGTTACTTTGAAGGCAACGTCTGTGGCACGCCGGAACATGTCGCTGAGGCATGTGAAGCCAGTCTTAAACGGTTGGGCATCGATATTATCGATCTCTATTACCAGCACCGGGTCGATCCTGATGTACCCATTGAAGACACCATCGGCGCCATGAAAGATCTGGTTGCCGCCGGCAAGGTGCGTTCTCTTGGCCTATCGGAAGCGGCGCCCGAGACCATCCGGCGGGCCCATGCGGTGCACCCAATTTCTGCCCTGCAAACCGAATATTCCCTGTGGGCCCGATTTGCCGAAGCGGAAATTCTGCCAGTTTGCCAGGAGCTTGGCATTACCTATGTCGGCTATTCGCCAATGGGCCGCGGTTTTTTGACTGGCGCCTTCACTGACCCCAAAACATTAGGTGAGAGTGATCGCCGCCGCGGCATGCCACGATTTGCCGAAGAAAACCTCGATCACAATCTTCAACTCGTCCAAACCGTGCAAGAAATCGCCGCCGGCAAAGGCGCCGGCATGGGCCAGATCGCGCTGGCCTGGATATTCGCGAGTCCATTTGACATTGTACCGATACCGGGTACCCGCAACACCCATCATCTGGAAGACAACATCAAGGCTTTGGACATCGAATTGACGCCGGCAGAGATAGCATTGCTGGACGAAACGTTTGCCATTGAAAATATCCAAGGTGCGCGCCAGCCTGAACACGTTCTATCAACGGTAGATAATGGGTAACGATGTTAGCGTAACGCCTTAGATTATCTAATATTCGCACTTGCTCAATCTGCGGACAATTTGACATTGGTCAATGTTGCGAACCAAAACGATGGGTATAAATGTCGCCAGAATCGCCATATTTTAGACTAATTTGTGGCGTGCCTTAATGGTGAAATAAGATTGGCTACTTTATTGTTTATTACAATAAACAAATGGCAGCGAAGCGTATTTCACGTTACAAATTTAACCTAGTACTACAATACCGGTACATTTATCCGGGAGGTCTAACGAACAAGGAGACGAAAAA
>CEQE01082672.1_pt1 | contig 10368 bp, 11 predicted proteins | sample 356201 | NCBI WGS metagenome assembly CEQE01 (sample SAMEA2619970, study PRJEB7988) | marine metagenome | biome: marine biome (ENVO:00000447); feature: mesopelagic zone (ENVO:00000213) & marine oxygen minimum zone (ENVO:01000065); material: "saline water (ENVO:00002010), including plankton...
GAAGCATTCTATCGAATAAAAGATTTCAAAAGAGAAATAGCTATTGTCCCTGTCAGTGCTAGAACAGGTGAAGGCATTCCTGAGCTTCTTGCAGTTCTGGTAGGGTTGACTCAGCAATACTTGGCAAAACGACTAAAGATATCCAGTGGGAAACCGCGTGGAATAGTACTGGAAATAAAGGAAGAACCTGGTCTTGGAGCAACCGCCAATGTGGTTCTATTGGACGGTGTCTTGAAAAGTGGTGATAAAATCGTTATGGGTAAACGTGACGAGGCAATAGTAACTCGCCTGAAGGCTATATTTATGCCTAAACCATTGGACGAGATGAGAGATCCAAGGGATAAGTTTTCTTCGGTAGACAAGGTTGGGGCTGCTTCTGGTGTGAAAATTATGACTCCTGATTTAGATGGAGTTTTACCGGGTTCTCCTTTTATTGGAGTTGAATCGCATGATAAAGTTGAGGGACTAGCAAAAGTTGTTTATGGAGAGATACGTCGGGCGTTTATCAGTACTGATCAAAGTGGAATAGTTCTGAAGGCAGATACTCTTGGCAGTCTTGAAGCTCTTGTTGAAATGTTGAGGGGAAAAAATGTCCCTATTCGGATAGCTGACATAGGACCTGTTTCTAGGCGTGATGTTGTAGAAGCAAAGACAGTGGCTGATAAAGATCTTTATCATGGTGTGATACTAGCTTTTAATGTAAAAATTCTCCCTGATGCTGAGAAGGAGATTGAAAATAGAAACATCAAAATCTTCTCTAATCCTGTACTATATAGTATAATTGAAGAGTACTCAAGCTGGGTTGAATTAGAGAGAGAATCAGCTGAAAAAGCTAAATTCAAATCTTTAACTCCCCCTTGTTCCTTCAAAGTGATGAAGGGCTATATATTCCGGCGAAGTGGTCCAGCTGTATTTGGTGTAGAAGTCTTAACTGGTAGATTGAGGCAGAAATCAGAGGTTATGAATTCTTCAGGAAAAATGGTTGGGGTCATTCAGCAACTTCAGGAGAAAGGAGAAAATATGGATGAGGCTCCACAAGGATCTGAAGTATCTGTATCTATGAATGAACCAATTATAGATAGGCATATCCATGAAGGGGATGATCTTTTTACGGTTCCCAAGAGTGGTGAGGCAAAATTTCTGCTCGAGAAGTTCTCTCCTAGATTAACAACAAATGAAGTTGAAACACTGAAACGAATAGTGGAGATTAAGAGACAAATTAACCCGCTTTATGCTTTTTAACCGGTGAGACTCTTTGCTGAACTTATTGTATTTTTAAGAAGCATACCTCTTGTCATGATGCCCGTGCTTCCAGTATTTGGAGTTATATATCCAGCCTTATCTTTCACATCTTCAAAGTCAACATCAAATACAAGTTTGCCTGTGGCAGGATCTCTTCTTACACCTATGCTGATCACAATTACTCCTTCTTTCACCATATCTGCGGAAAGTCGGAAAGCGTTTTCTTGGTACAGTTCTGGAGGCCTTCCAGCAGCCGCTACAACGATGTCTGCTTTCTTCAGTCTTTCGAGTAGGTTTTTGGTCTTTCTATGAGTGCAAGTGACAGTCGCATTTCTATCTTGAAGTAGTTTTCGGAGAGGTTCGCCCACGAGGGCACTTCGACCAACAATGATTGCGTCTTTTCCAGCTACATCAATACCAAAATGATCTAATATTGCCAACGATCCTTTTGGGGTACACGGTATTAAACCATTTTCCATGCTATATTCGCCGAGAAGAAGCTTACCCATATTGTGTGGTGTAAGCCCATCTGCGTCCTTTTGTGGAGAAAGTGTTTCAAAGACTTTCTCTTTATCGACGAAATTTGGAAAAGGCAATTGGATAAGTATCCCATGTGTTTCAGGGTCATCGTTTAACTTCATAATAAGATCTAACACTTTCTTATTCCTTGTCTCAGGGGGATGATCAAACATCTTGTGTACTGTAGATTTTATTCCTACTTTTCCGCAGTCTTTTTCCTTTAATGATACATAGACTTGAGAAACAGGATCATCTCCTACAAGAATTGCCGCTAATCCAGGGGTTACACCCTTTTCTTCTTGGAGAATCTTTACATCTTGCCTAACTTCGTCTAAAAGCTGTTGAAACAGTTTTTTGGCACTCATTATCACGGTCAAGAAACATACCTCATAACGTTCAATGCCCCCTTAAACCATCTATTATCTTGTGTTTAAATTATCTCTTGTGCAAAAAAGGGCATTCAAATTTTTTCCACATTATCATTTACATCTTGAACAATGCTATGTCAGTAATCAAAGTTGAGAACAATATCTCGATTACTCTGTTTATTCCAATAGATACCGATATCCAACGTGAAAATGTCTGCTTCCAGTAGTTCAAATTAAGTGTAATTTTTACATACTCAATCCAACAAGTTATTATGATAAAAGTTATTAGTTTTATATTAAACTGGAATGTTTAACATTTTGAAAAAAAGATTTATCATATTAATTATTGCTGTACCCATAGTGGCCATAAGTATTCCAGTAATAATGCAACTGCAGCTCTATTCGCCAATCACTAATGCCCTTATAATTACCGATACAACCACTAAAACTTCCACAACGATCCTAATCAATACTACTACCGTAACATTAACTTCAATTACTACTATTACTCCACAAAATTCGCAATCTTCTTCTGAGGTGGTGTCTATTAATTTAGTCTCTGCTGAGGATAACAAGGCAGCTTCATGGAATCATACTCATCTTAAGATTCTTATTAATCTCCAAGAAACATTGAATATTGATACTGATTATCTTGTAGTCGATGCGGTCAATGGAGCTATCGATCAATGGCAAAGATCAATTTCAGAGTTCATTAATATTCATCCCGAATATGCATATCTGGCAGAAATAACTTTTTCCGTTTATGTTCAGGGTGTAAATGACACTTTGTTGCAAGGTGCTCCAGAAGTTGAGATTAACTTTGCAAAGAATCTTCCCTCCTCGCTACTAGGCGAAACGAAATTATTGATATCAAGTTTCAATTCTATTAGCACGGCAAAAATCGACATTGCATTGTCGGATCTTAGTTTATTAGGATTGCATAATGTGATAACTCATGAACTAGGACATGTTCTTGGGTTGGGACATAGTTTAATTGAGAGTGATCTAATGTATTATGAAAGAGAAAAAAGCGAAGTTAAAGAACAAAACCTTTGCCCCTCAACGCTCGACATTTATGCACTCGCGCTTCTATATCATTGGATTGAAACCCCATCTTATCATCCATATTACACAACGTCTGTTACGTTACCAGATTCTATTAATCACGTAGTCTTAGCATGTACAAAATAAAATTTGTTTGAATAACATTAAAAATTATTATTATGGTGCGTATCTTGAATAATGAGAAATGTTTAGGTTTTTTCGTTTCTCCTATTACTGCTAACATTGGGCATCATTTTTTATGATCGAGATTCAACAGATCGATCTAATGTTGAGTGGAACGATCAAGAAAATGAGCGAAGTGAGGAAGAATGTTTACAAAAGAATGCTGATCTGCAGAAAAGATACTTTTTAGTGAAGTGGAATACTGTCTTAACAAAAGAGTGGCTCCAGTAATTCTCCTAGAACTTAAAATCAAGTACACCTCAAAAGTGCAACGACTAGTTTGACCTCGGTCAAAAGTAGATTATTCATTCTAAATTCAAAAATAGACCAGACACAATTGAAAAATATTTATTAGCTGAACAAATAACTTAGTGCGGTCGACTTCACGTGGCTAAATCTAAACTAATAGTTGCAGATCCAATAAATGGTAAATCAACAATGTATGAACTGAATGATGACCAGTTCCGAATCTTTAAGGGCTTAAAGATAGGTAGTAAAATAGATGGCTCATCTGTAAATGTTGAAGGGGAGCTAACGATAACTGGCGGCAGTGACCACGGGGGCTTCCCAATGAGAAGTGATGTCTTAGGTGGGGTTAAGAAGTATGTTCTCCTTACAAAAGGAGTTGGATTTAGGTCAAATCAGAAAGGATTAAAACGAAGAAAATTGGTTAGAGGAAACACTATAACAGAAGAAATTTATCAGATAAATACGCTTCTTACAAACAAATCTCAACTGAAGCCTCCAACAACAAAAAAAGAGGTACCTTCTGACATAGATTTAACTTCAAAAGAAAATGAGGCAAAAACTACTAAAAAAGAAGACATATCAAAAATAGAAACAAAGGAAAAACAGGAGAATGAATTGTCTGAAAAAAAATCTAAAACCGTTTCTAAAGATGAAGCAGAGAAAGCCAAACCCACTACTGATGAAGTTAACCCTCCAGTTGTGGAGGCTGGAAAACCTTTAGACAAAAAATCTGTGCCCCCGACCAAAAAGAAAATGAAGACAACCAAGAATCCTGAGAAAACACTTCATCAAAACGAAAAAGAGAAGTAGATTCCGTAATATTAAATACCCCCTTCTCTTCGTCGTTAATAGATGACCACCAAGGCAAGCACCTCACTTCAAAAAAATAGGTTACCCCATCAACCTGAAGTTAATGTTGGTGCCATAGGTCACGTGGATCATGGAAAAACTACACTAGTTGAAGGAATAACAGGGGTCTGGACATCTGCGCATAGTGAAGAATTGCGGCGTGGAATCACCATTAAGGTGGGATACGCTGACGCAGCATTTTACAAATGCGTAGGATGTGATCCTCCCGAAAACTACTCAACTACTCCATCTTGTCCTAAATGTGGAAAAGAAGCCAAATTATCACGAGTGATTAGTTTTGTAGATACTCCGGGTCACGAAAGTCTAATGGCTATTATGCTTTCAGGTGCAGCTGTTATGAACGGTGCGATTCTAATCATAGCTGCCAATGAAGATGTTCCTCAACCTCAAACACGAGAGCATCTTCTAAGTCTTCAAATGTTAGGTATGAAACATGTTGTGATAGCGCAGAACAAACTAGACCTTGTAAATGATAAAGAAGCTGAAAAAAACTATCGGGCTATCAAGAAGTTTGCAAAGGGAACTGTCGCTGAAAATGCACCCATAATTCCAGTATCTGGTCATCATAAACTGAATATAGATGCTCTCATAGGTGCAATTGAAGAGTATATCCCTACCCCAAAACGACAAACAAAAAAGAAACCACTCATGCAGACTCTCAGGTCATTTGATGTGAATCGACCTAGCATGAAAGTCTCCCAAATTTGTGGAGGGGTTATTGGTGGAACCCTTATAGAAGGAGAATTCAATGTTGGTGACGAAATCGCTCTTAAACCTGGTCTCCTAGATGAAGGTACCAATAAGTACAATCCTATCACAACTACTATCACTAGTTTAGGAACAAGTGTTGGACTTGTAGAGAATGTAAAGACTGGAGGATTAGTTGCTTTAGGGACAACATTGGATCCAACTGTCACAAGAGCAGATAGTCTACTTGGATCTGTGGTTGGTCTTCCAAACGATCTTCCGCTTGTACATAATTCACTCAAGATTGAAACTCAGCTCTTAGATATGGCAGTAGGTGCTCCAGAGATGATCAAAGTTGAAAAGATACGACAAGGTGAAGTTTTACGTTTGAATATCGGAACTGCTGTAACATTAGGGTCAGTTGGTTCCACAAATGGAAATATAATTTCCATCAACCTTAAACGACCCATTTGTGCAGCCCTCGGAACTAGGGTTGCAGTTACTCGACGAATTGCTGATAGATGGCGTCTCATTGGTTCTGGAATAATAATTTAGTCGAGTCGAGTATATTGGAACTACTTTTAGACTCAAGTTTTCTGATATTTGCTGTATCTACTCCATCACAACGAATGGAAGAAATACAAGAATCTCTTGGTAGAGTCGAACTTGTAGTTTTAGATGCTGTATTAAACGAATTACAAAGCTTAAGCCAGAACTCTTCTCCAAAGCTTGCAAAGTATGCTAAGAGTGCTTTGAACTTTGCTGCAGGATTGAAAAAGATTTCATTTGATGAAGGTGAAAATGTTGATGATAAGATAATAAATTGTGCTGTGTCACGAAATGCTTCTGTAGCAACTTTGGATTCTGGTTTGAGGCAGAGACTGAAGGTAGTTGGGGTTATAGTTGTTTTTCGCCGGGGAAATCTACTGACTGTGGCAAAATCATAGATTCTTTGAAGATGAATCAGCAAAAGGTTCTTAACCATAGCTATATCGTACTCCTTCGTTTAGGGAGTCTTAATTGATTGTTTCAGATAGAACAAAGAAATGATGTTGTCAGAGTTTCTCCAGATAAGTTTGGGAGCAAACTGAAGAAGGTTGCACTTGAAGTTTTGAGAACAAAATATGAAAGTACGATAAACTCTGATATGGGTTACATTATTCAAGTAACTGATGTAGATATGGACCCGGTTGGAAAGATAATTCCTGGTGATGGTGCAAGGTATCATAAGGTTAAGTTTTCAGTTTTATCGTTTTTCCCGACCCTCCAAGAGATAGTTGAAGGTGAGATAGTGGAAATAACTGACTTCGGTGCATTCGTAAGAATAGGTCCTACTGATGCACTGCTCCATCTATCACAGATAACTGATGATTATCTTACAAGTGATGTAAAACAAGGTGTCATTCTAGCAAGCCAAAGTAAACGAACTCTGAAGGTCGGTTCAAAAGTTCGAGTTAGGATAACTGCTGTAAGTCTTGGTCGAGGAGCTTCTATGGGGAAAATAGGGGTCACTTGCAGACAGCCTTTCCTTGGCGCTCTTGAATGGATCGCAGATGATGTATCTAAATCAACAAAAAGCGTTGAAAAAACAAAGAAAGAATAGGTTCTAAAAATGGTCCGTGAATATGCTTGCAGGAAATGTAAGAGCCTAGCGAGTGGGAAAATCTGTCCAACCTGTAACTCTACTGATCTTAGTAAAGATTGGGCTGGCCTAATAATCATACTTGACCCTGAAAAGTCAGAAGTAGCCAAATCGCTAAACATCTCCAAATCTGGAAAATACGCGCTAAGAGTAAGCTGAGTTTGCTATAGGTAACGCTGAAATATTATTGCCTATCACCATCCTGACGATTGAAAGTATATCCTCTTCCAGAGAGCCTGCGTAATAGGTTAAAGCATCCTTTAGGTAGACTCATCAAGAACTCAATGGTGAATCCTAGCAATCTCAATATGGAATTTGAATCTAGTTCACTTAGAATAACTGTAGGGGATGCTTCAACTGAAACGCTCCTTTCAATGGGTTTCCCCCCCGACATTGAAGTAGTTGATGGCCTTGAAATGAGAAAATTGAGAGATTTGCCTGTATCCAACTATAAAAGCCTGATAAAAGTGAATAATCCACATGGTTGCCTAACCGAAGAAGCCCTACAAGCAGTTTCAGATGCTTTATCTACAAAAATGCCAGTTCGGATACTTGTTGACGGTGAAGAAGATCTTCTTGCACTCCCCATTATGGCATTATATCCAAAAGGTACGATAGTGGTTTATGGTCAACCACACATTGGACTAGTGATAAATCGTATAGACAAAAGAATTCGGAAATCGGTTATCGAGATACTGAATAATATGGGAGTTAATCTGTGATGTGTCTTATTGACAAGGCATTAATATACCGCGGATTTTGGGTTGGGTTCCAAGTGTAATTGAATGGACATCGAGGTTAGAAGTGATAAAGAGAATCTACTTTTTGGTCGTAGGGAAGTAGAGTGTATATTTAGAGGATCATACGGGCATTTCTCTCGTATTGATGCTGTACAAGCTTTATCTAAGAAGATTAAGACTACCCATCAGAAGGTGTTTGTCATTTCTATCCATGGGCAATCAGGTTCGCGTGATGCTGAAGGCTTGTTTTATATCTATGATGATGAGAACAACGCAAAGAAAGATATTCCTGATTATATCTTGACTAGAAATAAGCCGAATGCATCTAAACCAGAAAAATCTGAAACTTCTTCTAAAGCTGATGAAGCAGAGAAAGCTAAGCCTATCACTGATGAAGAAGTAAAATCTCCAGTTGTGGAGGCTGGAAAACCTTCAGAACAAAAATCTGAAACCAAACTCGCAACCGAATCACCTAAAGTGCTAAACGATGAAAAAGCAAAATTCGCAGGAAAAACCCGAAAAACCACTTGAAACTAAAGAGTAATGGAAGGAAAAATTATGTCTGAAAAACCAACTATTGAAGCAGAGAAGGTAGAAAAAACATCGACTGATATTGAACCAGTTAAAAAATCTCCCAAAGAGAGACTAATGAAAAAGAAGAAATTCAGTCCACAAATATGGAAGTTCTATAAGATTGATGGAGATAAACTACAAAAGTTAACGAAGGACTGTCCACGTTGCGGAAAAGGTGTGTTTCTCGCTAACCATAAAGATCGAGAAACATGCGGCAAATGTGGTTATACTCAATTTAAAAAAATAGATTGAAAATTATTATAGCGCTCGTTCCTTAATTATTTCCCTAACTCCTGCAGCAACGTTAGGCGCTAGTATGGGTTGAAATGGAGCAAGGTATTTTAATTTAAGAGACTTTTTCACAGAATCTTTTGTCCCATATTCTAAGTATCCAACTAAAAATTCGTTTACTAATTGCTTTGTGGCATCAACATCCATAGTGAGTTTTGATGAATAATAGATGAATTCTGCAATATCCCATCCCGTATCACCATTCTTGGTGGCTTGTTCAAGATCAATTAAAAATATTTTATCTTTGGATAGAATCGAATTGCTTGGTTTAGTGTCACCAAGTGTGTATCCAGATCTATGTACCTTTCCTAATTCTTCTCCGTAACTTTTAATAAATTTCAACATATCTTTTTCTCCATTGAATACTTTTGAAATTATCCCCCCCAAATCTGAACCTTCGATGAATTCAGTTACGAGTATTTTTTGATTAAATGCTACTAACAAAACCTTTGGTGTATTCAGCCCAAGTTCTCTAAACTTTTTCAATGAAGAGTACTCTCTCGAAAGCCTAGATATTGGATTCATGTCGAACCGCTTTGACATCAACGCCCAGATGTTCAGAGCGACCCACTTTACTGCTTTTATGTCCGCAAATCTTTTTACAACAAACTTTACTTTGTGTTCTTTATCTCTTGCGGAATATACTTTTGAAGTGGAATACACATCACCGATATTATCCTTGCTAGTGATAATTTCTCCTACTAACTGAAAATGATCCAAAACTTTCTCTAACCACTCTTCTTCCCCGGCTATGAGAATCCCTTCATCTATCTCCCAGAGGCTCTTTGGATTTCTTATTAATTCGGGGACCTCGTACCCCTTCCTAACCCTCGATATTTTTGACATTACTTCTTTACTTATGATATCAAGACCAACTCTTCCAGCATATCCATGAACAGCATATTGGGTTAGGCCTCTTTGGGTATATTTGATCATTCCTGAAAGCATAGCAGTCCACCGTTTCGATTTGTTATCTTTGATTCTTACAAATCCATTCTCTAATGTAATCAACCCATCAATTTCTAGATCTTTCAATGCATCAAGAAATCCTCGGCATGCTGCTTTTGTGTTTTCTACTATTATATCTCCTCCATAGGTTTTGGCATAGCTATAAAGTACAGGTGGATAAACTGAAGCCCGTTTCTTGAGTTTATCGTACAAGAAGTATTCTATCGGGATCAGTATTTCTTGAGAAAATTCACCAAGAGAAGATCTGATATCATTTAGTGTTTCAACTATCACCCTCTTTTTTATAATATTTTCAACTTCATTGAAGAAGTTTTTCCCATCCAAAGCCAAATATATGTTGAGTAATCGACCTGCAACAAATTCTCCAAGAAATGCCTTTTGAGCATCAGCTAGTAATGTCTCTTTATCGACAAGGAGTGCTGATATTTCCATTTCTCCCTTGATATAACGATATTTTACTTTTGGGCCATAATCCTCTAACACAACAATGATATCATAATCGCTATCTTCAGTTGCATAATTAGCTACTTGAGACCCATATGCTGCAACGCCAACAATTTTTTTTTCGGTTGATATATCATTCGATATCTTGAGTAATGTTTCTTTTTCAGCTTTGTTGAGTGTTTCTTTTTTACCTTGTTTATTATGCATTAGATGTTTTCCTTATCCTTTCAAGTTCTTCAAGCTTATTCTTTAGCAACGGATCAAAATTTGTTCTAAGGATTGAAGCAATTGGTATTCTAACAACATTTGCATCTGGAGGTAAGGTTACAGAAGGGAGATCTTTCTTTACCCATTTTCTTAAGGTATTATTATTCAACCGATCATCTACCAACCCATCAAGAAACCTATTATTGATCAGTCTAACTAATCCTCTATCTTGGAAAAGCCATTTAGGTTCGTATAATCTCTCGTAATCTGAGTAGATAGTTTCGTGTAATGTGCCTACAGTTTCATCTGAAAGAATATCTAAAGTAGTAAATTTCCTTAC
>CEQE01148449.1_pt1 | contig 10357 bp, 14 predicted proteins | sample 356201 | NCBI WGS metagenome assembly CEQE01 (sample SAMEA2619970, study PRJEB7988) | marine metagenome | biome: marine biome (ENVO:00000447); feature: mesopelagic zone (ENVO:00000213) & marine oxygen minimum zone (ENVO:01000065); material: "saline water (ENVO:00002010), including plankton...
TTTCCCCATGCCTGCTCCTGAAGCAGCTCCTTTTATCAGCCCAGGAATGTCTAAAACCTGAATTTTTGCATGGTTGTAATCCATCATTCCAGGAATAACAGTGAGTGTAGTAAACGCATAATCAGCTATCTTAGATTCAGCATTAGTGATTTTATTCAGAATTGTAGATTTGCCTACAGAAGGAAAACCAACCAAAACAACAGTGGCATCACCGGTTTTTCTAACACCATAACCGCTTCCTGCTTTTCCACCGCTGCTTCTGGCTTCTTTTCTCTCACGCAGCCTGGCAGCTTTAGCTTTCAACAACCCAATATGGTGCTGAGTTGCCTTATTGTACTTGGTAGTGCTTATTTCTTCTTCTATTTCCTTAATTTGCTCTTCATATGCCATAAAAAGAAGCTAGTTTTAGGTATTATATTAATTTTGTTTTATGGCTGACTATAATTTCTCAAGCTCACTTGCAATGTTCCACAGCTGAGTGCGGGTGTAAGCTTCCAAATTTGAGTCTTCAGAAACTTCTTCTATTGCATGTTTGGCCTTGTCAACTCTTAAAGAAATCTCAATATCTTCCTGCAATGCATTTGAGCAAAACTCTAACTTGTTTTTAACGTTTCGAGGGATTGTTGAATCTTCCTGCAACTCTGCAATCATTTCAACCATGTTAGCAACTTTTTCATTTATCATTTTTGTCATCATTCTTCATCGCCTCCAAAACTTCTTTTTGAATTGTTTCTGCTTTTTCCCTGGTGTCTTTCTCCTGCGTTTCAAGAGTTTTTATACGCAGTTCAACTGTTTCTTTTTTTGACTTTAAATCAGAATCCAGCTTGTCTTTTTTAGAAAGAACCATGACATTTCCAACAATTTTGTAAGCTTCATTTGCGGTTTCAAGCTCTTTTAGAGCTGATTCAAGCTCCATAAGCTGCATTTGTAAGGCTTGTTTTTGAGACATTAAAGCCTGCATGCTCTGTTCAGCACGCTGTAAATGCTTAATTTTTTCTTCGTTTTCTGCGGTCATTTTATTTTACCCATCTTTTCTATTACTGTAAGCATCTTTGTTATGGAATTCAAAACAGTTCTCAAAGCAACTGAATCGCCAGCTTTTATATCAAAAAACGTTTTTCCCCTATCTTCCCTTACTTTATAGCTTGCTTTCTTTATATCCTTATCTTCTGAACTGAAACATTTTTTTAATATCTTGTTCTTGTCTTCAACTGAAATTGTTGCTTGGTACATTATACTGCTTTTACTTTAGTTGAAGTTTTCCTTGACTTGTAGAGCACTTTACTGCCACAATAAGGGCACCGAATCTTTTTCCTAATATAGTCAACAGATACTTTTTTATTGCAATCAAAACATTTGTATTCAACCATTTTTATCAAGGTGTTGCTTTAGCTGTAGCTGTTTCTTCTGTTTCTGTTGCTGGCTCTTTAGCAATTGGCTCAGCTTCTTCAACAACTGTTTCCTCCACTTTTTTACCTACCGTATAAGCGCGGCCTGTAAACTTACTATCACATTTTCTGCAAAGCCATATTCCTGCAGAAAGCCTATCTACTTTTTTATAATGGCAATAAGGGCAAATATTAGAACGTTTTTCATTGTCTAGACTACCAATCTTATCTCTTAGCTTACGGCCATATCGTACACCGTAACGTTTAGCAGAAAATCTTTCAGCAGCCATTTTAAACCCAAAATCCTCACGAATAACGAAACTTAACGCCTGTTTAAAAACATTATGGTTTTCAACGGGGCTACCCGGTATCCTCACTTGCGTTCGGGAACCGTCTAACCCCATTTCGCTATGCTCAACGGGGCTACCCGGATTCGAACCGGGGTTGTCTGGCCCCAAACCAGAAGTGATAGCCAAGCTACACTATAGCCCCAATGGGCTTATGTGGTTTATGTGATGTTTTTAAATCTATTGATGTTTTAAACTAGAATTCATCGAATTCGTCATCTGTTTGATATTGCTTAACAACATGGTCTAACAAATGATCTAATGCTGTTTCGAGTGTTTGTCCTACCTCAACAGGTATCCCCATGTCTGAATCTTTGTCAATACCAATAATTACAGAAAAATCTTCGGAAACTGAACAATTAATGTATCCGTCATAAGAACTTAAATCAATATCTTTGTAAGTTTTTACTGTTGCTTGTGGAAGAATACCTTTTGAATTTAAGTAAGGAAGTATGTCTTCTTCTTTAGGAAAAGTAGCGATTTTCTGTACATTCCAAGCAATATTATATAAGTCGAAACCAAGATATTCTAGCTTTATTCTAGCAGATATATCCCAAGAATAACCTTCGCTAGAAGAGTCTATATCATGACTCTGTCTTAAAACACTCTCAAAATCTTCATCGTTAAGCAATGGCCTTAATCTAGTGGTTACTCTTTCAGCAACATAATCCATAAATTCTCTGTCATCCATTTTATCACCGATAACTATTTGCTTTGGAGTTCTGGCAGCTTATTTAACGTTTTTGATAAATCTATCGATGAAACAAACCTTTAAATACTATGATTAGTACAATTACAACTATGGTAAACATAAAAAGTTGCAATAGTGAAAAATTTACTTCTTCTTTAATAGCTTCAGCTTTAGTTGAATAGAACATACCCTGGTGAAAAATGGTATCTAAGATTACTGCCAAGCAACAGCACGACCTGAAAGCATTCATCAAAGAGCTTGGGCAGCACAAAGGCAGGCACACTGAACTAGTTACTATTTACGTTCCTGTAGGTTATGACTTGAATAAGATAATACAGCAGCTTCAGCAGGAACAAGGAACTGCTGCAAACATAAAATCTGCATCCACCAGAAAGAACGTCATAGATGCTTTGGAAAGAATGGTGCAGCACTTAAGATTGTTCAAAAAAACACCTGAAAATGGGTTGGCTGTTTTCTCAGGAAATATAGCGCCTGAAGGAAAGCAGGATTTTAAAGTATGGAGCTTAGAACCTCCAATTCCTATCCAAATGAAACTTTACAGGTGTGATAAAACTTTTCTTCTTGACTTGCTCATAGAAATGCTTCAGGTAAAAGAAGTTTACGGCCTTGTTTTAATAGACAGAAGGGAAGGCATAATCGCAAGCTTGAAAGGAAAAAGCGTTACTGTTCTTTCCAAGCATACTTCAAATGTTCCAGGAAAAATGCGAGCAGGCGGGCAAAGCGCAGCAAGATTCGGCAGGATAAGAGAAAACGCTGCAAAAGAATTCTACATTAGAATGGGAGAGCATTTGAAAGACGCATTTTTTGAAAACAAAAACCTGAAAGGCATAATAGTGGGAGGTCCAGGACACACTAAACAAGAATTCCTTGATGGAGATTTCATAACTTCTGAACTAAGAAAAAAAGTAATAGCTATTAAAGACATTACTTACACAGATGAATTTGGTTTGCAGGAACTGTTGGACTCAAGCCAGGATATTCTTGCCAAAGAAGAATTAGCTTCAGAAAAAAAAGTAATGAACAAATTTTTCGAATACTTGGCAAAAAATGATAAAATGGTTAGCTATGGAAACGATGATGTCATTAAGAAACTTCAGATGGGCGCGGTTGATTTGCTGCTGCTTTCAGAATCGCTTTCTGACGAAAACATTGCTTACTTTGAAGAGGAAGCAGCAAAGTACGGCACAAAAGTTGAAATAATCTCTGTGGAAACAAGAGAAGGCATACAATTAAAAGAATTTGGCGGTATTGGAGCAATATTGAGGTATGAAATTCATGAATGAACTGATTGAGCAAGCATTTATTAGATTGTTCCCAAATGAAAAATTAAACTACAATGTAAAAACAACTTTTTCTAAAAAATTCAGCCCTTACAATGCAAATGTTAAAAAAATTGGAAGTAATCTTGTCTTTAATCTTAGCCATGAATGGAAAACTGTAAATGAAGAGATTAGAATAGGATTGATACAGGAATTAATGCTGAAAATACTAAGAAAAAAAGCTAAAACAACAAACATAGACCTTTACAACAATTTCATAAAAAATCTTCACTTATCTGCACAAAAAACGCAGCCAGATGAGCAGCTTTCAGAAATATTCAACAAAATAAACTCAAAATATTTTCATAACTCAATAGAACGGCCAAACTTAAAGTGGAATTTAAACTCAAGAAGAAGACTTGCAACATACGATTATCATACAGATACAATAAACGTCAGCACATTATTTAAGAATGCTGATGAAGAGCTAATCGCTTACCTTCTCTATCATGAGATGCTCCATAAAAAACTAAAGTTTAACAATAACTCTGGCCGAGCAATACACCATAGCAAACAATTTCGGGAACTGGAAAACATGTTTGAGAATCAGAAACAAATTGAAAAACGCCTTAATAGTTTTATAAGAAAAAAAGAACCTTTACCAATTCAAAAATTTGGCATAATAAGAAAGCTTTTTAAACATTAGTTTTCAATATAACATAAAAGGGGTTAGAGTGAAAACAAAAAAACATAATGGAATAAGTGATAACTTGGTTCTGATGATGTTTTTAGTTTTTGTTATCCTAATCATCTTTTTCTTTAGTGATACTGAATCGCAAACAAAACAAGACCAAAAAATAATTATGAATAGCATAATTGCAGGAGACAGCATTAACAATGAAAAAATACTTGAGTTTACAAACTCAGAATACCATGAACTTAAAAAACGCTTAGGAGTAAATTCAGAATTTGTAATTCATTTTGAAGATGAAAACGGCAATTTGATTGAAATAGCAGATAAGCCGTGCATAGGAAGCAGTTATGCTCTTGTCGGAGGACATAAATGCGGAGAATAATTAATTGGATGATGTGCTAAAATGAATTCAAAAGGACAAACAGTATCTACAGATGCATTTATAGCAGTTGCATTGTTTCTTGTAGTGATAATATTCTTTTTTTCTCTGAGCAGCGATAAGCTTAGTGAAACAAAAGTCCAGGATTTGCAAACAGAAAGCACAAAACTTGTCTCTTCCATATCTGGAACAAGAAACTCATCACTTTCCTTTTTGGATGGGACTAAAGTAGATGCTGAAAAATTAGAAAGTTTAAGTGACTTAGATTACAAACAATTAAAAGACACTCTTGGTGTTGACGCTGACTTTTGCATCCACTTTGAGGATGAAAAAGGCAATGTAATAAACATTTCCAAGAATAAAACAGGAATTGGAAGCTTATTTGTAACTGTTGGAGGAATTAATTGCGGATAAGTTAGAGTTTAGCAAATTAATCCTAACAAAACATTTAATAACTCTTGAAAATCATTACCTATCCATGTCAAAAAGAGGGCAATACTTCACTATAGATGCTTTTGTAGCTATGCTTGTTGTATCAACCGGGCTGATTTTGGTGTTTGCTGTATCTTCTTACAATCCTTCCTCTTCCCAACCTGAAGTTCTTTCACAAGAATTTATCAACACACTTGCTCAGACAAAAATAAAAGAAGTTAACAACCCTTTTTTAACACAACAGCTAAAAGCAAATAATATCACAGACCCTGATAATACTCTTTTGCAGCAGGCATACGAATTTAAGCGGTATTTTGACTCTAACCTTGATGGAGCATGCGCTCCAAACTGTCATGGATATGACCCTGTACTATACACTGACTTGTCTGCACAATTTTTGGCAAACGTGACGCAAAAGCTAGTGCCAGAACAATATAATTTTGAAATCCTTTTAGACACTGATGTCATATACGGACGCGGTACAGGACAAGACACAAGCGACTTGCTGGTTTCAAGCAAAAGAATTGTTTTCGGAACTGTTAACAAAAGCGTGCATTTTTGGGGGCCTATCACAGCAGAGGTAAGAGTATGGCAATGATTTTTAAAAACAAGAAAGGTTTTTTCTTTACAATAATTGCGATTCTGATAATTTCTGTTCTTTTTATTTCATCTGCTCCTAAATCACAAGTCACTCTTAAGTATAAAATTCCTTCAACAGAAAGCAGAATATCTGTTGCTGATGATTTTGTTGAAACACTAAAAACATCTTACATTCCAATAACCATGAGGACATCAAGCTATAGCGCATTAAACGCGCTTGCCATATACTTGAGAGTGAGAGGAGCAGCATTTTCGAATTACGATGAGCTTAACTCAAACTTTACCCAAGTTATGCTTAATGGCTCTCTTGCTTGTCCTGACCCTCTTATTCCAACAAACTTTGAACTTAAAGATATTGAAACATGCATATGCGATTGGGATGCAGCATACCCTGGATGTCCGGATGGTTTAGGATTGATGAGAGACAGAAACTTCACATCAAGACTCAAGGACATAGAAGCTGCATCAAAAGATACAATGCAAATACAGACAAACTTCACTCACACTCATTCCAATTTCCAGATTAACCTTTCCCAGAATGACGATACAGGGCCATTCCAAGTTGAAGTTAAAATCCTAATTAATTATTCAGTTAACGCTGGGCTTGCATGGTGGAACAACACTGAAAACGTCTCTGTTATTTTTAACTTTGAAGGCATAGAAGACCCGCTTTACTCTGTAGGAAGCCAAGCATTGTTAGGAACTACATACACTAATGTCTTCAACCAGACAAACATAACTCAATGGAATCTCACAAATCTTTTCTTGCATAATGAATGGAGGCGGTATCGTCATGATACAAATGGTTCAAGCTTCCTTACAAGATTTACTGATGATGACGAGATTTCAAGCTGCTGCGGAGTTGAAAGCTTAATAAACCCCTTTGTTATGAGCGATATTCCTGACCCTGACGGAACTGCAGGAGCAAGCATTGAAAAAACTTACACAGACTGGTGCTTTTTCGGAACAAGGTGCCCACTAGACCAGCAAGACTCATTATGGAACATAACATGCATATCAAGAGCTGCTCCAAAGTTTAGAGGATTTGTACTGGATACGTATCATTTAACCCAGCTTAACTTATCTGACCCTGATGAATTTGGAACAAACTTGTTTTACGGCAATACATATGCGAATGACCCGAACAATGATGCAAGCTGCCGATGCAAGATGGCTTCAGTCTGCACTGAGCCAGATGCGCCATATGCTTGCCCTGCTCCTTTAGCTTGTCCTTAAATGGAAAAACATTATAAACTAGCTTCGTAGTAAAAAGCTGTTCTATTATTATATAGGCATGGAAAATGAATGTTGAAGAAATACAAAAAATAAACGAGCTTTCTAAACAGCTTCTTTCTCATGGGGTTGTTGAAACACCTTCTGAAGCTGTGATTAGAGCTGAAGAGATGATGAAGCAGCCTTCTGAAAAAGCAAAAGAAGCTTCGCAAAAAGAAGATGAAATTAGCTATCTTAAAGAAACTATCAGAAGTCTTACCTCTGACGTCAGGCAAATGTCTGAAGCAATAATCAATTTGAATGACATTCATATTAAGCTTAAGGAGCAAGTTGACGAACTGGCTAAAAAGCAAGCAGAAGATAAACCTGTTGCTCCCCTTGAAACTACTGCAGCTTCTGATACTAGCGGTTCTGATACTCCTAGTGAAACAAATGCTGAAACATCAGAGACTAATGAAAACCAAGATAATCCCTTTTCTGAAAAAGATATTGCTTTAGACAAAATATTTTATTTTGGGCAAAAATGAAAACAGAAGAACAACTCAGCAAACTGGCAAGAACACTGCTAAAAAGCGGCCTTGTATCAAATTATGCAGAAGCCATGAAAAAAGCCAAGGAGCTGCTTAAAGTAAAAACCAGAGAAGAGTCGGTTGATGTTAAAACCCTCCCAAAAATAGAGGATATAGAAGAAATTAATATAGCTTCCGTAGACCTGAATAAAGACAAAAGTTTGAAAGAAATGGTTGAAGAAGACGCCAAGAAAATATACGGCAAACAGCAGAATTCTGATAAGCAATAACAAAAGATTTGTGAAGAAAAAACGTACAAATCGAAACATTTATATACTACTTTATAGAAACAAATTCAAATAGTAACTGAATAATAATAAAATGAATGTTTTTAAAATGGGGATCGGTATGATGAAAAGATTCAAATTCGCAACAGTTTTCTTATTGATGTTAGTAGGTTTAGCTGTAGCTGCTTTTGCACAGCCTACCTTACCAGATATTGGTGTGCAATCAGTTAATGAAGGCGACCTTTTGAAATTTAATTTTATATTAACAGCAGGCTCTGATTCGCCAGCTGCTGATCCTCTTACTATCTTTACTATATGTTCAACTACATCTGGCGGAACCTGTACAGGAACTGCTAACGCAGATGGAGAAAGTATTATATCAAGCCTCGGAGGCACTCAAGCTAATTTAACTAATATTAGTAACACTGAAGCACAATTTAACTGGACTCCAAGCTTTACAGCTGCTGGAACTTATTATGTTCAATTTGAAGCTAAAGATCTTGGCGTAGATGCTTCATCTGATACTGAATTAGTTACACTAACTGTAGTTGACGTTGCTCCTACTCTTGAAGTAGGCGATCTTAGCATTGGCAGTAAAAGCCAAAGAAGAAGCAATCCAAGAGACGACGATGAAAATGATAGAGAAAGAAATGAAACCGGAACAATAACTGTAACAAATACAGGAAATGAACAATTAACAGACCTTACTGCAACAGTAACACTTGGAAGTGAAGCTGGCAAAGCTGGTTCATTATCACTTGCTGATCTTGCATACAAAGACATAACAATCCCTGCTGAAGGACTTATCCTTGATGCAGGAGAATCCACAACAGTATCTGTTGAGGAATTAAGAATACCTGAAAATCTTAATGCTGTAGATGAAAAAGGAGTGGCTAAATCATTCCATGTTTTGGATATATCATTTGCTGCAACAAGAGGCGCTAATCAGCCTTCTACAACAGTAACTGGAACATCAAAGGTTACTATGCAAGCAGAAAATAACCTAGAAATAGAAGACTTAGTAATAAAATTCAATGGTGATGAAGAAAATGTTGATGACGGGGATGACGTTGAAGACGTAAGACCTGGCGTTGATGTTTTAATGGATTTCACTCTTGAAAACCTTTTCAAAGATGATGAAGACGTTCAAATTGAACGTATAACTGTAGAAGTTGAAAACAACGGCGATCTTGAAGTTCGTAAAGAAGTAGACGGCAATAATCTTGCTACAGAAGAAACAGATGTTGTTGATGTCGAGTTTGATATAGATGAAAAAACCAACAGAGGAAGTGAAGACTTAAAAATCATAGTTTTAGGAGAAGATGAAAACGGAGCAAGACACGGTGAAAACTGGGTTGTTACATTAAAAATTGAAAGAGAAGCTCATGAAATCGATATAAAATCACTAAGCTTACAACCACAAACAATTTCATGTGAATCTGATGCTCAACTAGCTGTTGAAATAAGAAACACTGGAACACGCAAAGAAAAAGACACATATGTAAGAATAGAAAGCCTTGAACTTCAACATTCTGAAGTTAGTGACCAAATAGAGATTAAAGAAAACAAGGAAAAAACAGTAAACTTTATTGTTCCTATACCTGAAAACTTAGAACCTAAAAACTACAGAATTACTGTTGAAACATACTATGATACCAGCGATAAAAGCGTGGTAGACGGCATTCTTTTAAAGAAAGTTGCTTGTGGAGACGAAGAAGTTGTTGAACCAGAACAACCAGAAGATGTTAAGAAAGACGACATAGTTGTTGTCACACCTCCAACAGTAACACCACCTGCTGAAGTAACCACTGGTGATGTTGTAGCACCACTACCAACTGTTGATGAGGAAAAAACAAGCTTCCTTGAAGGCAACTCATTTATGATAATGCTAGTGCTTGCCTACATAGTAGTTTTGGGTGGCGGCGCTTTAGTTGCAATAAAGCTGCTTAGAAAATAAGCAGTTTTCTTTAATTTATTTTTTTTAACTCATTCTACTGCTATAATTTTATGGCAGTAACCATTATTTTTTATTAATAAACTCGTCTATTCTCGTTACAAAAGCCTGGGCTTCTTTAAGATAGCCGTCATAGCTTTTGCCTGGAATATCGCGTATTTGCCTGTATAGAATCTGCTTTTGGAGGTTGTAGAACTTCCTCATTATGTCAGAATACTTCTTTTCCAAGTGCTTTGTTTTAACAAGCTTCTCGTCAAGAATATCAGCAACGTTTTCAGGGCTTGGAGGAACCTCTCCTATCTTCATTAAAGCAGCATGCGCTGCATCCACCACAGCCCAGTAAAGGTCTATAACAGCCTGCATAACATGCCATCTTGAGTTGTGGATAGTTCTGGGTGCCCTGGCAAAATACGTCCATACAGATTCAGGACTAGGCCTTATTCTGCCTCTAACAAGAAGAGCATGCAAAGGGTCAAAAAAGCCTGTATCAAGCAGTGCAGTGCCATCCCTTAATATGTTCATACCAATAGGATCGCCTGCCCGTATGTACTCCCAGAACGTGC
>CEQE01054454.1_pt1 | contig 10352 bp, 4 predicted proteins | sample 356201 | NCBI WGS metagenome assembly CEQE01 (sample SAMEA2619970, study PRJEB7988) | marine metagenome | biome: marine biome (ENVO:00000447); feature: mesopelagic zone (ENVO:00000213) & marine oxygen minimum zone (ENVO:01000065); material: "saline water (ENVO:00002010), including plankton...
AACCCGGCACCGCTTAAATCGGCGCTCCGGCGTCTGGCCAGGATGCAACGCAAACTGGCCAAAAAAGTGAGAGGCTCCGGCCAATACAAAAAACTGAACATGCGTATTGCCCGGCTTCACCGGCGCATCGCCAATATCCGCAAAAACACACTCCACCAGCTGACCAGCTACCTTGTTAAACACTTCAGGCAAATCAACATCGAAGATCTGAACGTGCGCGGTATGATGGCCAACCGCAAGCTGGCCCGGGCCGTCGCTGACGTTGGTTTCTACGAAGCCCGGCGACAGTTAACGTACAAGGCCGAGTGGTACGAGCGGATGCTGGAAGTGGTTGACCGGTGGTTCCCGTCCAGCAAATTGTGTTCAGGCTGCGGGTGGAAGCACCCGGCCTTAACCCTGTCGGACCGGGTATTTCACTGCGGGGGCTGCGGTGGCAGCATCGACCGCGACGAAAACGCGAGCATTAACATTGAAAATTACACTACGGCAAGCTCTGCCGGAATTTACGCTGCGGAAGAAAACGGCCCTGTACAGCCCGCTTAGCGGACTGTACAACCAGTTTCGTTGAATGCAGAAATTATCTTCAAACCTCAATGATTAGGTTTGTATAAGAATATTAGAGCGGCCGGACGTGAAAATTAAAAACCTGTATGATCCGAAGACAATATTTTGTGACGACAGCGAATTTGTTGTGTGGAGTGATCAGATAAAGCGCAGACTCAGGGGTGTAGTGCCGGCGCAGTGTGAGATCCCGTCACGCGTTGACCGGGCTTGATGTGCACGTAATTGGTTACTCCCAGGGAGCAATCATCGCCTCTGCTGCGTTATATGCTCTGTCGCAGGAAATGCCGGGTGAACTGATGGCGAACGTGTACTATTCAACGTTCGGAGCCGGATTTAAAGAGAGTGTTTTGCCCGACGTTATTTATCAGGAACATTTTGCTAACACAGACGATCCGGTGGTGCATCTGGGATTGATGCTTCCCTCTCACGCGGTAACCGGTACTTTGCATCTGAGAAACCGTCGGGGACATTTGTTGGTGGCAGATTACCTGATGCCAGTGGTAAAGGGATAACTTGGGAAACATGGGCACTTTTATTCTTTGTTAACACAGGCCAAGATTTAACTTTTTTGTTGTTATTGTCGTAACTTTGAGGTATTGTTACCCCATGGATATGATAAAAAGCACACCCAAAATGATAACACCCGCTAAAGATAAGCCGGTTTCAAACCAGTACCATCCACCTGTTGCTCTGCGCGCACCTTTTTTCAGTGAGTCTCACACCGAGACGATGCCGGAAGGTATGGAGGGGTACCGTATTGTAACCGTTTATGGTTATTATGATGTACCCGTCATGTACACCATCGAGAATGGTGAAGATATGTACTTTGCTTACTGGTTGGGTGACGAGAAAGACGGAAAAGTGCATGTGATCACTTACCTGCCGTTTTCACGCGAAGAACAGCGCATGGTGGAATCCGGAGAAATGTGCCTGAGAAGCATGTTGGTCAGCAAGCCGGCTATGATCGTTGGTTATGATTGCACGAAAGAGGGCTGGCCGATCGACTTCGTTCGCCGTGACGTTGAGCTGGAAAAAGAGCGCGACATCCTTCCTGAAGCAGGGCTGGATATTGAGATTTTTTCTGTCGAGCAGAAAGAGGGCAAGGTGGCTTTATCCTACCGTCTCGACGCCGGCCTGTCTTTTGAGGCTCTGGTGAAAGCAGCGTCAGCGTCTTTGTGCGGGTTGTGGAAAAACTTCTTCCTTCCTCACAAAGAAAGTGGTAAAACATTGATGTACGGCGCACCTTATCAGTTTTATAAAAACTGGTACCACACCAACTATTCATTTTCCAGCACGGAAAATAAGGTGGTGCCTACGCCTAATTTCATTGTCACCCGGGTCGCCTCTGAGTCTGTCATAACCGGCATAGAAAAGCAGGCAGGGGAGTATGGTAAAATGGATACCTCCATAGCAATAGTGGGTGAAGAGCCGGTTTGTGTTTCCACGCTGTCAATCGCAAACAAAAAGAAAGCAACTATCCCTTACCGGACATCGCGTAAGATTGAAGAGATCGCTGGTGAAGATGCAAAAGACATGGCAGAACGCATTGGTGAAGATGCATTTAATGCGAAACTTGTTGAATCAGTGATGATTGAATTGGAAAACTACCACAAATCCTTGAAAAGTGCACTGGTTGACGGCGAGCGCGTTTACGAAAAGTGATCTGCGCTATCGTGATGACTGTCATTAACGTCAATGTTAAGTCTCCAGTAAAAGCATAAAATAATGTCGCACACTTTTTCGTGTGCGCAATTTTTCCTCTAAAAACTGATACTATCAAAGTAATTCATGTTGATAAGGATTACTCATGTCAGTTTCTATTACGCCCGTTCAAACGCTGAAAACAGTTGCCGCCAGTGTCGTCAGCCTTTCACGTATGGACACCGCCAACGCTCCCGGGTTACGAAACGCGGCACGAAGCGCTAAACGTATGGTTGAGGCCATCTCGCACAACCGGAATGTAGACCCGATGGCAACAGCAGAAGTGCAGGCGCACGCGGTTTATGATGCGATGCGCGCCCTTAATTTCTCAAGCTTTATTGCCCAATACCCGTCATCTTACGAGGATTACAAGGACAACTTTGCACCTTTGCTTGATGCGAAGGATTTTGATTTCTCGCGGGATGCCGTGCCGTTTAAAGGTGCCGAGGGGATGGATGGAATGGCGTTCCTGCGCTGTAGTTTAGACCGGGTTGAGCATGGGCTTTACGGAGAGGTGACAAATCATAACTTGTCGCAAAATCTTGCTGCGCTGGGTCGGGATCTGGGGCGCGCCATGGCTATAAACAGCAACGTGGCAATTCCTACCCCGTCAGAGCTGGCAGAAAGCATCACAAGGTTGCGGGCTCACGGGGATTACCTCTATGATATGCAAAGCGGTGCCTCTGAGGTATTCAAGAAGCTTGACACCTTTGGTATAGGTGTAAACAACGAGTTCTACGGCGACGACACCTTGCTTAGAACCTTCCTGGAAGCAACGACTAATCCTGACTCAATGACAGTGCCGGTTAACTCGGTACCGAAAGGTCCGAGTGTGTACGAGCTCAGGCAGGGGAGCTACAGAGTAACAGGCGACATTCCTTACCCGACTCAAAGTGATATGGACACCTTGAATAAAGCGGTGGAATACACAAAGGCGAAGCTGATGACGCTGCCTCTGGTGGGGACTAATGGTGAAGCGCTCAGTGAAATGGAGTCGAGACGGGTGCGCACGCAGTTTGCCAACTTCGCCAGTGATCAGCTCTGGCACGGACAACAGGCGCGGTTTAAGCCTTTTACCAGTCTTACGCATCATAGCTTCCCGGAAGCTTCAGGGATTGTGAATAACAATAAGCTGGTAAGGAACAATGAGTTGTTTATGGTTATTGATGCGTCTTATGGCTTGCTGCCGGTTTACGAAGAGTCTCCCACCGACAGGAAGGATGTGTCGAAGAATGTCAGGGCCATAGAAAATGCGATTGACAAAACCGGTGGTAAGGCTCAGCTTGTTCGTAAAGACGATCTTGACCTGATTGTTGATCGCGGACTGAATGTTCAGGCGCTGAGTATATTCCTGTCAAACGATGAAGTCAGGGAGCTAGGCTCTCAACGGGTACCCGTTATGTCGGCCGGGCAATATCTGTTAAACACGGCGGTACAAAACGCGTGTGATACGTTGCGGAACGACGAGGGGAAAATCCCGAGCCTTGTTCGTCACGTTAATGATTCCCCTGATGCGCTGTTGGGCAGTGATCTGGCAGGCATCATCGTAGAGGAACTGAAAAAGACGGTTCCGGGTGTAGAAGATGGTGTGATAGACAGTATTCGTGAAGCCGTAGGTAAACAGTACCCGACATCTTCAGCCACCTGGCTGCGTGGAGAAATAGAGCGCAACATGGATACATTCGCCCGTAATGCATTGTTCTCAGCCGGTGAAATCAAGCCGTTATCACCTGATATCGGCGAGGTGGAAGATTTGACTGTGGCACTTGAAATGCCAGATGCCGGCATGTCACCGCAGGAAAGGCGAAGGTTGCAATAGATAACAGTTGCATTATTACGTAACAAAAAACCCGGCATTGCCGGGTTTTTATTTATCACTCGTTGTATTGAAGTGATTTAGAAGCTGTAACGATAAGCTACGCCAACTACGTCAGTGTCAGAGAAGCGTTCGTATTGAACATCAACACTTGATTGTTTGCTGAATGCGTAGTTAAGGCCCAGACCACCACCAAATTCCCAGCCGCTTTCTGAAGCTTCAGCACCCATAGCAGACGCGGTAACCTTTAACTCTGCGTAGGTTGGCTGCACGTACAGTGTCACCTTGTCGTTAACCTGGTAATTAGCGCGTACGCTTAACGCCAGGAAGCGATCGATTTCAACATCAGCAGTGAGACCTTCCCAGTTCATCTCATCGTCGCCCAGACCAGTACCGATGCGCACTTCAGGCATAACGCTGAAAGAGTCATTAATATCATAGGTGCTACCCAAACCCGCAGTGACGACGTTAAGGGATAAATCGATGTCGTCCATGGAGACATTGCTGATGCCACCTGAAACGCTCAGATCAGAAGCGAAAGTTGAGGTAGAAATTGCAGCGAATGCAATGGCGGCGGCAAAAATTGACTTTTTCATAAAGCGTCCTTTTGTTGAGTGTTGCCCGAAAAAAGGTGGGCTGACCTTTTGTTAAAGCATGGTTTGCTGTAACAGGACGTGGACTATAGCATAAAAAAACAAAGGAACAAGAATGTTTTTAACTTTTTTGTTGTTAAGAATAAATAAATTTCATTCAAAACAGTTAATTGGGCAAAAAACAGTCACAGTGTTCACATTTTACCCAATTCACATTAACGCTTGAGTCGATGTGTATTTTCTGGCGCATCAGGTGAATCAGGTTTTGCAACCGGATCTGAAGATATAAGCTTTTCGGCTTCAGGCATGGCATACACTTTCACTTTATTGTTTTCCTGGGGCACGGTGATCCCAAGAAATTCTTCCCGGTATGATTCCTGGAAAGGTGTTACCCCCCCATAGTATGCGATGCCTTCCACGCTACCATCCGGCATGTCAAGGTTTACTGTTCTGGTAATAAGCTCACTGTCGCTGTCGGCAAAAGCGAGGTTACTGAGTACGTCGGATGCATCAACAACCTTAACGCCACGGGTGGCCAGAGATTGATCGGCGTTGTATTTCAAGGTGTCAACCAGCCCTTTGATGGCGGGATTGTAAGCGCACGATTTTAACCACATTTCGCTTTTAGGGTAGTTGCTGCTTAATGCGCTCATCGTGTTTACTGCATCGTGTGGCAGATACGGCATGACATTGGCCATTGCATTCATAAGCTCTGCCGGCGGACAGTCAGAAGAGAGCTGATAAGTGTTGTCAGCATCAATCTTTGCAGCTTTAAGAAGTTGTTCATGTACAGGGCGGGTGAGTTCTGCTTGTATGTCGTCTTCAATATACTCGTGCTGAAAGGGCAGACAGGCCAGGTTGGGGTGGCATTTCTGTATCATTTCAGCCAGGGCAGGATCCCGGGTAAGCACAACATCAGGAGAGGGTTCAGCATCTTCCCCTTTTGCAACAAGTTCACTGGCGTTATGCAAGGCACCGATAGCATATAGGGTGACCTGCTCAAACTCCCCCTTGTCCTCCATGTTCAAGACTTCAAAGCGCAGGTTGTCATTGTCAGGGTAGGTTTCAGCGTGTGCGTTGCCTTCATAAATAGCCATCCAGATCCACTCATGAATACTGCCAATGGTTAACGTATCTTCAGGATCGAAGCTCGACTCCCATTGCCGTCCAAGTAGTGCAGGAGAAACACGCAAGTCAATGGAGCCGGTGAAAAAGTGGTCGCCGTCACGATAATCGGACTGCTCAGTAATCAAAAGGGGCTGTGCGTCACCTTCTGGCGTGTGGAGCAGGATATGTAATGGACGGTTGAAGTTGTGCGACATGATGTTCTCCTTTTGTCTGATTTGATGTTATCACAGCGGTTTTACAAAACACGGCGCAAAAAAACATTTTAATCGTAAATAATCCTGACGGTTAAGTGTAGGGCAAAAGGCTTTGTTCTGGTGCTTTACATTCTTGACGATAAATTTACGTGTTTTCTCAATTTTATGTGGCCTGCATCTTGCTGACACTCACGATAATAGGAAAAAATCCATTTAATACGGACACTTGGAGATTTTGAAGAATTCTCATCTTTAAATATCTTTTAAAAATAAGGTGAAAATTTGCAATCTTGCATTAATTACCCTGTTTTCGGTTCGTTTGGATAAATCCTGATAATATAAATCGGATTTGGTTTTGCGTTTTTAATGTTAACGCAATGAGAGTGTTACGACGGGGGTCAAGATGAAAAGTTTTCCAACACGCAAAAGGATGACGAGAGCAAGTCTACTGATGGCAGTGTTGGCTGGAGGCATTTCCGCAGCAAATGCCGCTGATGGTCAATTTATTTATCGTTTCAGCGTAGATGGCGAAACGAAGGTGCCTGAGTGGGTCACCATTAACAATATTTACGGTAACTGGTCAAATGTTGGTGCAGCGAACGCCTGTAGCACGTGGTCACCGGATACCAACACGGTAAACTGGGGAGAAAGTTTTCAACAGTCCCGTGCTTGTAACCAGAGTCAGGTTCGTGATGTCACCCCTGTCATGTTAAACCCTGTGCTGGGAACAACAAAAAGCGGCGAGACTTACCCTCAAAACGGCAGTGTTACCGTAACGCAATTCCAACCCGCTGTAGGTACCCTTGATTACATTTCCGGTGAGCGAGCTGACAACTGGAGTGCCTGGGTAGACAGTGGCAGCCATTATGGTTGTGACAGCTGGACGCCGACCCCGGATACCATCAACCTTTATTCATCGTTCGAGCAGACACGTGAGTGTTCTCAAAACCAAACGCGCACCCGTCAGGTTTACAACGTCTGGGCCTCTGGCGCGGAAACACCGAAACGCATTGACTCGGATTCTCAAACCATCACGGAAACAGAAAAGCGCCAGTCAACAGGTAGTAAAGACTTTATTGACGGTCAGCGCGTAGGTTCGTGGACGGCGTGGGATGATGAAGGTGGTCACTATGGTTGTGGTACCTGGTCGCCGGCAACAGACACCGTCAACCTTAACCAGAGCTTTACTCAAAACCGTGATTGCTCACAGGATCAGACCGGTTCACGCAATATTTATGATGTGTGGAAGTCTGGTAAAGAGACGCTGAACACAACAGAGCCGCGTGAGCAAACGATCACAGAAACAGAATCGCGTAACGCGGTTGGCACCAAAGACTTCATTGCCGGGCAGCGTGCGGATGCGTGGCCTGCATGGGAAAATGAAGGTGCGTTACGTAATTGTACGGCGTGGTCACCGGCCACAACGACAGTAAACCTCGATGAGTCCTTCACTCAGTCTCGTAGCTGTAAGCAAGATCAGACGCGCGAAAGAAATGTGTATGATGTATGGGAATCAGAAAAAGAAACGCTGAACCGTACCGAAGAACAGCAGCGCGTTATCGATGTGCCTCAGACGCAACAGGCAACCGGTGAAAAAGACTTTATCGTTTCAACCAGCACAAAAGAATGGGGAGCCTGGTCTAATGCCAGCAGTATCTATTCTTGCACGGCATGGTCACCGGAAACCAGTACGGTGAAATACGGTGAAGACTTCACTCAGGAACGCGCTTGTAAGCAGAACAGGACTCGCAGTCGTGATATTTACAATGTGTGGGCGTCAGGTAAAGAAACGCTGAAAGAAACAGAAGTGGGCAACCAGACGTTCCAGGTTGACCAAACACGCGGTGCTGTAGGCACTAAAGATTATGTCAGCGGTGAACAGGCACTGGCCTGGTCTGGTTGGACAAACGATGGCGCGCCTGAAAACTGTACGGCATGGACACCTGCTCCTTCAACCGTAAATCTGGATGCAAGCTTTACGCAAACCCGAAGCTGTGATCAGGCACAAACCCGTGAGCGTGATGTGATGAACACATTCGCTTCTGGTAAGAAAACGCACAAGCGTACTGAAACTGATTCTAAGGTTATCACTGTAACGCAATCTCAAAGCAGCACAGGCACCAAAGACTACATCGTATCTACACGTAATGGCGACTGGTCTGCATGGGAGAATGACGGTGGTATTGATAATTGTGGCGCGTGGTCTCCGGCCCCGACATCACAAACTGCCGGCTTCACGCAGAGCCGTAGCTGTACGCAGGCGCAATCACGTGGCCGCACGGTTTACAACGTATGGAAGTCTGGCAAAGAGACCGTTAAGGCACAGGAAGATGGTGCTCAGTCTGTTTCCGTAACGGATACACGTAGTGTGACCGTTGCCTGGTCTTCATGGACGAATAGTGGCACAAAGACGGCATGTAGTGCATGGTCTCCGGATGCTTCAACGGTAAATCTTGCGGAAAGCTTTACGCAAACGCGCAGCTGTTCACAGGCTCAAACCCGTAACCGTACTTACAAAGCGGATGGCAGCACACTGGCCACAAAAGTGGAAAGCCGTACAATCTCTGTAACGGACACACAGACTGTCGCCGGTAGCAAGGATTATATTGCATCAACCCGCACTGGAAGCTGGTCTGCATGGGCAAATGAAGGTGGTCTTCGTGCATGTAGTAACTGGTCGCCAGCACCAGCTTCACAAACATCCGGCTTTACGCAATCACGCAGCTGTTCTCAGGATCAAACCCGTGAACGCACGATTTATAACGTCTGGAAATCCGGTAAAGAGACCGTTAAAACAACAGAATCTGCCGATCAGACGGTTGCCGTACCACAATCCCGCACAGTCTCTGTAACATGGACCGGCTGGACAAACAGCGGCGCAGTGAGCAACTGTACGGCATGGACCCCGGCCCCTTCAACTGTTAACCTTGGCGCGTCATTCTCGCAATCACGCAGCTGTACGCAGGGTCAGACGCGCAGCCGTATTTACAAGGCGGGCAGTGCAACACTGGCAAGCAAGTCAGAGTCGCGTAATATTACTGTGACGCAAAACCAGAATGCGACCGGTTCAAAAGACTATGTAACCGGTACGTCGGCCGGTTCATGGTCGGCATGGTCAAACAAAAATGGTATTCACTCGTGCTCTTCGTGGACACCTGATTCATCAACAGTAAATCTTGGACAGAGCTATACGCAAACCAGAAACTGTAAACAGGATCAGACGCGCACGCGCACGATCTACAACGTCTGGAAGTCGGGCAACAAAACGGTGAAAAACACGGAGACGGGTGAGCAGACCGTTACTGTGCAGCAATCACGCACTTCGACAGGTACTGAAGATTATATTACCACCACAGAAAATGGTGCGTGGTCAGGCTGGAGCAACAGCGGTGGTCTTTACAGTTGTGGCGGTTGGTCACCAGCCCCTAGCGGTCAGACGTCAAACTATACGCAAACACGAAGCTGTAAGCAAAACCAAACCCGCACCCGCACAGTGTACAACGTATGGAAGTCGGGTGAAAAGACGGTGAAAACGACCGAGCAGGGGAGCCAGGCGGTATCCAAGTCTCAGTCTCGTACAATTGCCGTTTCCTGGTCAGGCTGGGCTAACAGCGGTGGTGCGTATGAGTGCGGAAGCTGGTCACCATCACCATCAACAGTGAATCTTGGCAGCAGCTTTACGCAGTCTCGCAGCTGTTCGCAGAATCAGACACGTAACCGTATTTACAAGGCTGGTTCTTCAACTATTGCTACGAAGGGTGAAACCCGTAAGATTACGGTTACACAGACGCAATCTGCTACTGGTTCGAAAGATTACATCACCGGCACCAGTACAAAATCATGGAGCGGGTGGAGTAACGACGGTGGGATCCACTCTTGTAGCGGCTGGTCGCCAGCGCCGAGCAGTCAGACATCTAATTACACGCAGAGTCGTAGCTGTTCTCAAAACCAGAAGCGCACACGTGAAATTTACAATGTCTGGAAATCGGGCAAGCAAACACTGAAAACAACCGAAACCGGTACGCAAACGGTATCTGTTCCTCAAAGCAGAACCGTGACCGTATCATGGTCTGGCTGGTCAAACAGTGGTGGTGCGTACAGCTGCGGTGCCTGGTCACCGTCACCTTCAACCGTAAATCAAGGTAGTACCTTTACGCAATCTCGTAGCTGTTCACAGAATCAGACGCGTAGCCGTATCTATAAAGTGGGTACATCAACGATTGCCACCAAGGGTGAATCCCGTACTATCAGTGTCACGCAGTCACAGTCTGCAACCGGTACGAAAGATTATGTAACGGGCACATCGGCAGGATCATGGTCTTCATGGTCGAATGACGGCGGTGTGTACAGCTGTTC